>ERZ1106939.1931-NODE-1931-length-14250-cov-30.080662_pt1 | contig 14250 bp, 7 predicted proteins | sample MGYA00403669_ERZ1106939 | MGnify/ENA primary metagenome ERZ1106939 (study PRJEB35170, sample SAMEA104062447) | human gut metagenome | biome: human gut; feature: human-associated habitat; material: faeces | place: Denmark | collected 2012-09-28 ...
AGCATATTGACAATGCCCATGCCCCGCTCCGAAAAGAACACTTCCTTCAGCTTTTTCATCCCGCACCTCCACGAATTTCTTTTCCCCAGCATATCACAGCCTGCATCAACGTGCAAGACCGCCCGCAGATTGTTCTGCGGGCGGTCTTCTGCTTTGTTACTTTACCAGCTCTGCCTCGGCATCCTTGCCGAGTCTGCGGAGCATCGTCTTTTTGACGGCTCTGAAAATATTCTGGTAGCCGGTACACCGGCACAGGTGCCCGGACAGGAGCTTGCGCAGCTCGTCGTCCGTGTACTCCACGCCCGCGTTCAGAATCTCGGTCGCGGTCAGGATGAAGCCCGGCGTGCAGAAGCCGCACTGAATCGCCGTCTCGTCGATGAACGCCTTCTGGATATCCGAGAGCGTCCCGTCGGGGTTCATGAGCCCTTCGAGGGTGATGATGTTCTTGCCCTCTGCCCAGACGGCAAGATACAGACACGAGTTGATCGCCTCGCCGTCGATGAGAACCGTGCACGCGCCGCACTCGCCGACCTCGCAGCCCTTTTTGACGGAAGTCAGGTGGTAGCTGTTGCGGAGCATGTCGGTCAGACTCGCGCGGACGTCTACCATCTGCTCGCGCTTTTTGCCGTTGATTGTGCAGGTTACAAGCTTATACTGCGCCATTACACGTCACCTCCGCAGCGTTTGACCGATTCGACCAGGCAGCGCTTCGCCATTTCGACCGCAATGTGCTGCCGGAAGGCTTTGCTCGCGCGCCAGGAATCTCTGGGATGGATGTCCTCCAGAACGGTTCTGGAAAACGCTTCGATGTTTTCCAACGTGACTTCTTTTCCGTTGATTGCCGCTTCCGCGCTCGGCACGCGCATGGGGACAGGACCGGCGACGCCGTAGGCAATGCGCACGCGCTCGAAGGTTTTCTTGTCGGCAGACAACCGGCAGTTGACTGAGCAGCCGGTCGTCGCGATGTCCATCGCGTTACGCATGGCATATTTAATATAGAAGCCCGCCGTGCGGTCGTAGGATTCCTTCGGAATGATGATCGCCGTCTGAATTTCACCGTCTGCGACGTTGATATCGACGGTACCGGCTTTGATATAGAAATCCTTGATAGGAAGATAACGCTTGCCGTTCTTGCCGGTCAGCTCGATGATTGCCTCCCAGGCATGCAGGGTGGACGCAGAGTCTGCCGCCGTCACGCCGTTGCAGGTGTTGCCGCCGATGGTGCCGGCGTTGCGGATCTGGGGACCGCCGACCATGTCGACCGCTTCTCCGAGGACATTGATATATTTCTGAATGATCGGGTTGTGCGTGATGTGGGAGAAGGTAGTCAGGCTTCCGATGCGGATTGCCTCGTTTTCATCCAGACAGATGCCGCGGATTTCATCGAGCGCCTGAATGGAGATCAGCTCCTTGCCCGCGCGCTTGCCCTCTCGCATCTGCACGAGAACGTCCGTGCCGCCGGCGATAATCTGGGCTTCCGGATGCGCAAGCCGCAGCTCGATGGCGTTTTCGACGCTTGTCGCCTCATAGAGCGCTTTCATATCATACATGGCTTAGGTTCCCTCCTTCTCCCAGTCGTCGTGAATGAGTCCTGCTTTGGTAAACTCTGCAAACAGCACATGCGGCGTGATGGGCGTTTTGTCAATCGCGACGCCGGTCGCCTGCAAAATTGCGTTGCGGATGGCAGGCGCGCCGGAGCAGGCGGGCGGTTCGCCGAGCGCCTTCGTGCCGAACGGCGAGGTCGGCTTGAATGCGTTTTTTGTTGCGGGCATATAGATAGCAGTCACGTCCCACGCCGCTATACCGGAAGAAATCCTGATCTTCCAGATAGGTACCGTCGCACCAGCGGAATACTTGGAAGGCGATCAGGTTTTTCTGACCCGGTTTTAAATATGGAGTCAGGTCAAATTCGGCTTCCAGTTTGCTGTCCTCGCTGTAGCCTACATAACGTCCGTTTACCCACAAATACATATTGGAGGTAACCGAACCGAAATGGGCGATAATATCTTTTCCCTTCCATGAGGCGGGAACTACAATTTCACGGCGGTAAGAACCTACATGGTTATTCTCTGTCGGCACTTCGGGAGGGTTGTTCTGGAACTGGTTACGCCAGGCATAGCCTACGTTCACATAAATAGGATCACCGTATCCGTTCAGCTCCCATACGGCGGGAACTTGCAGGTCATCCCAGCCTTTGTCGTTGAAGCCGGTTTTCCAGAAATCAGTCGGACGGGAGTCTGCATCCTTTACCCAGTTGAACTTCCAGGTTCCGTTCAAAGTCATGTAGTTAGTTGATTGTTTTTTGTCTGCTTTCTTAGCTGCATCTGCATTCTCAAAAGCAAAGTAGTTCGTGTGCATCGGCGCACGGTTTACCGCATTTATTTCCGGGTTGCGCCATTCTTGGAAGGTCTGTGCGCCTGCTGTAAGGGCGAGGACTGTGAACAGACCTGTCATAAGTTGTTTCTTCATGCTATTATTTTATTGGTTTTGTGCAAATATAGTGAAAATAATAGTTACCGATGGGACATAAATCGGGCAATATTTGTTATAATTGTGAATGATTTGTGTTCTATCCTAAAAAATTATGGCATTTCTGAGGCGTATTTGGAATAAATGGCAGAATTTACTGCATGATGAGAAATTAAAGCATAAAATATATGTGATTATTTTTGAAAGCGACACACCGATGGGAAAGTTATTCGATGTGGCGTTGATAGGGTTCATTGTCTTGAGTATTCTGGTGGTTATTGCCGAGAGTATCAAGAGTTGGGATACCGTTATCGGGCCTTATCTGCGGGTGTCGGAGTATGTTTTTACTTTCTTTTTTACGTTAGAGTATATGTTGAGGCTTTATTGTTCTCCCCAACCGCGGAAGTATGCTCTGAGTTTTTTCGGTATAGTGGATTTGCTGGCTACCTTACCTCTATATATAGGCTGGCTTTTCGGCACGGCACGTTATCTGCTGGTGATCCGCACTTTCCGGTTGATTCGTGTGTTCCGTATCTTTAAACTTTTCAATTATCTGAATGAAGGTAATTTCTTGTTGCGTTCCTTGGTGTTCAGCAGTCGGAAGATTATTGTTTTTTTCTTGTTTGTACTGATATTGGTGACTTCGATCGGTACATTGATGTATATGATTGAGGGACAGCGGCCGGGCACTTCTTTCAATAATATTCCGAATAGTATTTATTGGGCGATAGTGACGATGACGACGGTAGGTTATGGGGATATCACTCCGGAAACTCCGCTAGGGCGCTTCCTTTCGGCCATTGTAATGTTACTGGGCTATACCATCATTGCAGTCCCCACAGGAATTGTTTCTGCGTCTATGATCCAGGAACATAGACGCAGGGTGGCCCTGAAATGTCCGCATTGTGGTAAGGACGGACATGAGGACGGGGCTGCTTATTGTAAATACTGTGGAGGAAAACTGGTAAATTGATTATGGAATGCTGTATGATAGAAAGTTATTCTATCACCCATCGCTTATCATGCGCCACCGTCTTTTTCGGATCATAAGTCATTCCTTCTTTGGTAGGGATTTTTATCACGTAAGTCCGCCCGCTGTGGTTGGACAAGGATGTTTCCCGTAACCAGGGATTCATATTCTTTAATATGGCCAGATTGATTCCTTTGCTGCGTGCGAAACGTGCCAAGTCTGCAATTCCTTTCGTCACAGTGATTTCCGTATAAGGAATAGGCGGATACAAATCCGATGCACGCAGGCGGAAACCGAAAGTAGTGGGGGCATTGAATAATTGTTTGGCGGCAAGAATGCGGTACACATACCGGGCAGTCTCTTCTACCAGTTGCAAATCCAACGAGTCGTCCACATCCTGTTTGGCCAGTTGGCTGGCAATGCGTGCCTGACCGGCATTGTAAGAGGCGGCGACAGCCACCCAGTCCTTATATTTTGCATACGCGTCTTTCAGATAGCGGCAGGCGGCACGGGTCGCTTTCTCAATATGGTAACGCTCGTCCACATTGTTGTTTACCTCCAATCCGTAATCCCGTCCCGTACCTTGCATGAATTGCCATAGTCCGGCAGCTCCGGCAGAAGAACGGGCGGTGGGATTCATATTACTTTCTATTACCATCAGGTACTTAAAATCATCAGGTATTCCGTTTTCTTTCAGTATGGGTTCTACAATGGGGAAATAGCGGTTGGCTTTTTTCAGCATTTGCAAGGAAGTACTGTGCATATAGGTGAATGCCAATAGTTCACGGTCCATACGCTCGTGGCGGTCAAAGCGGCTCAAATCAATGGTTTTGCCACAGAACTCAATACTGGCGGGAACTTCGGGACTACTGTATTTCAATGCCGTAATACCTGAATCTTCCCGTATGATAGTGGTATCTTCCTGCTCCGTTTTTGGAGTAGCGCAACTGCTGCTTACTAAGGCCGGTGATGCAACTACAATGCAAAAGGCTGCCACAGCAGCCAGATTGATGGTTATTTTTCTCATTTTTTCTTTATTCGTTTTCATTCTCTTTTTCTTTTCCGCCCCGTCCGAAGTTACGATATTCGGTAGGGGTGAAATTGGTACGCTTTTTAAATACCGAGAAAAAGTGTTCAGTAGAGGTATAATTCAATTCATAACATATCTCTTTCACTGACATGGAACTTTCAATCAACAGCTGCTTCGCTTTGCGCAGTTTCAGCTCTTGGAAATACTTGGCGGGCGCATAACCGGTGTATTCTTTGAATACTTTGCGGAACCAGGAATAACTGATTCCCAATTTCATGGCCAGTTCTTCCGGGTCTATATCCTTGTACACATTTTCGTGCATGATGATTTTGGCACTTTCTATTTTTTGTGCCGCATTGTCCACCTCATAGCGTTTGTTCTGCGAGATAGCAAGTACGGCTCCCATAATGTGTAAAACGATGCCGGACAAATATTGTTGCGCTGCGGTCTTGTCTGCTTCCGCTACTTCCAGTGCACGGGCAAAAAGACTGGCCAGTTCTTCATTGATACCGATATCCAGAATCTGGCTTTCTTTTGAGATAAAGCTGTTTTTTACCAGATTGTCTATAATCGGGCCTTCAAAACCGATGTAATATTCGTTCCATCCTGTCTTTTGCAGCGGCGCATAGGTATGCCACTGTCCGGGAAACAGGAAAAGTATCTGCCCTTTGGATATGTCAACAGACGGGGTTGTGTCGCTGGCGAAAGTTCCTCGTCCTTTAGTGATATATACCAACTGATATTCATGCAGCACACGTCCTTTCTGGGCTGTGAAATAATAGGCGTCCGGGTGGTTGCGTGGTGGATAAACGCTTCCGGCCCTGATAGCCTGGAATCCGACGGTAGTCACCGACAAGCCGAAACGCTTGTCACGCTCATTGACAATTAGGTATTTAAAATCAGCGCCTTGGTCGTTGTAATGCATGTTTCTCTGTTTTAAAATTAGGTCACACTTATCGGCAAATATACAATTTTTTATCTTAACAGCCTCTAACCTTTTTGTTCTAAGTGTTTCTGGAGGTATAATTTTAGTTTCTTATGTATGCAAATGGGGGAAATTTAGAACAAATCTTATGGAATATTTGCTTAAAATGCTTTTTTTTGCGAATATTGCATCAAATCTTAAAGTTGAATCTATGCACTTGGCACACCGTAACTGCGAATATATTCTTGGAGTAATATATCTTTTTGTTTTTCCTGTTTTGCTTTGGGCTGATAATAAGGTGAATACTTATCATTTTAAATCCATTTCCACTTCGGTGAACTTCCCTACCAATGAAGTCAGGAAGTTATTTCAGGATAGCCAGGGGTATATATGGATTTCGACCTACAATGGTCTCTTGCGTTACGATGGTTATTCTATTGTTGTATATAAACCCGATGGAGTGAATCATGGACGTTCCATTGATAGTTTTGTGAATATGGTGGCCGAAGACAAGGAGAATAATTTGTGGATAGGTACGCACAATGGATTATACGTGTTGCATAAAGAAACGGATGAGATAGAGAAAATAATCAGTCCTTTGTTACAGGTAAGCAATGTAGAAAGTATCCTTTATGCAAGTAACGGAGATTTATGGGTGGGAAGCAACAAGGGATTGTTTCGCAGAAAAGCCGGCAGCCGTACTTTCGATTGTGAAAAAAACATGGATATAAAGTCTGTTGTCGAAGACCGGAAAGGTCAAATATGGATTGGTACTTGGGAACAGGGGCTGCTGCGTTATAGTCCTCAAGAGGAATTGTATTATACTTACGACGGGATTAACCCTGGTAATTCGGCGCATGTCATATTTCAGGATGAAGCCGGGAATATTTGGATCGGTACCTGGCGGTATGGACTGGTGAAACTCATTAATCCGTATGATTCGGAACATTTCTCATTTAAAACATTCCGGAACATCAAGGGAAATTCTCATTCTCTGTTGGATAATATTATCTACGCCATTGCTCAGGATAAAAATTCCGGGAAGCTCTGGATCGGTTCACGCAGTGGGGTCAGTATTTTGGAAGATGAATCGGGAGACGGGAATTTTACCAATATTGTTCCGGGTAACCTTCAAGGAGATTTACCTTTTAATGAGGTGAACTCTCTGTTGTGCAGTAAAGACGGGCTGATGTGGCTGGGTATGTTGGGAGGAGGTGTTTGTACTGTAAATACAAATAAGTTCCGGTTTAATTATGATTCTTTGGAGGCTTTGCGTGAGCATTGCCCTACCAGCTCTGTCCGCAGTGTCTATCAGGAGGATAATGGGAATCTGTGGATGGGAATCATGGGATTCGGTCTGGTATTTTATGATATGAAACAGCATACCATTGTTCCTTACCGCTCTCATCCTGTATTGAAGAATATGGGATATACATCGACGGTCAATGATATTATTTATCGTAAAAGGACAAATGAATTGTGTTTTGCCACTTGGGATGACGGAGTGTGGTTCTATAATGTCAAAGCCGGGAAAGCACACGTGATAAATACCGTTACCAATCCGGAGCTGAGTGATATTTGTATTTATTCTTTGTTGGAAGATTCGAAAGGGAATCTGTGGTTGGGGACACGTTCGGGAGTGTTTATCTTGGATACGGAATCAAGACTTCATTCTTTGAATGAACTGGTGACTTTGACAAATCAGGCATTGCCCCAAATTTCTATTTTCAAAATGGCGGAAGATCAAGATGGCTTTATCTGGATAGCGACTAGTAATGAAGGGGTATGGCGGATAGATACATCCGGAGAAACATATAAGGTTAAGTTTTATACGCCTTCGGATGGTACATTATCCACTGTCGGGGCGATGAGTGTTTGTGTGGATGGATACAACAGAGTATGGGTGGGGTCGAATGGTAACGGACTCGATTTGTATGACCGGAAGAATGATCGTTTTGTTTCAGTCTTGAATGATTATTTCCGGAATGGAGATGTTGTTTTCAGCATGCTGGAGGATGATGAGCATACTTTATGGCTTACTACCAATGCGGAAATGTATCACATTGATATACCTTTGGACGGTGCTGCACCGAAAATACATACCTATACGGTAGATGATGGTTTGCAAGACCATATGTTTAACCGGAATTCTTGCTTCAAGGGTGCGGATGGGAAACTTTTCTTCGGAGGATTCCGTGGATTGAACAGTTTTTATCCTGATAAAATAGTTCAGGATACTGCCTATTCTCCGGTAGTAATTACAGATATAAAGGTACATAATGTATCGGTACGTACCTATCCTCTTTCCGTCAGAGAGGGGATTGCTGCAAACAGAGCTATTGATTTTATTGATAAAATTGTATTAGGATACCGGGAGAATAATTTCAGTCTTGATTTTTCAATATTGAACTATATCAATCCTGAGTTGAACCGTTATTTATATCGGTTGGAGGGATATGACAAGGAATGGTTGTCCGTTGAGGCTGGACGTCGGTTTGCCTATTATAACAATCTTCCGGCAGGTACTTATACTTTTTGTGTAAAGGGAGCCAATCAGAATGGAATCTGGTCTCCGGATATGAAATGTCTGCGTATAACTATTCTTCCGCCGCCTTGGTTATCGTGGTGGGCTTATTGCCTTTATGTCTTGTTGTTCGTTTCATTGGCATGGTATACTTATCGGATTGTCAGAAACCGTATCCGGATGAAACAGGCCATAGAGATGGGGAAGATAGAACGGCAGAAAATGGAGGAAATCAATCATGCTAAATTACAGTTCTTTACCAATATCACTCATGAGTTGCTGACTCCGCTTTCTATTATATCGGCTTCGGTGGATGAACTGAAACAAGAAGTACCGGCAAGTTCGTCGGTTTGTTCTGTAATAGCTGATAATACTGTGCGGTTAATCCGGTTGATTCAGCAAATCTTAGAGTTCAGGAAAGTGGAGAATGGCAAGTTGCGGCTAAAAGTTTCGCATGGAAATGTCAGTATGTTCTTGAAAAAATCAGTGTCGGCTTTCGCTCCTTTGGTTAAAAAGCAGAAATTGTCCATACAATTTGATTTGTCTGAAGAATATTCGGGATATTTTGATGTGGATAAATTGGATAAAGTGGTGTACAATCTGCTTTCCAATGCCGCTAAATATACTCCTGAAGGAGGAACTATTGTGGTGTCGCAGGCTCATGATGAGGAAAAGAGGACTTTTAAATTGAGTGTGAACAATCCCGGCGAGTTGATTCCAAAAGAGAAATTGGATCATATGTTCGAGAGATTCTATGAAGGGGAGTATCGTAAATTCCATACCATAGGGACGGGTATCGGTTTGTCGCTGACTAAAGATTTGGTATTGTTGCATCATGGAACGATACAGGTATTTAGCGATAAGGAGGAAGGGAATACTTTTGTGGTTGAAATTCCTATAGGACGTGAGGCTTTTGCTGAAGATGAGGTAGACGAGAATACTGAAAATGTGGACTATGCTGTTTTATCGGCAGATGAAATGGAGAATGTCTCGGAGATTGATATGTTGGAAGAGAAACCGGCAGCATCGACTATTTTGTTAGTGGAGGATAATGAGGAATTATTGGCTTTGATGGTTCGTCTGTTGCATGGCAAATACCATATTCTGAAGTCCGCTAATGGAACGGAAGCTTTGGAGATCCTTGCCAAACAGGAAGTGGATTTAATTGTTTCCGATGTTATGATGCCCGAAATGGACGGTATGGAATTGTGCCGCCGGGTGAAGACTCAATTTGAGACCTGCCATATTCCATTGATTTTGTTAACGGCCAAGACTAGTGATGAAGACCATGTGGAAGGGTATGAGTCTGGGGCCGATGGTTATATCTGTAAACCGCTCCGCCTCTCTGTCTTGTTTGCCAAGATAGATAACTTGTTGAAACGGCGCAAACGTATGGGGGTGGATTTTCGTAAGCAGTTGGTCTTTGAAGCCAAAGAATTAAATTACACCTCGATGGACGAAGCTTTCATTCGGAAAGCGGTGGATTGTGTGAATGCCCATTTGAGTGATTGTGATTTTGAACATGCACAGTTTATGGCGGAGATGGGTATGGCCCGGACTACACTAGCAGATAAATTGAAACTGTTGACCGGACTTACTCCCTCTGCATTTATCAGCAATGTCCGTTTGCAAGCGGCTTGTCGGCTGATAGACGAGAAAAAGAAAATCCGTATAGCCGATTTGGCGTATGCCGTAGGTTTCAACGACCCTAAATATTTCAGTTCCTGCTTTAAGAAGAAATTCGGACTTTCTCCTACAGAGTATATGATGAAGTATGATGGCTGATTATTACCGGAAATAGGCTCTATAGGGAATAAACAGCCTTTTTCCGGTAATAATTCTCCCTGTTTCTTTTCTGTTCCTCTTACTTTTGCTGGCAAATAAAACGAATTATCTTTATTTGTTAGACCTTTAAAAAAAGTATTATGAACATGAAAACTCTGACAGAAACCAGTACATTCCGGGTACTGAGTCTATTGCTGTGTCTCTGCTTCTTCATCCCTGCGATGAATGTGAGCGCTTCCAGTCTGCAAGCAGACAAGTTTAAAGTTTCCGGTATTGTAAAAGATGCCACAGGCGAACCGGTCATCGGTGCCAGTGTGGTTGAAAAAGGAACAACCAATGGAACGGTGACTGATTTGGATGGTAATTTCAATCTCACGGTGGCTTCTAATTCTACTATTGTCATTTCTTTTATAGGATATTCCGATCAGGAATATCGTATTTCGAAAGACAATACGGTGCTGAATGTAAATCTGAAGGAAGATACGGAAATGATTGACGAAGTGGTAGTAGTCGGTTATGGCGTGCAGAAGAAGGAAAATCTGACGGGTTCTGTTGCTGCTGTAAATTTCAAGGATGTAGCTTCTATGCCGGTAGCGAATACTGCCAATATGCTTCAGGGTCGTTTGCCGGGTGTTATGTTGACCAACAATGGTGCCCAGGCCGGTCATGACAGTCCCGAAATCCGTATCCGTGGTGTAGGAACTTTTGAACACAATGATCCGATGGTCTTGATCGATGGAGTGGAAAGCTCGGTAAGCCAGATTGCGGAAATCCCTGCAGATGATATTGAAAGTGTTTCCGTATTGAAGGATGCGGCTTCGGCTTCTATTTATGGTGTACGTGCTGCCAACGGGGTTATTCTGGTGACTACCAAACGGGGCGGTGAGCAGAAACCTACCATTACATATTCCGGTAGTATCGCTTTGCAAGAAGCTACCGTGCTGCCCGATTATGTGAATTCTTATGAATGGGCGAAGATGTATAACGAATGCTGGCCTTCCAAAGCATACACGGATGAAATGTTACAAAAGTTGCAAAACGGATCAGACCCCGATCATTTTGCCAATACCGATTGGGCTAAGGAAATGTTTCGTACAGCAGCCATGCACCAACACCATTTGTCTGTGAACGGTGGTAGTAAAGCGGTACATTACATGATTTCCACTCAGTATTTCCAGCAGGATGGTATCTTGCGTGAAACGGCCAATCAACGTTTTAATTTCCGTTCCAATCTGGATGCACAATTGGGTATTGTAAAATTAGGTCTGAATCTTTCGGGAAGCCGTCAGAACATTGATGAGCCTACTACCAGTGTTACCGGTGAAGGTTTGATGCGCTACCTTACTTGGTTTACCCGTCCTACTGTTCCTGTGCGTTATTCTAACGGACATTATGGATTTTTGGATGGAAATCCCAATATTTCCCAATCCGTATTCAAAAATCCGATTGAAGCTTTGAATATGGGCTATAAAGATAACAAGCATTATCGTTTTGATGGTAAATTCTTTGGTGAAATTGATATCATAAAAGGATTGAAGTTCCGTTCAAGTCTGGCTTATAAATATTATATGAACGATGTGACTACTTTCAATCCGAAGAATAATATAAGATACGATGCTGAAGGAAATGCGCTGACCACAGTCGGTACCAATAAACTGACAGATTATCATTATCTGGAAACGACTTATATTAATGAAAATATTCTGACCTATGATTTTTCTGTAGGAAAACATTCGTTCAATCTGTTGGCAGGCCATTCTATCCAGGCTACCCGTTGGGACAAGAATGAGGCGTCCAAGCAGGGATTCGCTACCGATAATATTTATGAAATGGATGGAGGTACTATGAATGACCATGTGACCGGATCAGCGGAAGAGAGTTCCTTGCAGTCATTCTTCGGACGCTTGAATTATAATTACGGAGGCCGTTATCTGTTAGAGATGAATGTCCGTCACGATGGTTCGTCACGTATGCCCAAGGCACATCGTTATGCTACCTTCCCTTCATTTTCGGGTGCATGGATCATGACAAATGAGAAATTTATGGAGAATGTGAAGTTCCTCCACTCATTGAAATTGCGTGGTAGCTGGGGTAAATTGGGTAATCAGGAAATTGGTAACTATGCTTATGCGGCTACATTGGCGGCTAGTGGCAGTTACTATTTCGGTGATAGCAAACAGATTGGTATGAAGACTGCCAAGATACCTAATGAGAACATTAAATGGGAAACAACTACTATTACAGACTTTGGTTTTGATGCTGCTTTTTGGGGTGGAAAGATCAATGTCACTTTTGACTGGTATGAGAAAAATACCTCGGATATTTTGATGAAGCTCGCTATGCCGGGTATTTTCCTGGGATCTTTGGATGCTCCTTATCAGAATGCGGGAAAGGTTCGTAACCGGGGTTGGGAACTGGCTGCTAATTATTTCGATCAGAAAGGTGACTGGGCATGGCAGGCAGGTTTCTCGCTTTCAGGTGTGAAAAATGAGATTACTGATATGAAAGGGGTAGAAGACATTAAGGATAATACGATCAATCGTGAAGGTGAAGCCATCGGCTCTTATTATGGGCTGAAAGCCATCGGTATCTATCGTACCCAGGCAGATTTGGACCGTGTAAATGCGAACGGACAGAAGATTATGCAAAACAACCAGGAACCGCAATTAGGTGATATCATGTATGAAGATATAGACAATAATGGTAATATAAATGATGCTGACCGTACTATTATCGGAAATCCGTTCCCTAAAATGCAGTATTCTTTCAATCTGGGATTCTCTTATAAAGATTTTGATGTCAATACATTCTGGCAAGGCATTGCAGGTGTATATCGTTATAATTGGGATGAAACTACTATTTCCAACGGTGGAAACAAGACTAGCCGTTGGTTGGACAGATGGTCTGAAAGTAATCCGAATGGAAGCATGCCTCGTTTGGGAGGAACTATTAATAATAACTATTCTTCATTTTGGTTGACAAAAGGTGATTATTTGCGTCTGAAGAATTTGGAAATCGGATATACTTTCAGGCAAAGAGAGTTTTTGACCAAGTTGGGCGTTCAGAGTATCAGACTCTATTTGGCAGGAACTAATTTGCTTACTTTCACTTCCTTGGACGATTATGATCCTGAAAAACTGAGTACAGATTCCCGTAATGATGTACATCCCAATACAAGAACTTATTCATTTGGTGTTAACGTTAAATTTTAAAAGCAACAACTATGAAATCAATTAATAACTTTATAGGGCTGGCTCTGTTGTCAGGAGCTTTGCTGACTTCTTGCTCTGACAGCTTTTTGCAGAGGGACTCATTGACAGAATCTTCATCCAATACATTTTGGCAGACGCCGGATGATGCTTTGATGGCGTTGGCATCTTGTTATGATGCTTTGCAGAGCAATCAGCTTTATAATTCCGACCAATATTCATTGGGCCCTTTATATATGGATTGTATATCAGATAATGGCGGGCATTTTAATTGGAGTGGCTGGATGGAAGGTTATGATATGGCTATGGGAATTCATACCCCAAGTTCTTCTATCATTGGCAGTTATTGGAAAGATTGCTATGAAGTGATCAGCCGTTGTAATGTGCTGATTGCTAATATTGATAGAGTGGATATGGATGCTTCCCAAAAGGCGATTTATCAGGCTGAGGCAAAGACCATACGTGCATTGATGTATATAAACTTGACTATGACGTATCAGGATGTTCCTTTCCTGACCGCCCCTTTGACCATTGACGAGGCTGAATGTGAAAAGACGGACCGTGCGGCTATTGTGGCTCATGTTATGACTGATTTGCAGGATGCGGCTGAAGTACTTCCGCAAAACGCGTCTTCACGGGGACATATCACCAAAGGAGCTGCTCTTTCCTTACTGGGGCGTGTGGCTTTGTATAATGAAAAATGGGATGACGCGATTGCTGCTTATAAGCAGGTGCAAGGTTTGGGATACTCGCTTGATCCGAGTTATGCCAAACTGTTTACTCAAAGTGGAGAAACTTCTCCTGAAATCATTTTTGCAGTCCGTTATGAAGGACCGGGTATGAGTGAAGGTGCTGCTTTTAATGCGCATTGGAATACTCCGCTGGAAGCAATGAATGGTACTATAGATTTGGCGGATGCTTATTATTGCAAAGACGGTAAACCGACTACCGATACGAAGATAGCCGAACTGAACGGTGGGGGTGGCTTGGATGTCAGCAAGCCTAATCCTGCTCATTTTGAGAATCGTGATCCGCGTTTATATAGCACTTTGTTTGTTCCCGGTATGCTTTGGAACGGTAAAGGAGGTATAGATACTTCGGCTTCAAATCCGTATGCCAATGTATATGGCGGAGCTGCCGCTTCTCTGTCTACCGTATATGTTTATAAGTATTTTGATCCTACGGATACTTCTAACTCTTGGGATAATGGACAAGACTTTTATGTGGTGCGTTATGCCGAAGTTTTATTATCTTTAGCGGAGGCGATGGTACAGAAAGGAGGCTATGTTTATAGTGATGTAACTGCTTTGGTTAATGAAGTGCGGCAACGTGCGGATG
>ERZ1106939.1935-NODE-1935-length-14225-cov-3.716090_pt1 | contig 14225 bp, 8 predicted proteins | sample MGYA00403669_ERZ1106939 | MGnify/ENA primary metagenome ERZ1106939 (study PRJEB35170, sample SAMEA104062447) | human gut metagenome | biome: human gut; feature: human-associated habitat; material: faeces | place: Denmark | collected 2012-09-28 ...
ATACGACAAATATTATCAGAATCTGCCCATCCCAATGAGTGCCCCCACGCTTCCCACCATCCCCGACAACCGGGTTTCACTACCGGATTTCGGAGGTAAGGGAGACGGCGTTACGATGAATACCGAAGCCTTTGGCAAAGCCATGAGTGAGCTAAGCAAGAAAGGTGGCGGGCATTTGGACGTGCCGGCAGGCGTGTACCTTACAGGCATGATTTCTTTCAAGGATAATATTGACCTGCACTTAGACAAAAATGCAATTATTGTGCTCTCCCCCGACAAGAATGATTTTATCAAAATTGAAAACGGGATGAAAGATGACAAAGCCACGCCCGGCATCAATGCCAGCAAACGCAAGAACATCTCTATCACCGGTGAGGGCATCATTGACGGCAACGGTGAATGGTGGCGACCCGTGAAACGCGGCAAGGTGAGCGACACCGAGTGGAACCGGCTCAAAGCCATGGGCGGTACAGTGACTCCTAAAGGTGACCTTTGGTATCCGTTTAACCTGACCCATTTCAGCAATGTGGCTGACACGTATGAGACCCAAGAAAGATATCGCCCTCACCTCGTGCGCTTCACAGACTGCGAAAACGTGCTTGTAAAGGGTGTCACACTACTCAACTCCCCTAAGTTTCACATCATCCCCACCCGCTGCACCAATGTCGTCATTGACGGTATCACAGTAAAATGTCCGTGGAATGCACAAAACGGTGATGCCATAGACATCAGCAGTTGCCGACAGGTGCTCATTGTCAACAATGTGATTGATGCCGGAGACGACGGCATCTGCATGAAGGCGGGAGCCGGAGCAAAGGGCGTTGAGTACGGGTCCGTTGCCAATGTACTGATAGAAAACAACACAGTTTATAACGCCCACGGCGGATTCGTCATAGGCAGCGAATTTTCAGGCGGTATGAAAAACATTGTCGTGAGACGCAATAAATTCTGTGGTACAGACACCGGTTTGCGTTTCAAGAGCGCCGTCAAAAGGGGTGGCAAAACCGAAAACATCTTCATCAGCGACATCTACATGACCGACATCAAGAATGAAGCCATTGTCTTCGAGACCACCTATTGGGACAACCATGTGGGTGCAAAGAAAGCTACAGCTCCTATAAAAGCAGAATATGTGCCCGAATTTCAGGATATCCACATCTCCAATATAATTTGTCGCGGGGCAAAGACAGGTATTGCCGCTCACGGAGAACGGGGAATGATACACCACATTACTATTGAAAATTCCTGCATCTTCTATACGGATAAAAGTACAGACATTGATACCAACAGCGACATTAAACTGACCAATGTCAGATTGTTGACATTCGAAAACCGCCAATAAAATCTTTCAGATAACCGTCAGACAATCACCGTCTACGCAAAAATGAATGTCCAGACCCTCAAAAGGCATACCATAAACCTTTTGAGGGTCTTTTTGGTATTGGGGACGAGGGTCTTCAGCCAGCACCTCCTGCAACTGCATGATGCTTTCGTCTGTCATTCCATCTTGTCCCATGAGGCGTTCTTTCACCTCAGAAGGTATCTCCACCTTCAGTCGCTTCCATTCCCTCCGATCCACAAATCCGCTCCTCGCCTCCGGGTGACTGTCGGCATAGGTGACATAGGGCTTGATGTCATAGATGGGTGTACCATTCATGAGGTCGGCTCCCAGCACATGGATGATCGGCCCGCAAGCGGTTTCCCACTCAATGTGGTCAATGCGCACAGAGGACAGTCCCAGACGATTGGGACGAAAAGGACTGCGAGAAGCAAACACACCCACCTTTTTGTTACCCCCTAATCGGGGCGGACGCACCATGAGACTTGTCTCCCCATGCCGGTTGGCCGAAAACTCCCACACGAGCCACAAGTATTCAAACTCCTCCATGCCCCGCAAAGCATCGGGATTTCGGAACTCGGGAACAAAAACGATTTTGCCACGTAAATTGCCGACAATGCCGCTCTGCTTGGGTATCCCAAATTTAGAGCAAAAGGGCGAATGAAAGACGGCTACAGGCTTGATTTCCATTTTCTGAAAATTTGTTGTTAGGACTATTTATGTCTGCAAAATTAAAAAAAGATTGGCTTTTAACATCCTCTTACATATATTTTTACTATATTTGCCTTGTAGTTAACATTTATCAACCTAATGATCAGACACTGACATGATAAATATCCGCAGTTTCACAGTCCTGTTTCTGTTTGGTGCAAGCTCTTCCATGTTTCCACTCCACGCCCAAACCACGGCATTGACCTCATCTGTGCAAGACTCGCTAAGAAAGGAGTTCATGGGAGGCATCTCCACTGGAAAGGGCGGTTCGGTAGATGTGGTGGATCAGTCGCGCATGAAAAAAGGTCTCATCACCTCCTCCCTTGATGCCCTTTCCGGTCAAGCCGTTGGTGTAAACATAGCTTCCGCCGGTAACGACCGCATGGCCATGCTGAGTTCCGTGCGCGTGCGAGGAACCACCTCCCTCACCGGTGGCAACGACCCGTTGGTCATCATCGACGGCGTTTACAGCGACCTCTCTACCCTGAGTGGCATCTATCCTGCCGACATTGCCAGTTTCGCAATATTGAAAAATGCTGCAGAGACGGCCCCCTACGGTTCGCGTGGTGCCTCGGGAGTGATACAAGTGACCACCAAGAAGGGGCATGGTTCGCAGTTTCACATTTCTTACGATGGCAACATGGGCTTCGAATCTGTCTACGACAAAATCAGAATGCTCAACAGAAATGGCTACATTTCCACCGCCAAAGCACTGGGACTCGGCTACAACGACGGAGGTTTCGACACCGATTTCCAGAAAGCCATCACCCGCACGGGATTCATACAAAACCATCATGTCGCTTTCAGCGGAGGCGGTGAAAGTTCGAGCTACCGCGCCTCACTGGGCTTCATGGATCACAACACCGTGATAAAAAACAGCGAATACGACAATTTCGTGGCCAAGATCGATCTCACTCAAAAGGCATTCGACAATCTGCTGACCATCGACTTGGGGGTATTCGGCTCTTCCCAGAACAACAAAAACATCTTCGACACTCAACAACTCTTCTACTCGGCAGCCACACAGAACCCCACCTACCCCGACGGTATGAATGCCACCGGTGGCTGGGACAGAAATGCGCTCGCTTCGCAAATTTGCAACCCATTGTCTCTGCTCCATAAGCAAGACCATGACAAGCTACTCAACTTCAACACACACATACAGCTCTCTTTCGCTCTCAGCCAAGACTTGGCACTGAAAGCTTTTGGTTCCTATTCGTACAACTCCACCGAGAAAGCCCAATATCTCCCCACATGGGTTTGGGCACAAGGGCAGGCCTATCGTGCCGAAGTGAAAAATGAAGACTGGCTGGGCAACCTTTCCCTCACGTATCACCACGATTTCAGAGGGCATGTCATCGACGCGTTGCTTCTCGGAGAATACCAGTCGCGCTTGCAGCGTGGCTTCTTCACCACCGTAAAAGGATTCACCAGCAATGCCTTCGGCTATGACAACCTCGCCGCCGGAGCCACCATCCCATACGGCGGAACGGGCAGCCATTACGATAATCCTAAACTGGCTTCGGCCATGATGCAGGTGAGCTACGACTGTCAGGGGCTTTTCACGCTCACGGCCAATGCCCGCGCCGACGGTTCGTCGATGTTCGGCAAGGGCAACAAGTGGGGCTTTTTTCCTTCGCTTTCTGCCTCGTGGAATCTTCTCCATACATTTTCCGCACTGCAACAGCTGCACCGGCTTGACAAACTCACACTACGCTCGGGTTATGGAGTCTCGGGCAACACGGGTGGTATAGAGAGTTACAACTCCATGTTACTGCTCAACCCCAACGGACTCGTCTCGTGGAATGGCACACCCGCCGCCACGCTCGGTATAGCCAGTAATGCCAATCCCGATCTCAAATGGGAGTTGCGCAGCACCTTCAATATCGGAACCGACATCGGACTGTTTGACAACCGACTCGTGCTGACAGCCGAATACTATTATTCCAAAACCACTGACATGCTCTACATGTACAATGTGCCCGTGCCGCCATTCACCTATGACAAACTGTTGGCCAACATCGGGTCCATGAGCAACAGCGGCTTTGAGGTGGGACTTGGCCTGACCCCACTGCTCAAAAAGGACATGGAGTTGAACATCAATGTCAACCTCTCGTTCCAAAAGAACAAGTTGCTTTCACTCAGCGGCAACTACAACGGCACCTACCTGTCAACCTCCGACATCACCCCCATAGGCCATCTCACCGGTGCAGGCTTCCACGGAGGTGACAACAACATCGTCTACCAAATTGTGGGACAACCTCTCGGCGTGTTCTATCTGCCTCATTGTACGGGACTTTCCAAGAATGCCAACGGGCAATACACCTACGACATAGCCGATCTTGACGGTAACAAGGTGGTGGACATAGCCGATGGGGCCGACCGGTATATAGCCGGACAGGCCACACCTAAAATGACACTCGGCTCAAACATAAGTTTCCGCTACCGCGACTTCGACATTTCCGTGCAAATGAACGGAGCTTTCGGACATAAGATATACAACGGTACAGCCCTCACCTACATGAACATGACAAGTTTCCCGGCCTACAATGTCATGGAAGGGGCATCCGAAGCCAACATCGCCGACCAGACCGCCACCGACTATTGGCTCGAAAGCGGTGACTATCTCAACTTCGACTACGTGACCGTCGGCTGGAATGTGCCGGTGAAGAAACACTGCCGCTATATCAACAGTCTGCGCCTCTCGCTCTCAATAAATAATCTTGCCACACTCACGGGCTACTCCGGTCTCACGCCGATGATCAACAGCTACGTGGTGGGCAGTACGCTTGGCATCGACGACAAGCGTTCCTATCCTCCCTACCGCTCTTACAGCTTAGGCGTAAGCATACAGTTTTAACGCTATCTCCCTACACATTAAGCTCCATTCTCATGAAATATATCAGCACCACTCCCCTCCTCATAGCCGCACTCGCTGCATGCACACTGTTGCCATGCAGTTGCCTTGATGAAGACCCGAAAGGGCAAATGCCCGAGTCTGAAGCCTACTCCTCGGCCAAGGCCATTGAACTCAACTGTGTAGCCACCCTATACAACTACATCGGCGGCCATGACGAAAGCCAGGGACTTCAGGGCACCGATCGCGGAGTCTATGACTGGAACTCGCTCACCACTGACGAACAGATGCTCCCCATCCGTGGCGGTGACTGGTATGACGGCGGCTTCTGGCAGCGACTCTACGAACACTCGTGGACTTCGACCGACAACGCCCTTTTTGCCACATGGAACTATCTCTATAAGGTGGTGATACTCTGCAACCGTTCGCTCCACCAAATAGAAGCCCACAAAAATATACTCACCGAAGCCCAACGACGGAGCTACGAAGGCGAGGTGAGAGCCCTGCGGGCCATGTACTATTGGTATATCATGGATCTTTGGGGCAATGTGCCGCTCGTCACTACCCACGGCACATCACTCGCCCAGACCGCCCAGAGCAAGCGCAGCACGGTGTTTCGATTTATCGTAGACGAGCTGCAAGAGGCTGCGGAAACCCTGCCACTGGCACACAGCAACTATGAGGGCAACTACTATGGACGCATCACCCGTCCGGTGGCATGGTTCATGCTGGCCAAACTGGCTCTCAATGCCGAGATCTACGCTGATGACACTCCCACCGATGACCATTATCCGGCCGGCAGCAACATCACTTTCACCGTGGACGGCCGAAGCCTCAACGCATGGCAAACCACCGTGGTTTACTGTGACAAAATAGCCGGTGCAGGCTATCGCCTTGCCGATGACTACGCTTCCAATTTCGCCATACACAACGAAAACTCCGTAGAGAACATCTTCACCATCCCGATGGAGAAAACATTCTACACCAACCAGTTTCAATATCTCTTCCGTTCGCGTCACTACCGCCACGGTTCGGCCATCAGCATGGATGCCGAAAACGGCACCGTGGGCACATTGTCCACCGTGAAAAAATACGGCTACGGCACCGCAACCGTCGATGCCCGTTGGCCAATCAACTTCTATGCCGACACGCTTCTCGTCGACGGCAAGAAAGTGCTGCTGGAAGACGGCACTCCACTCATCTATCGTCCGCTGGCCGTAACAGCTTTCAATCTCACGGGTACGGAATACGAAAAGACAGCCGGGGCCCGCATGAGCAAATACGAAATCGACCGCACTGCCTATTCCGACGGCAAACTGCAAGGAAACGACATCGTGCTGTTCCGCTATGCTGATGTGCTGTTGATGAAAGCGGAGGCCAAAGTGAGAAACGGTGAAGATGGATCGGCAGAGCTCAACGCCGTGCGCAACCGGGTGAGAATGGGTGCCCGCACGGCCACCTTGGAGAACATTCTCGACGAACGGTTGTTGGAACTGATGTGGGAGGGGTGGCGACGGCAGGATCTCATACGCTTCGGTCTGTTCGACCGCTCGTATGATCTACGCACTGCACTCGCCAGTGAGAAAGACCACCACACCATCGTATTTCCTATTCCCAAGAATGCCATCTCCCTTAATGGTAACTTGAAACAGAATGAGGGATATTGAAAGAGAAAAGGTCTTAAACCTATAGCAAGATTTCGAAAATAGCCGAAATAATGTCCTCTAAAAATCAAACAAAAAAGTATAGTGGGCATTTGTTGGAACAAAAAAGAGAAAATATACGCTCACCCTGTCTCAACCGGGCTTTAGCTTGTCATATTCAAAGCACATTTAAAAATGAAGAAACATGACAAGCTAAAACGAAGTCAAGACATTTTAAACAGTCGTTCGGCCCTAATAACACTCCACAGCAGGAGCATAAAACGCTACTCCTACTGCTCGGAAAAATCTCTCTCCTTATAACAGTGTTCCTGCCTGTGGACACCCCTTCTCTTCCAATGTTCCGAGCACAGGTGTCATTGTTCCACCCCTCTCATGGTGAGCGAAATGCGGTGACGGCGCAAGTCTACTTCCACCACCTTTACGCGCACGTGGCAGTGTACCTGCACCACCTCATTGGGATCGCTCACATAGCGATCAGCCAGTTGGGAGATGTGCACGAGACCGTCTTGATGCACGCCTATATCGACGAAGGCTCCAAAGTTGGTGATATTGGTCACGATGCCCGGCAGCACCATACCCGGACAGAGATCTTCAGGCGTATGTACATTGGTATCAAACTCAAATGTCTCTATCGGGCCGCGCGGATCGAGTCCCGGCTTTTCCAATTCCCGCATGATGTCGGTGAGTGTAGGCATCCCCACCTCGGTCGTCACGTAGCAGTTAAGGTTTATCCGTTTGCGCCGCTCGGCGTCTTTCATCAGGTCCGTCACGCTGCATCCGCTGTCTTTGGCCATTTGCTCCACCAGTTTGTAGCTTTCGGGATGCACTCCGCTGTTGTCGAGTGGATTCTTGGCATCGGGTATGCGCAGGAATCCCGCACACTGCTGATAGGCTGTGGGTCCCAAGCGTGGCACTTTCTTGAGTTGGGCGCGCGAGGTGAAGGGGCCGTTTTTCCGCCTGTAGTCCACGATGTTGCGAGCCAGTGCCGGCCCAAGTCCGCTCACGTAGGTGAGCAGATGGCTGCTTGCCGTGTTGAGATTCACGCCCACCGAGTTTACGCAGAGTTCCACGGTGGTGTCGAGACTTTTCTTGAGCAGGCTCTGATCCACATCGTGTTGATATTGCCCCACACCGATGCTTTTGGGGTCAATCTTCACCAATTCGGCTAGCGGATCCATGAGCCGGCGGCCTATGCTCACAGCTCCACGCACGGTGACATCTTCATTGGGAAACTCCTCACGGGCCGTCTCCGAAGCCGAGTAGACCGAGGCCCCGTCTTCGCTCACCACGAAAATCTGCACCTCACGGCCGAAATCCAGACTGCGGATGAAGTCGTTTGTTTCGCGCGATGCCGTGCCGTTTCCTATGGCCACGGCCTCCAGCCGGAAGTTTTCCACCATGCGCAGCACCTGACGGGCAGCTCCTGCCACATCACCCACGGGCGGATGAGGCTTGATCACCTCGTGGTGAAGCAAATTGCCCTGTCCGTCCAGACACACCACTTTGCAACCCGTGCGGAATCCCGGATCCACCCCGAGCACACGTTTCTGCCCCAATGGGGCCGCCAAAAGCAGTTGGCGCAGGTTTTCGGCAAACACACGGACGGCCTCGTCGTCGGCCCGTTCCTTGCTCAAGCCGGCAAATTCTGTCTCCATAGAGGGCTTGATGAGTCGTTTATAGGCATCTTCCACGGCCTCGTCGAGTAGGTGTTGGCAGGCTCCGCGGCCCCGGACAAACAGTTTGGAAAGCTTGTCGGTGCATTGGCCGTCGTCGGCAGAAATCGTCACGCGCAAAACCCCTTCGGCTTCGCCGCGCCTCATGGCCAGCAGACGGTGGGAGGAGCATCGTTTCAGAGGTTCCGACCAGTCGAAATAGTCGGAAAATTTACGAGCCTTTTCTTCCTCTTTCATTTTCGCCACCACCTTGGAAGTGATGACCGCTTCGCGCCGATAGATGCCGCGCACGGCCTTTCGGGCTCGCTCGTCTTCACTCACGGTCTCGGCGATGATGTCTTGAGCGCCTTTCAGGGCCGCCTTTGCATCTTTCACTTCGCCCTTGACAAACCGCTCGGCAGCCTGTTCGGGATACAGTTCGCGTTGTAGCAAGAGGAGTGTGGCAAGCGGTTCGAGACCTTGTTCGCGGGCTATCCGGGCGCGGGTGCGCCGTTTGGGTTTGTAGGGCAGATAGAGATCTTCCAGTTCTCCCGTGTCCCAACAGTCGTCGATGCGCTTTTGCAGAGTGTCGGTGAGCTGTCCTTGCTCCTCAATGGTCTTTAAGATGGTCTCCTTGCGCTTGGCCAGTTCTTTCAGTTTGTCGTAGAGTTCGCTGATCCGGGCTATCTGCACCTCGTCGAGATTGCCCGTGCGCTCCTTGCGGTAGCGGCTGATAAAAGGAATGGTGCATCCCTCGTCGAGCAATGCGAGCGTGTTTTCCACGCTGTGCGGAGCGAAGGCCAGCCGGGTGGCTATGTTGTCGGTAAATCGGTTCATGACGGTTTTTGGAGTTTTTATTTGCAAAGGTAGTTATTTCTTTGTACTTTTGCGCTTCGACCAAACGAAATTGACAATCTTATGGGAAAGATTCAAACGAAAGACAAGACCTATCTTCTTTTTATCTGTCTGGGCAACATCTGCCGTTCGCCCGCAGCCCACGCCGTGATGCAAAAGATGGTGGACGAACGCGGACTGGGCGACACTTTCGAGATAGACTCGGCAGGCATAGGTGACTGGCATGTGGGGCAACTGCCCGACCGCCGCATGAGGGAGCACGGCAGCCGTCGTGGCTATCGCTTCGATCATCGTGCCCGGCAGTTCGATCCGCATGAAGATTTTGCCCGTTTCGACCATATCATTGTGATGGACGAGGAAAACTACCGCAACATCACCGGCCGTGCCGCCTCAGCAGCCGACCGCGAGAAGGTGCTCCGCATGGCCGACTGCTTTACCCGGCACAGCCAATCTGCGGTGCCCGACCCTTACTATGGTGGTCCGGAAGATTTTGAGCTGGCGCTCGACTTGATAGAAGACGGATGTGAAGGACTGCTCAACCGGCTGGCCCAGTAGTGTGAGAAAGAAAAGGAGAAAGTGATTATCTGCGATAAGACTTGGGCGAAACTCCCGATTTCTGCTTGAAGAAATTGGTAAAGGCCGATTGGTCTTTGAAGCCCAGTTCGTCGGATATTTCGCCTATCGTTTTGTCAGTCGTCTTGAGCAGATTGCATGCCTCGTTGTAGACGAAGCCCGACAGATAGCCGTAAACGGTGTTGCCCGACACCTCTTTCACAATGCGCGAAAGGTAGGCAGGCGTGATGTTGAGGCGGTCGGCGTAGAAGTTCACTTGTCGCTCCTGCCTGAAGTGGTTGGCGGCCAAGTGCATGAATATCTTGAAGATATTCTCCTTGTGTTTCAGATCCATCGGCTCCACCTTGTTGCCCGACGACACTTCGGAGACAAACATCAGCAATAAGTGGATGAGAAACTCCAGCATCTCCTTTTTATATAGGTGTGGGTGGCTGATGGTTTTCTGTATCTGAGAGCATATCCCGTTGAGTTCGGAAGCCTTCGATTCGCTCAGACTGATGTGGAGCAGCTGTTCCAACTGTTGTGGCGGGGTGGCGTGATACAGGTTTTCGTCGTTGTGAATGATATCTTTGTACATTCCGGCTTCCAAGAAAAGCTGCTCCGACTCATACTCGGGAGAGCAGGTGATGAAGTCGACGCGCTGATGAGGGGAGAGGCGGAGCATGTCGTGCTGTTCCACGAGAATACGTTCGTCGTTGACCGAGAGTTCTAAAAAGCCGTCGACCACAAGGATGAGCGAATAGAAATTCACATATTTAATACCATTTATCAGTTTTCCGATACTTTCTTTATTGGCCGCAATATATGCTGTCATGGCACCGAAGCAGTCTCTGATGTTATTGGATGCCACATAGTTAGACAGGTTATGAAAGTCTTTCATGCTGTTTGTGTTTGGTTGGTATAATGTACAAATATACTAACAGTTTTGTAATTTACAAAAAAAAAGCAGGATTTTGTAAATACATATCGACAATTTCAAGTTAATTTTGCTCCAAACAACTAACCTAAACTTATTACTATTTTTAAATATTGACGCCTATGGTTACCTTTTTGGTGATACTGCAATTACTCATTGTGCTGGCCCTTATCTTTATCGGAGCACGACTTGGCGGAATCGGACTCGGTATCTATGGTATGGTAGGGGTGTTTATCCTCGTTTTTGTCTTCGGACTCCAGCCCGGCAAGCTGCCCATCGATGTGATGCTGATCATCGTGTCTGTCATCACGGCAGCGGCTGCCCTGCAAGCTGCAGGTGGGTTGGAGTATCTTGTGGGACTGGCTGCCAAGTTTCTGCGTAAACATCCCGAACAGATCACCTATTACGGTCCGCTCACTACATGGCTTTTCTGTCTTGTGGCCGGCACAGCCCACACCTCCTATTCCTTGCTTCCCATCATATCCGAGATAGCCACCAATTCGAAGATTCGACCGGAGCGGCCTATGAGCGTTTCGGCCATAGCAGCCTCGCTCGGCATCACGGGAAGTCCGGTGTCGGCAGCCACGGCTGCCATCATCTCTACCGATCTCTTGGGAGGTGCAGGGGTGGAGCTTAAGGATGTGATGCTCATTTGCATTCCTGCTTCCTTCATAGCCATTCTCGTGGCATCGTTCGTGCAGAATCGGGTGGGCAAGGAACTCGGCGATGATCCCGAATACCGGCGCCGGGTGAAAGAGGGGATCATCAATCCGGAAGCCGATGCCAAGTTGCTGGAACAATTTGAGACTAGTCCTAAGCCCCGTGCCAAATACTCGGTGTTAGCTTTCCTTTTGGGTGTTTTGCTAGTGGTCGTCTTCGGTTCTGTACCCTCACTGCGGCCGTCCTTCATGGTTGATGGTGAACTTACCCGATTGTCGATGCCCGAAACTATTGAGATCGTGATGATGTCGGTTGCAGCCCTCATTCTTCTTGTTGGAAAGGCCAAGGTGGGCGATGCCGTAAAAGGAAACGTCTTTGGGGCAGGCATGAACGCAATGGTGAGCATCTTCGGTATAGCTTGGATGGGCGACACGTTCTTCAACGGCAACTTGGAATTCTTCAAGACTCATATTGCCGATGTCGTGACACAATATCCTTTCTTGTTCTCCGTAGCCCTGTTCTTCATGTCCATCATGCTTTTCTCACAGGCTGCCACCGTCCGCACACTCTATCCGTTGGGCGTTGGACTGGGGCTTCCGCCCTTTGCATTGGTGGCCATGTTCCCGGCCGTCAACGGCTACTTCTTCCTCCCCACTTATCCCACAGAGGTGGCCGCCATCAACTTCGACCGTACAGGTACCACGCGCATAGGGCGCTTTGTGGTGAACCACTCGTTCCAGTTGTCGGGCTTCATCACCACCTTTGTCTCCATAGGGATAGGCTATCTTGTCGTAAGATTTTTCTATTAGATTACCTAAATACTAACTTAAACAACAACGATTATGAAAACATTTAAGATTTCTATGTTGATGATTCTGGCATTGATCGTCTCTCTGTCAGTATGTGCAAAACCGAAGATCCGTATCATCGCTACAGGCGGAACCATCGCCGGAGTGAGTGCGAGCTCCACATCTTCGGCTTATAGTGCCGGGCAGGTAGGCATCCAGACGCTTATCAATGCAGTGCCGGAAATCAAGGAACTGGCTGATGTGAGCGGTGAACAGCTTGTCAACATAGGCAGTCAGGACATGAACGACAACGTGTGGTTGCAGTTGGCCAAGCGCATCAACCAGTTACTCAACGGCGAAGGCTATGACGGTGTGCTTGTGACCCACGGCACCGACACGATGGAGGAGACAGCCTATTTCCTCAATCTGACCGTTCACTCCTCTAAACCGGTGATTCTGGTGGGCAGTATGCGCTCCTCCACGGCTATCAGTGCCGACGGCCCGGCTAATCTCTATAACGGTGTGGCTGCACTTTGCGACCCGGCATCGAAAGGACATGGGGTGATGGTGTGCATGAATAACCAGCTTATTGATGCCAAGGATCTTATCAAGGCCCACACTACCGACTGTGCCACATTCAAAGGCGGCACCTTTGGCAGCATCGGTTATGTGTATAACGGTAAGCCCTATTACTATCGTCAGGTGACCAGTCGGAACACGATCAATTCGGAGTTTAACGTGGACAATCTCACGGCTCTGCCACAGGTGGGCATCGTTTACGGCTATGCCAACTGCTCTCCACTACCGATGAAGGCCTTTGTGGATGCCAAGTTTGATGGTATTGTGCTGGCCGGTGTAGGTGATGGCAACTTCTATAAGGATGTGTTCCCCATTGCCGAGAAGGCACAGAAAGACGGTATCCAAATCGTGCGTGCTTCCCGTTGCCCCACAGGGCCGACCTGTCTGAATGGTGAAGTGGACGACGAGAAATACCATTTTGTGGCTGCACTCAATCTCAACCCTCAGAAAGCCCGCGTGCTCTTGATGCTCGCGCTGACCAAGACTCACGATTGGCAGCAGATTCAGAAGTATTTCCAAGAGTATTAAACCATTTCATCCATTACTTACTTAAATAATCAATACGATATGAAACGTACAATCTTATTAGGCGCCGTGACAGCATGTGTACTGACAGCCGGTGCGCAAGGCCACAATACAGGTATGGGAGGCAATGACGGCGACTACAAGTCGCTGGCAGAGAAAGTGCTCAAACTGGAGAAGAAAAACGAGGCTTTCAATGTCTACTTCAACTACGCCGCCAGTTTTCGGACAGAGAAAGTGAGCGACAACGATTGGACTTCAGGCTTCGCCAACAAGCAGCTCAGGTTGGAGATCAAAGGTAACATAGGAGAACATCTTTCCTATCGCCTGCGCCATCGCATGAACAAAGCCAACAATGCCCAGGGGCAAGACAATTTTGCCAAAGCCACTGACATCATGATGGTGGGCTGGAAATTCAACGACAAGTGGAGCCTGCAAGGAGGGAAGATGTGCCAGATATGGGGCGGATTCGAGTTTGACGAAAACCCGATGTACATCTATCAGTATTCCGACATGGTGGATAATATGGACAACTTCATGGCCGGTGTGGTGGCTTCCTTTAAGCCTGTGCCCAGTCAGGAGATTGCCGTGGAAATCTCGGATGCCAATAATGGAAAGTTTGTCGATGAATACGGAGACGGTGCTCGTTCGGTCGAAGGTGACGGTACGGCTTTTAGGGCACTCGAAGCTGCCAATCATCCGCTGACCTATATTGTCAATTGGAATGGAAGTTTTGCCGGTGGCCTCATCAACACGCGCTGGTCGTGGGGTACGCAAACGCAAGCTAAGCATAAGTATTCGCGCATGCTCATCCTCGGCCAGCAGCTCAATCTGCCCAAATTCCAGTGGTATTTCGACTATATGGGGGCTTGGGACGGTCTTGATCGCCTGAAAATTGCCAGTTCAGAGCTTACTCCGAGCGATGGTGCGGATCATCCTACGTGGATGAGTGACGTACATTATAATTCTTTCATCACCAAAGCCAACTGGCAGTTTGCACCACAATGGAACCTCATGCTCAAAGGCATGTATGAAACGGCCAGCGTGAGCAAGGTGGAGAAATATAAGGACTATCGCAAGTCATACGCCTACATGGGGAGCGTGGAGTA
>ERZ1106939.1948-NODE-1948-length-14169-cov-289.583888_pt1 | contig 14169 bp, 9 predicted proteins | sample MGYA00403669_ERZ1106939 | MGnify/ENA primary metagenome ERZ1106939 (study PRJEB35170, sample SAMEA104062447) | human gut metagenome | biome: human gut; feature: human-associated habitat; material: faeces | place: Denmark | collected 2012-09-28 ...
TGCCGCACCTCGCTCGCCGTATCGGCACTTAGAATTATGCGGTATTGCCCTAACTCCTCCCTCCTAACTCCTACCTGCCTACCTGTCCCACTTATCGCACAAGCTGGCGATCTGGCTGGCAAAGCGGGCAAAATCCTTGTTGGCACCGCCGCGGTTGTGCTCGATCACAACCAGCAGCCGCTTGCCCATGTTCAGCAGGCGTTCAAACGCCGGGCTGGTGCGCGGCTTGTCGGCAGGCTGGCTGGCCTTGGCCAGCGGCACCATGGTGCCCTGCCGCAGTAGGGCAACGGCCCCGCCGGTCAGCTCATACACGGCACCGTTGTACGGCGCTTCTGCCGGGATGCCCTCCGCCGTCAGGGTGCGGGCAAAGTGATCGGCAACCAAGTCCTCGCCGTGGTTCACAAACACATGTTTGGGTTTGGGATCAAAGTGGCGGATCCAGGTCAACAGGCCGTCCCGGTCCGCATGGCCGGACAAGCCGCTCATCTGGCGGATCTGCGCATTGACCTGCACCGTTTCGCCAAACAGCCGTACTTCATCGGCACCCTCGATCAGTGCGCGCCCCAGCGTGCCGGGGGACTGGAACCCCACAAACAGGATGGTGCATTCCCCGCGCCACAGGTTGTGCTTGAGGTGGTGGCGGATGCGCCCGGCATCACACATGCCGGAAGCGGAGATGATGACCTTGGGGGTGGAGTCCAGGTTGATGGCAACAGAATCCTCTTTGGTTTCACTGATCTGCAAACCGGGGAACGCCAGCGGGTTTTCGCCCTTCGTCACCAGGGCTAGGGCTTCGGCGTCATAACATTCACTGAAGTTTTCCCGGAAAATGGTGGTGGATTTGCTGGCCAGCGGGCTGTCCACAAACACGGGGAAGTTATCGTGCCCGTGGATGCGGTGCTCCTCTTTGATCTGGCGGATAAAATAGAGCATTTCCTGCGTGCGACCCACGGCGAAACTGGGAATGACCACATTGCCGCCGCGGTCGAACGTTTCCTGCAAAATCTGGGTCAGCTCGGCCACATAGTCCGGCTTGGGGCCGTGGGTGCGGTCACCATAGGTGGATTCCATCACCACAAAATCCGCGTTGGTCAGGTACTGCGGGTTACGGATCAGCGGCTGGTCCAGGTTGCCGATATCGCCGGAGAACACAATGGTTTGGCTTTCGCCGTTCTCCGTTACCTGCAAGGTGATGGAAGCGCTGCCCAGCAGGTGGCCTACATCGGTAAAGGTGGCCGTAATGCCGGGGAACACTTCCAGCGGCTTGCCGTAGCTTTGCGGTACAAACTGCTTCATTACGGCCATGGCGTCTTCTACTGTGTAGTCCGGCTCTACCAGCTCATTGCCGCTGCGCTGGGCTTTGCGGTTTTTCCACTCGGCTTCCTGCTCCTGAATGTGGGCGGAATCTTCCAGCATGATTTCGCACAGGTCCATGGTGGCATCTGTGCTGTAAATGGGGCCGCGGAATCCGTTCTTGTACAGATAGGGGATGCGTCCCGAATGGTCAATGTGGGCGTGGGTCAAAAGGATGGCTTCAATCTCACCGGGGGCGCAGGGCAGGTCCGCATTGGGGTAAACATCTTTGCCCTGCTCCATGCCGCAGTCCACCAAAAAGCGGTGGCCGCCTGCTTCAATCAGGGTGCAGCTGCCGGTCACTTCACGGGCAGCGCCCAAAAAGGTCAGCTTCATAACAGCCTCACTTTCTCCCGGCACCGCGCTGCGGTGCTTCGGGCAACGTAAACGGGTTTGCAAAGTTATTGGTTACATCATTGATATTCATGCGGATATCCCAAAAGACATCCCCATAATCACGCAGAATCGTATAACTGCCGCCTGCCTGCTCCAGAGCTTCCAGCGTGGCGGTATCGGTCACCACAAGGGCGTCGCCGTCCGTCGGCTCAAAGGCAGTCAGGCTTTCCTCATAGGTGCGGGTCACGGTACCGGTGTCGATCAGGGCACCGATGGCGGCGGAGGTCGTCCGCGCCAGCACCAGCCGTTGCCCGGCGGGAACGGCATCACACAGCGCCCCGCGGGTAACATCGCCAAAGTCAAGCTCGGTAATGCCGCCTGCCAGCGCGGTTACGGTCAGGTCGGCGGCATCCTGCGGGCAGTTGGCGCGGTCACCATCGGCATAGGCCAGGTAAAGTGCGGCGGCATAGTTGGCAAAGCTGATGGTTTTATCCGCACTTTCGTTGGCTTCAAAGGTGAACAGCGTCTGGCTGCGCACATCCTCGTCGCCGTCTGCCAGGCTCTGCAGGCTGGTAAAGGCGGAATCATAGGCAGTCTGCTGGGCGGTGGTGTAGCTGCCGCGGGCGGATTTCAGGTCGGCGGCGCTAATGCTGGCGGGTTCGGCTGTCATGCTGCCGTCCGCCGCAAAGGTCAGGTTCAGGCAGCCCACGCTGTCCCAGCCGGACCCGGCGGCAACAACGGCAATGCCGTTTGCCTTTGCGGTGCTGTTGGCTGTGGCGCCGGCATCCAAGACGGCGGTCACGCCAAGGTCTGCCAGGTCGGCATAAATGCCGCTGATGTCGGTATCCGGCCCGGCAATGCAAAGGATGGCGTCAGCCCCCTGGGCCTGCAAAGCAGCAACCTGCTCGGAAGCCGCCAGCGCCAGGTCCGCAGCGGTCAGTTCTTTCGTCTGGGCGGAATTGCCGATCGAGGCCAGCGAGAAGAAGCCGATCTTTTTGCCTGCTTCCGCCACAATGGTGTTCATGCCGTTGGAAATGCGGTTGCGGCTCCAGCTGGTGGAACGGGCCAGCAACGCTTCGTTTTCTGTCGTGTACAGGTTGGAAGCAATCGAAGGCCCCGTGGCGGTCATTACATCGCTGAGAAGGCGGTCAGTGCCATACGCCATATCGGAAGCATCAAAGGCCTGCAAATCATACCCGGCTGCGGCAAAGGCGCTGGTCATATCCATGCCGCCGGTCAGGCTGGCGCGGGCGGTGCCCTGCAAACTGCCGCCTGCATCCACCAGAATGGAGTCCTCGCTGCCCGCTTTCAGGGCAGCAATGTCCGCAAGGCCGACCTCTTCGCCCTCGGTCAAGCCCTGCAGATTACCGGTAACGTAAACGGGAATGGTGAATGCCCCCACCCGCACCGTCACATCGGCGCTCATGCGGCCATCCGCCAGGGTGGCGGTGATGGTGCAGGTGCCGTCCGCCTTGGCTTTTACCTCGCCGTGCTTATTCACGGTGGCAACGTCTTCATTATCGCTGGACCAGAAGATTTTCTGCCCGCCCTCGCTTTCGCTGGGTTCATCGGTCAGCAGGGTGGCGGTGGCTTTCGCCTTGGGCAGCCACAGCTCGTTTTTGTAGGTGTCGTTGGTCAGCGAGGGCAGGATGTCCTTGCTGGTTGCTTTGATGCCGGTAAAGGTCAGCTCTTCCATCACAAAGTCAACATCCACCGTGTCGCTCTGCACGCCGTACTTTTCACCCGGCTCCGTATAGGTGGCCTGCCAGATGGAATACGGCCCGGTGTAGCCCAACGCGGAATTGAACCGCGCGATCCAGAAATTATCGCGCCAGCGGTCAAACGCGGGGTCCGTCAGGCGGCCGCGGGTCCAGTTGATGGAGGCGTAAATGCCTTCCTCGCCCTTGTAGCCCAGTTCTTTCAGGCGGTCGAAAAATACTTCGGTCAGGTGGGCCATCTCGTCCGGGTACAGGCCGGTGATGGATTTATCCTCCAGGTCATAATAGACCGGGTAACTGAGCTGGTAGGGGGTGGCGGTGTAATCGTCCAGCCCCTCGTGCGGGGGTGCCACAAGGCCCAGCAGGCGGGCAACGTGTTCGGCTTCCGATTTGGCCTGTTCCTCGGTGGTGGCGTAAGAGTACAGATAGGTGCCAAAGGGGATGCCAAGGCGGGTGCATTCGTCCGCGTTGCGGCGCCACTGTTCATCGTCCTGGGCGTAATCGCCGGTGCCGTTCCACTCGCTGCCAAAGCCGCAGCGGATCATGGCAAAATCGATCCCGGCAGCCTGGGCTTTCTCCCAGTCCACTTCACCCTGATACTTGCTCACGTCAATGCCTTTTTTGGTGGCGGCCAGAATCGGCTCTCCGTCACTGTTAAAGTAGTACCCGGCATCGTTCTTGGCCCACGCTCCGGCACTGGTGCCGGGGTCAATGGTCAGGGGGGCTTTCTGCCCGCTGTTGCAGGCGACCAGCCCGATCACTACCAGCGCCACAACGGCAACCAGCACGCACGCGGCCAGTGCAAGACGCAGATTGGGCTGCTGCTTTTTTTTGGGCTGTGGGCGGCGGCCCTGCGGGGACTTGGGCTGGGACTGTTTGCGGTAGGTCTGGCGGGGCTGTTGTTCCGGCTTGCGGGGCTGCCCCGACGGCTGTTTGTTTTGTTCCATCGGCGGTTTCCTCTATGATCGCAGCTGCCCGGTGGGCAGCGGAATGTTGGAGTTAAAACTTTTATATTTATAAGAATATGGTAACATTTTGTCAAACAAAATACAATCCGGTAAAGCAGGCAGATTGTGTAATTTTGGGCAGGAAATTTTGGCAGCCGGGCAAAGCAAACTGCCCCCTGCAGTTTTCCACACAGCAGAGGGCAGTTGGTTAAAAATGTTCAGCAGATGCAGGGCAGGCGGTTAAGCTCAGCCGATGGTAATGCTCCAGGCAAAGGTCTTGCTTGCGCCGGGGGCCAGCTCAATGTGGCGGCCGGCTTCGTTCACGCTGTTGGCCCAGCCGTTCCAGGGCTCCATGCAGACGAACGTCTCGGCATCCTGCTGCCACAGCACGCCGTTGGTGAACACGCTTTCATCAAAGGCAACTTCCACCGTGTGGCCGCTGCCGGAATCGGTCAGGCGCATCGGGCTCTTTACGCCGGTCATCAGGCGGATGGAATCTGCGGAGCCTTCCTTGCGGGTCAAGGTGATGGTTTCCGGTGCGGCGGGCTGCTCGCCCTTGGCGTTCTCGGAGCAGGTGGCGGCGTTGATGTCAAAGTGGACGTTCTCCAGCTTGGAAGCTGCGAAATACGGGTGGAAGCCGATGCTGAACGGCAGGGCTTTGTCGCTGGTGTTGTGCACGGTCAGTTCCAACCCGGCCTTGGCACCGGACAGGGTATAGCGCATTTCCAGCAGAAAATCAAAGGGGTAAACAAACTTGGTCAGGCCGTTGGGGGTCAGGGTCAGCACGATCTCATCATCCGCAGCGGTCTTGACCTGCCAGGGCAGCAAATCGGCAAAGCCGTGGACCTCAATGGGATAATCGGAGCCGTTAAAGTGGTGCACACCGCCGTCCGGCTTGCCGCAGCTGGGGAACAGGATGGGCACGCCGCAGCGGGGGCGGTCCGAGGATTCATAGTTTTTATCGCGCAGCCAGAGGTATTCCTCACCGCTTTTGGTGAAGGAGGTTGCCATGCCGCCCTTTTCCGGTGTAACGGTCAGGGCGTACTCCCCATCGGTCAGGGTAAGGGTGGAATATTTGGCATTGTACTTTTCGTAAGTACCGGCAGTCAGCTTGGACATTGTTACAGTCCCCTTTCTTCAGTTACAAAAACGGCCCGACCGCACCGGGATTCTTGGAGCAGCGCACAGCGCCTTGATCCCAGAGCACCCGGAACGCCCGGAGCCGTTCCACTTTGTGCACCGCAGGCAGACACAGCTCCCGGCGGGCACTTCTTAATTCTATTATACTCTCAAAATGTTCCCGGCTCTACCCTTTTGGGTAAAAAATGCGGCGGGAGCCAGAGCATCAGTGCAAAAATTACAGCACAACGCCATCCTTGAAGATGGAAATTTCGCGGAAGCCCTTCTTCTCGGCGCAGGTCTGCTTGCCGGAAGCAACGTCCAGCACCAGCTGGTACAGGTCAGCACCGGCTTCATCCAGCGTCTTTTCGCCGTCAGCAACAACACCGGCGTTAAAATCGATCCAGGTGGATTTTTTGGCAGCCAGCTGGCTGTTGGTAGCAATTTTCAGGGTGGGAGCGGGGGCACCGAACGGAGTGCCGCGGCCCGTGCTGAACAAGATCATGTGGGCGCCGGCGGCGGTCAGGGCGGTGGCGGAAACAAGATCGTTGCCGGGACCGTACAGCATGTTCAGGCCCTTGGTGGTCACAGCATCGCCATAGCCGATAACGTCCATGATGGGGGCGCTGCCGCCCTTCTGCACACAGCCGCAGGATTTATCCTCCAGCGTGGTGATGCCGCCCTGCTTGTTGCCGGGGCTGGGGTTGTCGTACACAACTTCGTTGTGGCTGATGAAGTATTCCTTGAAGCCGTTGATCATATGCACGGCCTTCTCAAACACTTTTTCGTTCTGGCAGCGATCCATCAAAAAGCCCTCGGCACCGAACATTTCCGGCACTTCGGTCAGCACGGTGGAACCGCCGCGGGCGCACAGCATATCGCTGAAGCGGCCGATGGTGGGGTTGGCGGTAATGCCGGACAAACCGTCCGAACCGCCGCACTTCATGCCGACCACCAGCTCGCTGGAGGGAATCGGCTCGCGCTGGAACTGGGCAGCATAAGCGGCCAGTTCCTTCAGGATCTCACGCCCCGCAACCAGCTCATCGTCCACATCCTGGCAGGTCAGGAACTTGATGCGGTCATGGTCGTATTCGCCCAATTCGGTCAGGAACTGCTCATGGGTCAGGTTCTCGCAGCCAAGGGAGAGCACCAGCACGGCACCGGCGTTGGGATGGCGGGCCAGCGCAGCCAGCAGTTTGCGGGTCTGGGCGTGGTCATGGCCGGTCTGGGAGCAGCCGAACGGATGGGTGAAGGTGTACAGCCCGTCAATGCTGTCGGTCACAAGATCCTGATTGTCCCGCACAAGGGCTTTGGCGCAGTCGTTCACGCAGCCAACGGTGGGGATGATCCAAATCTCGTTGCGGGTGGCTGCACGGCCATCCTTGCGGCGGTAGCCCATAAAGGTTTCGGGAGCAACGGGGGCCAGCGGGTGCACATTGGGGTGGTAGCTGTACTCGATCTCGCCGGACAGGTTGGTTTTTACATTGTGGGTGTGCATCCAGGTGCCGGGCACGGCATCAGCGGTGGCATGGCCGATGGGGAACCCGTATTTGATGACGTTTTCGCCCGCATGGATGGGAGCAATGGCCATCTTGTGGCCTTGGGGGATATCTTCAACAGCGGTCACAGATGCACCGTCCACCGGCACAGCGGTGCCTTTGGCAATGGGATGCAGGGCAACCACAACATTATCCTTGGGGTTGATCTTGATTGCAAGAGGCATACAGAATCTCCTTACTACGATAAAAACAGGTAGGAGTTGGGAAGTAGAAGTTAGGAATTGTTAGCCCTGCTTTCAGGGCAATACCGCATAATTCTAAGTGCCGATACGGCGAGCGAGGTGCGGCAGCTGCTAAGCCAAAAGCGCAGATAATACTGGATGCTGCAAAGGTGAGCGCCGCCAGTGGCGGAAACAGCGAACCGAAGCAGGGGCAGCGGTCGCAGAGTGCGAGGGGCTTTTGCCCCCGAAGCACGATGCGGGTACCGCAACCCGACATTATCGAGCATTTTGGCAACGCAGATGCCGTGCCGCGGCCGCCGGAGCGGTGCTTGAGCCGTTAGGCGGGAATTGTGCGGTATTGCCTTAGGGCTTTTTGCAGATAACCAAAGGCTCTGCGCTGCTCCCTAACTCCTAACTCCTCACTCCTACCTCCTAACTCAAATTACAGGCAGCTCTTATAAGCGGCCATTGCGCCCTGCTCACGGATCAGGGTCAGGTTCTTGACGGTGGCTTCCTCAAAACCGGCAACTTTGGTCAGATCCTGGCCCCACATCTGCTCGTTGGTCATAACAGCATGAACCAGGGTCGGAATGTCGTCATCCTTGTGGGCATTGTAGAATTCCAGCACATAGCGGTCATCGGAAATGGTGTACTCGTTGCCCTTGGCGCGCTTGCAGACCAGGCCCTTATCGTTCAGTTCCTGGATGTTGTTGGAATAGAATGCGATGTAAGCGGCAAAGCTCATGGTCAGGCAGGTGGGCAGTTTGTCGTTCTTCTCGATATATTCCAGGAAGGACGGCATGTTGCGGGCACGCCACTTGGAGGTGGAGTTCAGGGAGATGCTCATCAGCTCATGGTTGACGAACGGGTTGTTGAAGCGGTCTTCCACAGCGGCAGCAAATTTCTTGCAGTCGTCCTGGTCCAGCGGAAGAATGGGAACAACTTCCTGCAGCAGCATCTTGTTCATGTAGCCCAGGATGGTTTCGTCGTGCATGCAGTCACGCACAATGTCGAAGCCTGCCAGGTAAGCACCCAGAACAAAACCGGTGTGTGCGCCGTTCAGGATGCGGACCTTGCGCTTCTTATACGGGCTCATATCGGGGGTAACAAAGACGTGGTCTTCCAGACCAGCCTTGCGGAACGGCAGGATATCGTTCAGCTTGGTGTCGCCCTCAATGACCCACACGCCGAAAACCTCGCCAACGTCCAGCAGGGGGTCAGCGTAACCGTGCTTCTCTTCAAGCTCGGCAACTTCCTTCGGGTCGCGGATGCGACCCGGAACAATGCGGTCAACCAGAGAGCCGCAGAAGGTACAGTCCTCGTTGACATATTTCTTGAAGCCGTCTTCCAGGCCCCACTGGTCAATGTACTGGTTGACGCACTTCAGCAGCTCCTTGCCGTTGTTGTCAATCAGCTCGCAGGCCAGCATGATGATGCCCTTCTTGCCGGCCTTGTAGCGGTGGTACAGCACCTGGGTCAGCTTTGCGGGGAAGCTGGACGGCGGGCAGTCGTTCTGCTGGCAGGCGGGATCATAAACGATACCGGCCTCGGTGGTGTTGGAAACGATGATTTCCAGGTCGTCGCTGGCGGCAACGTCCATCATCTTTTCGTAATCAGCTTTTTCATACGGGTTCAGGCAGCGGGATACACTGGAGATCACGCGCTTGTCATCGACCTTCTGGCCGTTTTCGCTGCCGCGCAGGTACAGGGTGTACAGGCCCTCCTGTTCGTTGATCATCTTGGCCAGGCCGGGGGCGATGGGCTGAACCAGAACGCACTTGCCGTTCCAGTCAGCTTTTTCGTTGGCAAGGTCAAACCAGTAGTCAACAAAGGCACGCAGGAAGTTGCCCTCACCAAACTGCAAAACCTTTTCGGGGGCATTTTTCAGAATGTAGCCATCATAACCGGATTTTTCAAGGACCTGATAATTCAAAGTTTCCATTGGAAATTCTCCTTTGCAATGTGTGCAATTACGGCGGCGGTGTGCAGGGCCAGACAAAAACGCCCTGCGCTGCGTAAGCGCCTTGTTTAGCTTCATTGTATTTTTTTTTGCTTGCAACGTCAAGATTCTTTCGTGAAGAAGCGCACATATTTTGCGCTCCTTTTTTGACTTTTTTCCCTTTCCCTGTTTTGCACAAGCGGGATGCAATATTTTTAGTGCTTTTTACATCAAAAGGGCAAGATTTGCAACTTGTTCAAACCGCTGCAAGTATGTATAATAATATCAGCTTATGTTTTATTCTGCTGTTTGGGGGCAGCATGATTCGTTCTGTTGACCCACAGCACACAACGAAGGAGCTTGCAATTATGAAAGCATTTATGGACAAGGATTTCCTGCTGGAAACCCCCACCGCGCAGCACCTGTATCATGATTATGCAGAAACGCTGCCTATCGTAGACTATCACTGCCACATTCCCCCGCAGGAGATCTACGAGGACCGCCGCTTTGAAAATATCGCTCAGGTATGGCTGGGCGGCCATCAGGTTCTGGCCGACGGCTCTGACTACTACTTCGGCGACCATTATAAGTGGCGCGTGATGCGTTCCAACGGTGTGCCCGAAGAGTACATCACCGGTGACAAGCCGGACCGCGAGCGCTTCCAGAAGTTTGCAGAAGCACTGGAAATGGCCATCGGCAACCCGATGTACACCTGGTGCCACCTGGAACTGAAAAAGTACTTTGGCTACAACGGCGTTCTGAACGGCGATACCGCTGAGGAAGTCTGGAACCTGTGCAACGATAAGCTGCAGCATGATCCCAAGATGACCGTGCGCGGCCTGATCGAGCAGAGCAACGTTGCCATGGTTGGCACCACCGATGACCCCATCGACAGCCTGGAATGGCACAAGAAGATCAAGGAAGACCCCACCATCAAGGTTGTTGTTGCACCTTCCTTCCGCCCGGACAAGGCCCTGAACATCCGCAAGGACGGCTTTGCGGATTACATCCATAAGCTGGAAGAAGTTGTTGGCCGCAAGTTCGCCTGCGCCAACTGTGTGGTCAACGCTCTGGAAGAGCGCCTGCAGTTCTTTGTTGAGATGGGCTGCCGCGCTTCTGACCACGGGCTGGATTATGTTCCTTACGTGGAGACCAACGCCGAAAAGGCAACCGCAGCTTTCAAAAAGGCTATGGCCGGTGAGCCGCTGACCCAGGAAGAGGGCGACGCATACACCACCTACCTGCTGATCAGCCTGGGCCGCCTGTACAAAAAGTATAACGTTGCCATGCAGATCCATTACAGCTGCCTGCGCAATGTCAACCAGAAGATGTACAAGAAGCTGGGCCCCGATACTGGCTTTGATATGATCGCTGTGACCGATGGCAGCGCCGCCATCAGCAGCCTGCTGAGCAAGCTGACCGAGACCGGCGAATGCCCGAAGGTGATCCTGTACAGCCTGAACCCCGCCGACTTTGACATGCTGGGCACCATCCTGGGTGCATTCCAGGATGACGAAGTTCCCGGCAAGATCCAGCTGGGCTCTGCCTGGTGGTTCTGCGATACCGACGACGGAATGTACCAGCAGATGAAGACCCTGGCTCGCCTGGGGCTGCTGGGCAACTTTATCGGCATGCTGACCGACAGCCGTAGCTTCCTGAGCTACACCCGCCACGAACTGTTCCGCCGCCTGATGTGCAACCTCATCGGCAACTGGGTCGAGAATGGCCAGTACCCCAGCGATGAGAAGACCCTGAAGAAGATCGTGGAAGGCATCAGCTACTACAACGCACAGCGTTACTTCCACCTGTAATTCTGCACAAATCAGGAAATAAAACATTGTAAAAATTGCCCTGCTGCCTGAAAGACAGCAGGGCTTTTTCCATAGAATGAGAATCTTTTTCTTGTGCAAAAGGGCAAAAAAAGAGGGCAAAATCGGGGCGAAGAGAAAAAAGTTGGGAGGTAGGAGGGAGGAACTATTTTAATTAGGAATGAGAAATGAGAAATTAGGAATTGGAGGTAGGGTGTGGCAGGAGGCGAAAACCTTACCTCACCGCCGTAAGCGTATATTTGAAAATTACCACACTAGTAGAGGCGCACATTGTGCGCCCGCGGACGAGCTGCGAAATATTCCGTAACTCAAATAATCCAACTGCTGACCTGTTAAAAAATGACCATACATCAACATAAAAAACAAATCCCCCGTTCCGCAGCGGCATTTACGCCTGCTGCAAAACGGGGGAAAATCTTTTATGATCAGGTCAGACCTTTATGGAAGACAAACCGACACCCAATCAACCCGGCTGCTTGCCGATGTAGGCCAGGATGCCGCCGTCAACGTACAGAATCAGACCGTTGACGAAATCGGAAGCTTCAGATGCCAGGAAGACAGCGGGGCCGCCCAGGTCCTCGGCGTTGCCCCAGCGTGCAGCGGGAGTCTTGGCAACGATGAACTGGTCAAACGGATGGCGGCTGCCGTCCGGCTGGATCTCACGCAGGGGCGCGGTCTGCGGGGTGGCGATGTAGCCGGGGCCAATGCCGTTGCACTGAATGTTGTACTGGCCGTACTCGGAAGCAATGTTTTTGGTCAGCATCTTCAGGCCGCCCTTGGCAGCAGCGTAAGCGGAAACAGTCTCACGGCCCAGTTCGCTCATCATGGAGCAGATGTTGATGATCTTGCCGCCGCCCTGCTCGATCATGTCGGGGATGATGGCCTTGGCAACGATAAAGGGAGCGTTCAGGTCAACATCAATGACCTGACGGAACTGTGCAGCGGTCATTTCGCACATGGGGATGCGCTTGATGATACCGGCGTTGTTGACCAGAATGTTGATGTGGCCGACTTCCTCGGTGATTTGCTTGACCATGGCGTTGACGGCGTCCTCGTTGGTAACATCGCAGACATAGCCATGGGCAGTGATGCCAGCCTCTTTGTAAGCGGCTAGACCTTTATCAACCAGTTCCTGCTTGATATCATTGAAAACGATGGTAGCGCCGCAGTTTGCCATAGCGGTGGCGATAGCAAAACCGATGCCGTAAGAAGCGCCGGTGATCAGGGCAACCTTGCCGGTCAGATCAAAAGATTTCGGGGTGCAGACAGACATATTTCTTACCTCCTGAAAGTGATGTTATGTAATTCAAAAGCCGCGCATAGAGCGGCAGGGGAACGAGATTGGAAATGAAGAAAGAATAAATAATAAAGAATAATGAAGGTGTGCCTTCGGCACGGATTAAATATTAGGTTGCAGGCGGTTCAGAAGTGGACTTTGAAGTTTTTAGAATGGCAATTAAAATGCGCTTGAGTTCAAGGCAGTCAGTAAGCAATGATTGGCTTTCGGCAGCTGTTAAGTACTGTGAAAGAGTCAGCAAACGCAGCCAATACTCCGTTTCAGCGGTTTCTTTTAAGGAAATATGGAGCTTAGAAATAAAATCCGCTTTACTTACTGCATAGACAGCTTCGTTAGCATTGGCACCGATTGAAGTTCCACTGCGCAGTAATTGTTGGGAAAGAACGGTTTCGTGCTGCTGCTCACTTAAATAGCGGTAAACTTTTACGATGCGCGCAGCAAAAGCCAGCGACTTTTCCAGTAGTACATTATTTTCCATAAAAACGAACCTGATTTTCTGAGCCGCGCTATGCGCGGCGGTCCACCATCATTTTTAATTATTCTTTATTCTTTTTTCTTTATAAAAAGGTTTTACCGAAGATCAGTCGTAGCAATGTTATCCATGTCATCGAATTCCATGTTTTCACCACCCATGGCCCAGATGAAGGTGTAGTTGGAGGTGCCAACGCCGCTGTGGATGCTCCAGGACGGGCTGATAACAGCATCATAGTTGTGCATCACAACATGGCGGGTTTCGGTCGGCTCGCCGCACATGTGGAATACGGCCTGGCCTTCGGGAATCTCGAAGTAGGTGTAGATCTCCATGCGGCGCTCGTGGGTGTGGCTGGGCATGGTGTTCCAGTTGCTGCCCGGCTCCAGAGCGGTCATGCCCATGGAAAGCTGGCAGGTTTTCAGCACGCTGGGGTGGATAAACTGGTTGATGGTGCGCTTGTTGCAGGTTTCCAGGGTGCCCAGCGGGCGCTTGGCAGCGTCAGCCAGGGTGATCAGCTTGGTTTCGTAACGGCAGTGGGCCGGAGCACTGACCATATAGAACTTGGCGGGCTTGGCGGCATCATCGCTGGCAAAGGTAACTTCCTTGGTGCCCTGGGTGATGTACAGGCAGTCCTTATAGCCCAGGTGATAGGCCACGCCGTCTGCGGTAATGGTACCGGCGCCATCACCAATGTTGAAAATGCCGATTTCGCGGCGCTCCAGGAAATAGTGGGTGCCAAAGTTTGCCCAAATGTCAATGCCCTTATCAATGGACACGACCTCGTTGACCGGCATGCAGCCCAACGTGACCATGCGGTCAACATGGCTGTAAACGGCAACCATCTCATCTGCTTTGTACAGATCGGTAATCAGGAACTCATTGCGGACTTCCTCGGTGGTATAGCGCCTGAAGTCACGCTGATTGCAGGAATAACGAATATCCATGGGGCGGAATCCTCCTGTTTTGCTTGCAGCGGCAGCGGACTGGCGGGGTGCCAACCGTTTCACTGACCTTGTATACATACATTATAGCCGATTCCTCAGGCCGAAAAAAGTGTATACAAGCACAAGAATACGGTGCATGTTTTGGCGGGTTTGACAGCAGAAAAACGAAAGCAGTTAGGAATTAGGAGTTAGGAGGGAGAAGTTGAAGGAATAAATAAAGAATAGAGAATAATGAATAATGAATGAATAATGAAGGTGGACCGCCGCGCGTGGCGCGGCTCAAAAAATGAGTAGAGAGCATGGCAAGAGTTTCGTGAAATTTGCGAATGGATAATATATATTAAAATATACAATCCGTATATTTTGACCAACCTTGTAACTTAATCTCTGAATGCTTTAATTTTATAATGCTTAGGCAACACCGCACAATTCCCGCCTAGCGGCTTAAGCACCGCTTCGGTGGCTGCGGCACGGCATCTGCGTTGCCAAAATGCT
>ERZ1106939.1968-NODE-1968-length-13969-cov-23.894998_pt1 | contig 13969 bp, 10 predicted proteins | sample MGYA00403669_ERZ1106939 | MGnify/ENA primary metagenome ERZ1106939 (study PRJEB35170, sample SAMEA104062447) | human gut metagenome | biome: human gut; feature: human-associated habitat; material: faeces | place: Denmark | collected 2012-09-28 ...
GTTTGCTTTTCTTTTGCAGGCGTTTTCTTTTTCAAATAAAAAGAAAATGCCGAAATGTGGGTAGTATATATCGTTTGATTATGGTGTGTAGCGAAGGTAGAAACCAATTAGCAACAATTCAGCCTTACTATAACTTTGTATCCGCCGATATCGGACAGCCGCAAGGGCTGTCCCTACGAAGTACGCGGTCTAAAATTTGTGCGGATTTTGAAAGGCGAACGAAGTTCGCCCCTACGGTCTGCAAAACGGGCTTTTCCGAAGATTTCGTGCCGCTCACGCGGCAGCGGTGCGTTGAGTCGCCGCACCCTACAAGCTACATATCAATAAAATTGTGCGGATTTCGCGACAAATCCCTGTTTGCCGAACCAATAAAAAGGAGCCGTCATTTTTGACAGCTCCTATACATTAATACATAATATTATATTATCTCTCGTCGGTCAGCGTTGCCGCCATGACAGCCTTTATCGTGTGCATGCGGTTCTCCGCCTCGGCAAAAACAACGGACTGTGCGCTCTCGAACACCTCGTCAGTGACCTCCATTGAGTCGCGCCCGAACTTTTCGCCCATCTCCTTGCCTATCGTCGTTTTCATGTCGTGATAAGAGGGCAGGCAGTGCATGAACACAGCGTTCGGCGATGCCTTTGCCATGAGCTCGGAGTTGACTTGATAGGGCGCGAGGTCATTTATGCGCTCCTCCCAGACTTCAACAGGCTCGCCCATCGAGACCCACACGTCGGTGTATATCACATCGGCGTTTTTTGCTGCCTCGTCGGGGCTTTCGCAGAATTTTATCTCAGCGCCGGTCTGCGCGGCAATCTCCATGCAGGTGTCAATAAGCGCCTTGTCGGGGAAATATTTCTTCGGCGCGCAGGCGGTGAAGTTCATGCCCATCTTTGCGCAGCCGACCATGAGCGAATTGCCCATGTTGTATCTGGCGTCGCCCATGTAGACGAAGTTAATGCCTTTAAGACGCCCGAACTGCTCTTTTATCGTCAGAAAATCCGCGAGGATCTGCGTCGGGTGGAACTCGTTCGTCAGACCGTTCCAGACGGGGACGGTCGCATACTGCGCGAGCTCCTCAACTATCGACTGGCCGAAGCCGCGGTATTCAATGCCGTCATATATGCCCGAGAGCACGCGCGCCGTGTCGGCGATGCTCTCTTTTTTGCCTATCTGCGAGCCGGAGGGGTCGAGATAAGTCGTGCCCATGCCGAGGTCGCGCGCCGCGACTTCGAAGCTGCACCTTGTCCTCGTGCTCGTCTTTTCGAATATCAGCGCAACATTCTTGCCGTCGCATATTTTGTGCGGTATGCCCGCCTTCTTCTTCGCCTTGAGAGAGGCGGCGAAGTCGATAAGATATTCAATCTCTTCGGGAGTGAAATCCAAAAGTTTCAAAAAATCTCTGTCTTTGAATGTCATGTTCAAGCCTCCTTGTCTGCACAGACTTCTTTTATAACGCCGACTGCCTGTTCGAGCAGCTCCATGGGAATGTTGAGCGCCGGGAGCAGCCTGACCTTGTCTTTCGCTTTGATAACGAGAACGCCCTTTTTCATGCAGGTGTTTATGACCTCGGAGGCGTCCTTTTCGGTCTTTATGCCGATCATCAGCCCGAGTCCCGAGACTTCTTTTATACCCGGTGCACCGCTGAGCTCTGAAAATATATATTCCGACCTCTCACGGACTCCGGCGAGAGTCTTTTCATCGAGCCTCGAAAGAATGTTTATCGCGCCGGCGCAGCATATCGGGTTGCCGCCAAAAGTGGAACCGTGGGAGCCGGGGGTGAGAACATCCTTTGTCTTTTCGCTGAACAGTGTAGCGCCGAGCGGCAGACCGCCCGCGAGTCCCTTTGCGGTCGAGACAATGTCGGGGAATATGCCGTAGTTCATGTAGCTGTAGAGCTTGCCGCTTCTGCCGTTGCCTGTCTGAACCTCGTCGCAGATGAGCAGAATGTCGCGCTCGCGGCAGATTCTTTCGAGCGATTGGAGATAGTCTTTGTCGAGCGGCATAACGCCGCCCTCGCCCTGAACGACTTCGAGCATGACTGCAGCGCAGCGATTCTCAAAGAGAACTTTTTCAATCTTCTCGATATCATTCGGCTCAACATAGATAAATCCCTCGGTCAGCGGCAGGAAATCTTTGTGGAACACATCCTGACCCGTTGCGGCGAGGGTGGTTATCGTCCTGCCGTGGAAGCTGTTTTTCAGTGTAACTATGTTGTAGCAGTCCGCGCCGTGCTTCTCTGCGGCGTATTTTCTCGCTGCCTTTATCGCGCATTCGTTGGCCTCCGCGCCGGAGTTCGAGAAGAAAACTTTTTTCATGCCCGTGCGGTCGCAGAGCATCTGCGCGAGCTTCACGCAAGGCTCTGTGTAGTAGAGGTTCGACATGTGCTGTATTTTGCCCGCCTGCTCGGTTATTGCTTTTATCCATTCGTCGTCTGCTATGCCGAAAGTGTTGACCGCTATGCCCGAGGACAGATCGGTGTATATCTTCCCCGCGTCGTCCCAGACTACGGAGCCCTTGCCGCCCTCGATGGTCAGCGGGAACCTCGCATAAGTTCCGGCGATGTATTCCTTGTCCTGCTGCTGTAATATATCCATTATATCTCCTTTTATGCCGTGAACATCGTGCCCATGCCTTCGTCTGTCAGCATTTCAATAAGTATTGAGTGCGGTATCCTGCCGTCAATAATGAAAACCCTGTGTACGCCCCATTTTATTGCGTTGATGCAGCATTCGGCTTTCGGAATCATGCCGCCGCCAATGATGCCGCTCTTTATGAGCGCGGGAACTTCGTCCGCCTTTATGACCGAGATGAGCGTGTCAGGGTCGTCTTTGTCCTGGAGTATGCCGCTTATATCTGTCATGGATATAAGGCTCTCCGCGTTGAGCGCGCCGGCTATCTTCGCCGCGGCGGTGTCCGCGTTTATGTTATAGACATTGCCCTCGCTGTCGCAGCCGACGGTCGAAACGATCGGGATATATCCTTTGTCGATAACGTCGAGTATCGGCTGGATATTTACATTTGTTATCTCGCCGACGAAGCCGAGCTTCTCGTCTTTTATCTTCGCTTCAATCATGTGGCCGTCTATTCCGGAGAGCCCCATCGCCTTGCCGCCCTTGTTTTCAACGAGGTTGACGAGGCTTTTGTTGACCTTTCCGGCGAGCACCATCTGCACTATATCGGCGGTCTCCTTGTCTGTGACGCGCAGACCGTTGACGAATTCACTCTTCTTGCCGGTCTTTTGGAGCATATCCGTTATCTCCGGGCCGCCGCCGTGAACCAGAACGACCTTTATGCCAATGAGCCAGAGCAGCACGATGTCGCGCATGACGGAATCTTTTAGCTTTTCGCTCGTCATCGCGTTGCCGCCGTATTTGACGACAACTATCTTGCCTGCGTAATCCTGTATATACGGCAGCGCGTGGACAAGAACCCTTGCGCGCTCCGCGTTTGAAATGTTCATATCTTTCCCTCCGTTTTTCGCAATCAGGTGCGGTAGTCTCCGTTTATCTTGACATAGTCATATGTCAGGTCGCAGCCCCACGCCGTTGAAGATGCGTCGCCGCTCTTTAAATCAATAAGAATATCTATCTCATTTTCGGAGAGTATCTCTTTTGCCTCTTCCTCCGAAAAATCAACTCCCGCGCCGTTTTCGCAGACGAGGATCGAGCCTTTATCTGACTTGAACCAAACATCGATTTTGTTGACATCAACATCCGCACCGCTGTAGCCGATGGCGCAGAGAACCCTGCCCCAGTTGGCGTCCGAGCCGAACATGGCGGCTTTCGTCAGAGACGAGCAGACAACGCTCTTTGCAACAGTCTTGGCGGTATCTTTATCTTTTGCGCCGCTGACCTTGCATTCGAGCAGCTTCGTCGCGCCCTCGCCGTCGGCGGCAATCCTGCGGCAGAGCCACACGGTTATAGTGTTGAGGGCTTTCATGAATTCATTGAAGTCATCGCCCTCTTTGCTGATCTCTTTGTTCCCGGCGAGCCCGTTTGCGAGCACTGTCACCATGTCGTTCGTCGAGGTGTCGCCGTCGATGCTTATCATATTGAAAGTCTCCGCGATGTCCGAAGACAAAGCTTTCTGGAGCATCTCACTGCTTATCGCGCAGTCGGTGGTTATGAAAACGAGCATCGTCGCCATGTTGGGATGAATCATGCCTGAGCCCTTGGCGATACCGCCCATTTTGCATTCAACTCCGCCTATTTCGAAGCTGACGGCAATCTCCTTCGGAATCGTGTCGGTCGTCATTATCGCCTCCGCCGCCTGATCTGAGTGGTCGCCGAGTCCTGCTTTCAGAGCGGGTATGCCGGAAGCTATCGGGGTGATGTTCAGCGGCTGGCCGATAACGCCTGTCGAAGCGACGACGATGTCGGCGGGCTTTATTCCGAGCACGGACGCGAGCAGGTCGCTCGTGCGCTCGGCTATCTCAACGCCGTTCGCGTTGCAAGTGTTCGCGTTTCCGCTGTTGCATATGACCGCCTGCGCCTTGCCGTCTGCGATATGATTTTTCGTGACGACCAGCGGCGCGCCCTTGACGAGGTTAGTTGTATAGGCAGCCGCCGCGTTGGCGACTTTTTCGCTGTATATGAGCGCGAGATCGCGCTTCGTCCTGTTCTTGCGGATGCCGCAGTGAACGCCGGAAGCCTTGAATCCCTTTGCGGCGCAGACGCCGCCCGATATTATTTTCATTTTCTTTTACCTCCTCAGATATCAAGTCCGAAAGCCTTGTCCTTGCCCATGACAAGGTTCAGGTTTTCGAGCGCGGCGCCCGATGCGCCTTTGCCGAGATTGTCGTATACGGCGGTCAGCAGGATTCGCTCATCGTTGCCGTAGACCGATATTTTCATGCCGTCCGTGCCCGAGAGCGCGCCCGCGCACAGAAAGCCGCCGTTGTCCGATTTGTCGCAGAATGTCACGACGGGACCCTGATATTTCGCTCTGTAGATGTCGGCGATTTCGCTTGAAGAACAGCTTATCTGCTCCGCGAACAGCGGCACGGTGACCTGCATTCCGTTGTAAAAATCATCGACCACGGGGCAGAATATCGGGGCGTTTTCAATGCCCGTTATGCCTTTCATCTCTTTTAAGTGCTTGTGCTGCTGAGTCAGCCCGTACTGTCTGGGTGCGAAGAGCAGGGGAGATTTATCCTCGCTCTCGTATTCGGCAATCATCTTCTTGCCGCCGCCGCTGTAGCCGGTCAGAGAATAGCAGCTGAGCAGTGCATCATTTCCGAGCACGCCCGCTTCAACAAGCGGATAAACAAGCGCGATAAACCCGCCGGCGTGGCATCCGGGGACGGCGATGCGTTTGGAGTTCTTTATCTTATCTTCAAATTCTGCTGACAGCTCCGGGAAGCCGTAAGCCCAGCCCTCGCTCGTGCGGTGCGCCGTCGAGGTATCTATAATAACGGTGTCCGGATTTTCAACCAGTTCGACCGCCTCAACTGCGGCGGCGTCCGGCAGGCAAAGAAAAGCGACCTGTGCGCTGTTCAGCGCCTGCTTGCGGCTCTCGGTATCTTTTCTCTGCTCCTCGCTGAGCGTTGTCAGCTCAACGTCGCTTCGCTTCATTAGTCTGTCTTTTATTCTCAGCCCGGTCGTGCCGGCGCTGCCGTCGATAAATATTTTCATGGTGTCTCCCGCTTAATGCGCTTTCGGCGAACACGGCGTTTATAAAAACGATCCGATATTCGCCGACGGTGCAAAATTATTCAGCTATTTGACTAATAATATACTACTATATGCATAAATATTCAAGTGTTTCAGTAAAATAAATTCAATTTTGTCAATCTGTACCATACCTTCGTCCGTTGGCAAACAGCTTTGTAAAAATTGACAAGAGAATGGGAGAGAGGGTAAATATAATAATGTATAGAAATTTTTGTGAGAGTAATATTTTACCTTGCTTAATTTTTCTATTCGTGATATTATGACAATTAAGTAGGGCTTTCGCGAAAAAAACAAGTACTGATATGAATAATTTATAAGGAGTTGCAAAACAATGGACAATCAGTTACAAACAACAGATTTTTCGCTGGAAAACATGATTACGGCGGCGGTGAAAATTCCCGGAGTTAAAGTCAGCCGCAGCGATTTCCTTGAGAGCATTTTCGCAAAGGAAAATGTAAACATTCAGGATGTTGTGAATTTGGGACCGATAGAAGCAAATGTTCCGCGCGAGAGGCTGTCGTATTTGGCAAATAAATTGATAATAAAGCGAACCAGTCAGTCATCGATAGCTTCATTTGCAGCAGGAATACCCGGGGGTCTTGCGATGGCGGCGACGATTCCTGCCGATATATTACAGTTCTTCGGTATGGCACTGAGACTGGCACAGGAACTCTCATACCTATATGGAGCACAGGATCTTTGGAAAGACGGCGAGATTGATGATGACAAAGTAAGATCTCAGCTTATTATGTACTGCGGAGTAATGTTCGGCGTATCCGGTGCAGTATCGGGAGTCAGAGTCCTTTCTGCACAGATAGCGAAAACAACTTTAAAAAAGCTGCCGCAAAAAGCTCTCACGAAAACTTTTTGGTATCCCATCGTAAAGCAGATTGGAAAAGCGATTGGTATAAGAGTTACAAAAACTACGGTTGCCAAGGGCGTTTCAAAAGCTATCCCGATTGTGGGAGGTGTGATTTCCGGCAGCCTGAATTTTGCGTCGATGATGCCAATGGCAAAAAGACTTTATGCGGCATTTGACAAAGCTTGCTTTGATTATAGCGAGAATGAGCTGGAGTCAGACCTTAACACTATTGAAAATGCAGTGGAATATATTGAGGTTGAGCCGACGAAATTGCAGCAGGAAACAGCGGTGGTCAAAGAAAAGCTTTCCAAGGGAATAAAAAGCGTGGGCGCCGGAATATCCGGTTTTATAAGCAAGAAAACAACCCCGCAACAGGAAGAAAAAGAGCAGGATACATACGAAGATAAGATTGAAACAGTAAAGAAAATGAAAGAGCTTCTTGATATCGGCGCGATAACTCAGGAAGAGTTTGATGCGAAGAAGAAAGAGCTTCTGGGGCTTTAATAGCAAAAACAGGATATCTCCTTGTCGGAGATATCCTGTTTAATTTTATTTCGCGAGGAATCTTGAAAGGAACTCCTGCGTCTTTGGATCCTGCGGATTCTCGAAGATGTCCTTCGGACTGCCCTGCTCGCAGATGAGTCCGTCCGCCATGAACACGACATTCGTTGAAACGTCGCGCGCAAACGCCATCTCGTGGGTGACGACTATCATCGTCAGGCCCTCTTTGGCGAGGTTGCGCATGACTTCAAGCACTTCGCCGACCATCTGGGGGTCGAGTGCGCTCGTCGGCTCGTCAAACAGCAGAACTTCGGGCTCCATCGCAAGCGCGCGGGCTATTGCGACGCGCTGCTTCTGACCGCCGGAGAGCTGGGAGGGCTTGGCGTTGATGTAGGGCGCCATGCCGACCTTTTCAAGATAATGCAGTGCGGAAGCCTTGGCTTCGGCTCTGGACTTCTTGAGAACCTTCGTCTGACCGATCATGCAGTTCTTGAGAGCGGTCATGTTGTTGAAAAGATTGAACGACTGGAACACCATGCCGACGTGCGAACGGTATGCGCTCGCGCCGCCTTTTATATTGTCGATGTTCGTGCCGTGATAGAGTATCTCGCCGGAGGTCGGAGTCTCAAGGAGGTTTATGCAGCGGAGCAAAGTGGATTTGCCCGAGCCGGACGCGCCGATGATGCTCGTGACATCGCCGGGATTGACCGAAAAGTCAATGTCGCGCAGAACTTCGTGGTTGCCGAAGGTCTTTGAAAGATGATTTATCTGTAAAATAGGCTCTGACATTATCTTCCCTCCTTCTTTGACTTCTTGACATATGAGTACATTCCGCTGGTGTGGGCGAGAGTGTCGGTGGTCGAGAGATCGAAGTTCTCCGGACCGTCAAGCTTCTTCTCCCACAGTCTGAGGATAAGCGAGCAGATGACCGTCATTATCAGGTAGATAGTCAGCGTTATAACTGCCGACGGGAAGTAGACATACTTTGCGCCGACGATAGCCTTGTGAGCCGCGAAGAGCTCAGCGTAGCCGATAACGAACATGACGGAAGTATCCTTGATGTTGATTATGAGGTTGTTGCCTATCTGCGGGATGATATTGCGTATGGTCTGCGGAAGAATGACATAGAGCATGGTTTTGAAGTGGTTCATGCCTATGGACATTGCGCCCTCCGTTTGACCGACGTCTATCGACATTATACCGCCGCGGACGGTCTCTGCCATATATGCTCCGGTGTTGATGGAGACAACGAGATATGCCGCGAAAGTCGGTTCAAGGTTTATCGCACCGTTCGAGAAGTAGGGCAGGGCGTAGAAGATGAATATCGCCTGGATTATCATCGGCGTGCCTCTGAAAACTTCGACGTAGATACGCACTATAGCCTTGACTATGCCGAGGATGACCCGCTTTACGATATTGTCTTTTTTGCCGCACGGAATAGTCTGAATTATTCCGCAGACAAGGCCGATGAGGCAGCCTATGATTGTCGCTATAACAGCGAGCTCTATTGTCTTGAGCGCACCGGTCAGATACTGCATTGAGCTATCGCTCCAGCACTGGACTATGTCGCTCCACAGCTCGGCAAGCTTGTTCATATCTTGTTATCTCCGTTCTGATTATTGTTGATTACTTTGAAAGGGGCTGAATCTTGGTAGCCTCGTTCATTATCTTGTTGAAGTCGTCTGCGGTCATGCCTGCAAGGGCGGAGTTGATCTTGTCCTTGAGCTCGGTGTTACCCTTCTTGACAGAGATGCCGATGTTGATGTCGCCCTCGTCAACCTTGAAAGCATTTTCGGGGAGGTCGAGGATCTTCAGATCGCTGTAAGCGATGAGAGCGCCCTGAGCGGTGGGCATATCGGTGCAGATGAAGTCGACAGCGCCGGTCTCAAGAGCCATGAGCATCGAGGGAGCGGTCTCCTGTGCGGTCTGGATAAGAGCACCGTTTATCTGCGGAAGGCAGGTGGTATACCAAATGGTTCCGAGCTGGGAGGTGCACTTTGCGCCTGCGAGGTCAGCAAGGGAGGTAGCGTTTGCATACTTGCTGTTCTGCTTTGTCATGCAGACGATGCTCGCATAGAGGTAGGGACCTGCGAAATCGACCTGCTGCATACGCTCTTCGGTCATCGACTGACCTGCGATAACGGCGTCAACCTTGCCGGTCTGGACTGCGGGAACAAGTGAATCCCAGTCAAGGCGGACAACTTCAAGCTTCCAGCCGTTTGCTTCGCATATCTTCTTAGCCATCATGATATCGTATCCGTTGGCGTAGTCGCTGGAATCCTTTATCGGGACAGCGCCGTTGGAATCATCGCTCTGAGTCCAGTTGTAGGGAGCGTATGCGCACTCCATGGCAACGGTCAGAACGCCGTCTTCAACGCCGGTCTTGGCACTTTCGGTTTTCGTGCCGCAGCCTGCAAATAATACTGCGCACATGGCGATAGCCAGAATGGCGGCCACAATTCTCTTCGTTCTGTTCATTAGTACCATCTCCTGGAAAAAATTAAATAAGCCTGCGACCCGAAGAGGTATCACAGGCTTTGTATATGCTGCTATATGTGCAGAAAAACCGATGATAGCGCTCCACATAAGTCATGTGACAGTCCGTCGCCTGTTCGGCGAGGGCCCAGCATTACCGCGGCGGCAACCGCGATAGAACTTCGGCGAACTTGCCTTTCCCCAGCTGCCGCTTGCCGGCGTTGCTGCTGGATACTCTTCTTGTTCGCATCCTCTATCAAGTGCTGTCTTAAATTGTCTGTATTATAGCATTGCATTTTCGACGTGTCAACAGTTTAACGGGCGTTTTCGGTAAAAACGTCGGATTTAACAGCCTTTTGCGCTGTAACTTTTCATTTATTGGTGATTGTGCAAGTAAATTTGCCTAAATTCAAAGGCAGGGAACGGTTTTCACCGCGCCCTGCCGTAAAGAATCAGGCTTATTTTTTCAGATCGGAGTAGGTCTCTTTCTGCACGACGTCGTGCGCGCCGCCCTCAACAATGCTCGTTGCGGAGACAAGGGTCAGCTTCGCTTTCTGTTGCAGCTCGGGGATGGTGAGCGCGCCGCAGTTGCACATGGTGGACTTTACCTTGCTCAGCGAGAGCGTGACATTGTCCTTGAGGCTGCCGGCGTAGGGGACATAGGAGTCAACGCCCTCCTCGAACGACAGCTTCTTGTCGCCGCCGAGGTCGTAGCGCTGCCAGTTTCTTGCGCGGTTGGAGCCCTCGCCCCAGTACTCTTTGTAGTAAGTGCCCTTGAGTGAAATCTTGTTTGTCGGGCTCTCGTCAAAGCGTGCGAAGTAGCGGCCGAGCATCAGAAAGTCCGCGCCCATTGCAAGCGCGAGGGTCATGTGGTGGTCGTAGACGATGCCGCCGTCGGAGCAGACGGGGATATATACGCCCGTTCTCTCGAAATATTCGTCTCTTGCCTTGCAGACATCAATAAGAGCTGATGCCTGACCTCTGCCGATACCCTTTGTCTCGCGGGTGATACATATCGATCCGCCGCCGATGCCGACCTTTATGAAGTCCGCACCCGCCTCGGCGAGGAAGAGGAAGCCCTCTCTGTCAACTACGTTGCCCGCGCCGACCTTGACGCTGTCGCCGTAGTGCTCTCTGACCCATGCGAGGGTGCGGGACTGCCACTCCGAGAAGCCCTCGGAGGAGTCGATGCAGAGCACGTCTGCGCCCGCCTCGACAAGAGCGGGAATACGCTCGGCGTAGTCTCTTGTGTTTATACCTGCGCCGACAACGTAGCGCTTGTCCGCGTCGAGAAGCTCGTTGGGGTTGTCCTTATGGGCGTCGTAGTCCTTGCGGAAAACAAAATATCTGAGCTTGCCCTCGGAATCGACTATGGGCAGGGAGTTGAGCTTGTTGTCCCAAATTATGTCGTTTGCTTCCTTGAGGGTGGTGCTGTCGGGTGCGGTGACGAGCTTTTCGCGGGGAGTCATGAATGACGAGACCTTCTCGTCGCCGGTCATGCGGCTGACGCGGTAGTCTCTGCTCGTAACTATGCCGACAAGCCTGCCGTTAGCCGAGCCGTCCTCGGTCACGGCGATAGTGGAATGGCCGTTTCTCTCCTTGAGCGCGATAACGTCGTTGAGAGTGGCGTCGGGAGTGATGTTCGAGTCGCTGACGACGAAGCCGGCCTTGAAATTCTTTGCCCTTGCGACCATTGCCGCCTCATCCTCTATGCTCTGCGAGCCGAAGATGAACGACACGCCGCCCTCCTTTGCGAGCGCCACGGCGAGCTTCTCGCCGGAGACGGACTGCATAATGGCGGAAGTCAGCGGAATGTTGAGCGAAATCGCGGGCTCCTCGCCCTTTTTGTACTTGACAAGGGGCGTCTTGAGCGACACATTCGCGGGCACGCACTCGCTCGACGAATAGCCGGGGACGAGCAGATACTCATTAAAGGTATGCGATACTTCGTTGAAATAATAAGCCATTTTATTACCTCCGATATTTATAGAAACTCCGCTCGGCAGAGTTTTTTCTCCGAGCGGAATTATTATCTCAGAACAGACCTGTTATTCTGCCGCTTTCGTCAACGTCGATTTTCTCTGCGGCGGGAACCTTAGGCAGCCCGGGCATGGTGAGAATGTCGCCGGTCAGAACAACGATGAATCCCGCGCCCGCGGAGACCTTGACATTTTTTACCGTCACAGTAAAGTGCTCGGGCGCGCCGAGCTTTGTCGGGTCATCCGAAAAGCTGTACTGGGTCTTTGCTATGCATACGGGGCATTTGCTAAAGCCGAGAGCTTCAAGCTGGGCTATCTGCTTTTTGGCATTGGGCATGACGGTTATTCCGTCGCCGCCGTAGACTTTTCTGACAACGGCTTCGATCTTCTCCTCGATCGAAAGCTCATCTTCGTAGGCGAAAGTGAAATCGCCCTTTTCCTCTTTGCACAGGCGGACTACTTCGCGCGCGAGCGCTTCGCCGCCCTTGCCGCCTTCAGCCCACACGGTGGAGAGCACGGTGTTGACCCCGAGCTCGCGGCATTTTGCGATGATGAAATCTATCTCGGTGTCGGTGTCGGTCGGGAATCTGTTGACCGCAACGACGCAGGGGAGTTTATAGACATTTTTGATGTTGGAAACATGGCGCAGGAGGTTCGGTATACCTCTTTCGAGCGCGCCGATATCTTCAACTGCAAGCTCCTTTTTGTCGAGTCCGCCGTGCATCTTGAGCGCGCGGACAGTGGCAACAACGACCACCGCGTCGGGCGCAAGTCCCGCCATGCGGCACTTTATATCGAGGAACTTTTCGGCACCGAGATCTGCGCCGAAGCCCGCTTCGGTGACGGTGTAGTCGCCCATCTTGAGCGCCATCTTAGTCGCCATGACGGAGTTGCAGCCGTGCGCTATGTTCGCGAACGGTCCGCCGTGGACGAATGCGGGCGTGCCCTCAAGGGTCTGGACAAGGTTGGGCTTCAAAGCGTCCTTCAAAAGCGCGGTCATCGCGCCGGCCGCCTTGAGCTCGCCGCAGGTCACGGGCTTGTCGTCGTAGGTGTAGCCGACGATCATGCGCGAGAGCCTCGCTTTGAGGTCGGTTATCGAGCTTGAAAGACAGAGCACAGCCATTATCTCGCTCGCGACGGTTATATCAAATCCGTCCTCGCGGGGCATACCGTTCGCCTTGCCGCCCATGCCGTCGACGATAAATCGAAGCTGGCGGTCGTTCATGTCAACGCAGCGTTTCCATGTTATCTTGCGGACATCTATGCCCAGGGCGTTGCCCTGCTGAATGTGATTGTCGAGCATCGCGGCAAGCAGGTTGTTCGCCGCGCCTATCGCGTGGAAGTCGCCGGTAAAGTGGAGGTTGATATCCTCCATGGGAACCACCTGCGCATATCCGCCGCCGGCGGCTCCGCCCTTGACTCCGAAAACCGGGCCGAGGCTCGGCTCGCGCAGGGCGACCGTGACATCCTTGCCTATCCGGCGCAGTCCGTCTGCGAGGCCTATCGTCGTCGTGGTCTTGCCCTCGCCCGCGGGCGTGGGGGTTATGGCGGTGACGAGAATCAGCTTTCCGTTTTCCCGCTTCGTCTCCGAGAGCAGGGACAGGTCTATTTTCGCCTTGTAGTTTCCGTATTGCTCGATGTACTTTTCGTCAACATGGGCGCGCTTTGCGATAACGCCGATGTGCTCGGGTTTGCAGCGCTGCGCAATTTCAATGTCGGATAAATAGGCCATGCTCCATTCTCCTTGTCATCATTTAAAATATTTAACAGCTGCTTCAAACATACGAATATTATAATCTCCCGGGACATTTTTGTAAAGACCTTTTCCGATTCTTTCGCTGTGTCCCATTTTTCCGAAGACTCTGCCGTCGGGCGATGTGATGCCCTCGATAGCGCAGACGGAATCGTTGGGGTTGAAGTGTATATCATTTGAAGCGTTGCCGTCAAGATCAACATACTGCGTGGCTATCTGTCCGTTCGCGGCGAGCTTGGCTATGAGCTCGTCGCTTGCGAGGAAACGGCCCTCGCCGTGCGAGATCGGCACGGAATATATGTCACCGACCTGAGTCAGCGCGAGCCACGGCGATTTGTTCGAAGAAATGCGGGTGCGCACTATTCGCGACTGGTGGCGCGCGATGGTGTTGAAGGTGAGCGTCGGGCAATTTTCGTCCGTGTCGATTATCTTGCCGTAGGGGACGAGTCCGAGCTTTATCAGCGCCTGGAAGCCGTTGCAGATTCCGCACATGAGTCCGTCCCTGTTTTCAAGCAGGTCGGTGACGCCCTCTTTTATCGCGGCATTTCTGAAGAATGCCGTGATAAACTTTCCGCTGCCGTCCGGCTCGTCGCCGCCGGAGAAGCCGCCGGGGATAAATATCATCTGCGAGGAGCGAAGCTCGTCCGCGAATTTTTCGACGCTGCGGCTGATGCCGTCCGCGCTGAGGTTGTTTATAACAATTATCTCCGGCTCTGCGCCCGCG
>ERZ1106939.1971-NODE-1971-length-13942-cov-29.833225_pt1 | contig 13942 bp, 9 predicted proteins | sample MGYA00403669_ERZ1106939 | MGnify/ENA primary metagenome ERZ1106939 (study PRJEB35170, sample SAMEA104062447) | human gut metagenome | biome: human gut; feature: human-associated habitat; material: faeces | place: Denmark | collected 2012-09-28 ...
CGTTGGCACTGTCCGGGATAGGCATACCGCCGCATTGCTCGATATACGGATTCACCGCCTCACGGCTGGCATACAGCAAGCGCATTTGCGCTACCGAAGGCACGTAGGCACTCTGCCCATACTTCCATAAATCAAAAACCTGCTCAGCTATCGGCGAGGACGTCTCCGTCGTTTCATACAAGGCAAACGTATTCTCATTGCCGTCCAAAGCCGCCAAGTCAGCCGATGTGCCTTGTGCAATCCCGATGCTGTCCGCAAAGGCTTCCGGCGCAAGGTCGTGCAGATAGACCGCATATCCGTTTCCTGCCATCGCTTCATCCCGGTTCAGGTGGAACACCACGGCTATGGCCTCCTTTCCCGATAGGCTGTAGTCCTCATAGCTCATTACCTTACCGTCCGTACAAAGGATATGGCCCACCTTCATGCCGGTGTCTGGAAAATCCCGGTGTTCATCACACGCCACTAACCCCAATGCTGTAGCCGGAATCATCCCCAAAAACATTATTCCTAGTCTCATGCCTTTCCCTACCTTATTATGAATAACCCTTGCCATTTGTTCCATTCGTGTCTGCATTTCATTCATATCCTGTGTTTTATTTATCATTGTCTATGGTCCTTATTTACCCCTATTGTTATTTTTACTTCTTGCCGTATATTAGTTCAGCGGCAATTTTTTCATTTAATAGGCAATTTCACCCCGATAACCACTCCTGTGCGGAACAAGTCATTCCCACCAATCATCAGGTCGCTTTTCACCTGCCAATATACCTGCCAACCCTTACGCAAAGAGTAACTATGCTCATATCCGGCGTGTACGCTGCCCACCACATTGTGCCGGTCAGAGCCGAGCGAACCGCCTATGCGCAGGTTGCCATGGTGGTTGCGTCCTCGTGTCACGCAAGGCTTGTAGGCTACGCCCAAGCCCCACGTGTTGTAGTTGCTCCAAAACGACTTCGGGCATACGTGACCGCACGAAGCGCATGGAAATTGTCGGCGGCTGTCGGAGGGCATAGGTATCCTACGGTGTCCGGGTATCGCCCGGCTATGCTCCCGGCGTGGCTCGTCGCTGCAGCATTAGCGGCACCTCCTGTGCTCTCCTGTCATACGCATAGGTCCCTTTCATCTGAAAAATGTTGGGACAGCAAAAACGACGGCCGCCCCGTACAGAGCAGCCGCCGTTTTCCCTATGCCATACGCTGCTTTTCAGTACCGCAAGGATGGGTGTCCTATTATCGTCGTATTCTGATTTCTTTTAGGGCATTTCAGGACTATCCACAAGGGACACGCTGAACTCCTGCGCGGTTGCGCCCTTCGGCAGCAGCTTTGCCATGACCACCAGCCGCTGATTGCCGCTGTTGGCCTTGTCATACTTCCGGCAGCAGGTGGAGAGGGTCAGAACAGTATCTTCCTCGGAGAAGGTCACGCCATCAAAGCCAAGCCAGTTTTTCCGCGCGATCGTCTCAAAGAAGCTGGTCAGATCATCTCCCGTGGGATTGGGTGCAATATAGTCAAAACCAATATCCGTGATGAACAGCGCGGTGATCTGGAAAATCATATCCTCGCCATCCACAGAGAGATAGATATACGGATGCTCCTTTGCGAAGTCTGCGTCCATGTAGCGGTAGAGCTTGGTAAACTTCGGCCCATCTGGATCGCAGTTGCTGGCGGAGTGACCGAAAATAGTGGTGTTTTTGTCCAGCTTGTCCCTGCTGCCGATTTGATTTTCACAATGGGCATAATAGCAGCCCCACATGGCGTACTCGCCGTTTTCATCCAGCTTTAGGTAATAGCCGTTGTCCTCCGCCTGCATCACGGGATCGTCCACCTCCGCTCCGGGGATATACAGCCATGCCACGGTGTCGGGATTCTTGCGTTTTGCGTCGGCAAGCTCCGTCTGTCGGTCTGCGGTAGGAATGGTCTCGCCCGCAGGGGTAGAGGCGGGAGCTGTCTGCTGACTGGAAGTGCCGGAGGTCGTTCTGTCGGGAATGTCGATGAGGTCTGGTCCTTTCTGATAGCAGCCCATGACCGCCGTGGTCATGGCAAGGAGCAGGACTGCCGTGCAGAGTAGGAAGCGGATGCTTTTTCTCATTCTTTTCATAATGCTGTCTCCTGCCGCGCTGGGATAGCGGCACGGCTCAAAGTGTTGTGTGTTCGGACAATTTGTTTCGTATGGAGAAAAAGGAACAGCGCAGCTTCGGGGCGAGATGCCCGTCCGCTGCGCTGTCCGATGTTCGCTTATGGGGTCATGCCAGCGGCTTTGATGTTTAGCCGTATGTCAGCCGGTCACTTCTTGCAGCGCCAGAGGAAGGTCACGATCTGCGCTCTGGTGCAATCCGCGTCGGGGCTGAACTTTGTTGCCGTTGTACCCTTGGTGATACCGCTTTCCACCGCCCACAAAACCGCGTCAAGATAGTAAGCATTGGGCTTGACATCCGTGATCGGATTGCGGCTGCCCGCTGCCGGCGTTTTTTCAGAGCGCCAGAGGAAGCTTACGATCTGCGCTCTCGTGCATGTGTCGTCGGGGCTGAACGTGGTGTTGCTGGTGCCCTTGGTGATGCCGTTTTCTACTGCCCACAGCACAGCATCATAATAGTAGCTGCCCGCGGGAATGTCGGCAAAGGGCATGGCGCGCGATTTCGGCGCCGGGCTTCCGGCGGCACGCCACAGGAAAGCCATGGCTTGCGCGCGGGTGCAGACACCGTTCGGATCGAAGCGATTTGCGCTGACACCGGTGGTGACGCCGCTTTCGACTGCCCACATGACCGCCTCGTAGAAGTAGCTGCTCGCCGGAGCATCGACAAATCCGGGATACTTTGCGGGAACGTCCTCGGCAGGACGCGGGCGGACAGGCGGGGTGTAGCCGCCTGTGTAGGTCCAGTGGGCGTGGACGGTGGTCTTTGCAGAGAATACGGTATCCGTCGTGATCTTTGTGCCTCCGCTCTTTTCGGTGTACCAGCCGTCGAAGCTGTAACTGCCGCTTCGGGAGGCGCTGGGCAGAGAGGGCAGCTTCTGATTGGTGGTGGTCATGCTGCTGTCAGAGGGCGTACCGCCGTTGCCGTCAAAGGTGATGGTAAACTCGGTGGGTGCAGGCGGCGTGACGGTGCGCTCGTAGCCGCAAACATCGCAGGTCGTATCCGCGTCATCGGTGTAGTCGTGCGCGGCCTTGTCCGTGATGCTTTCGTTCCTATTCGGGCAGTCATCGTCGGCGCATTCGTGCCAGTGGCTCGTGCCGTCCTTGCTCCAGTCGCCGTAGCTGTGAGTATGCTCACCGCCGCCGGTTGCCGGGATGGTTTCGGTTGCCATCGTATAACCGCAGACGGTGCATTTCTTATGCTTTGTGCCGCTTGTGGTAGTAGTTGCCGGGGTGTCGATGATCCATTCACCGGCGGTATGCGCCGCCTTGCTGTCCTCGATGATCACGCCGCAGCCGACAACGGTGCACTCTTTCCAGTGATCGGTATTATCGGACTTCCAGTCGGAAACGCTATGACCTGTTGCCGCAAGGATTACGCTTGTCTTGTCGGTAATTTCGGATGCACCGGTTGCATCCTCAAACCACTTGTCACAGCCGTCGCAGGTGTAATATGCCGTGTTGCCTTTCTCCGTGCAAGTAGGAGCCTTTGCGGGAACGAGGGTCAGATTGTGCGTATGCGGTACGGTCTTGTCATATCCGCAGGTGTCGCAGATGTTATCGCTGCCGTAATCGTGAGCCGCCTCGTCCTTCTTTGCGTAGCAGCGAGAGCATTCTTTCCAATGATTGTCTGTGTCCTTGCTCCAATCGCTTGCCCATGCGTGCCCGAGCTGTGTACCTGCTGCTGTAAAGGTTTCTGTTGTGCTGATCTCTCCGCAGGAGCAGCTCTTGAAATATACTGCATCGTTGGTGCAGTCGGCAGCCGACTTGAGGGTTTCCGGCTTCTGAATTTCCTGATCGTAGGTATGGGTATGGGAAATTACCTTGTATGTTACAATAACGGTTTTGTCTGCGTCCATCGTAACATTCAGGATATTGGAAAGTACGTCTGTTGCAACGTCGTTCACAGTAACAATGTCGATTTCATAGCCGTTATCAGGGGTAAAGATAACCGTTTCGGTGGAGCCTTCGGTCAGTCCGGTTTTGCTTTTGGAAATCGTTCCGTGACCGCCGTTTACCTGTGTTGTGAGGCTATAGGTGGTGACAGGTGCGTTCTTGTAGGTCGCTTTCACGCTGACTTCACTGTCAGGCATTATGAAAGTAGTGGTTTCACTGTTCGCATCTTCAAGAGTAGCGCTGCCGCTTTCTACTACCCACTTATCAAACACCTTACCGTCAGGAGCCGCATTTGCGGTCAGAGTAATGGTTGTGCCTTGCGCCGCTTTACTGATTTCGCTTCCTGCACCGATTGTCGCTTTGCCGTCTGTTACGATGATGGAATACTCTTTACTCTCCCAGATTGCATAGAAGGTAGTATCCGAGCTTACTTCATAGGTCGTGCCGGAAATAACCGAACCGTCGGCACTGGTTGACCAGCCCTTGAATTGCTTGCCTTCCGGTTCAGTAAAACCGCAGGCGGGCAGGGTGTAGCTGCCGGAAACGCCGGTGACATCTGCCATTGTGCCGCCGCCACCGTTGGCATTGAATCTGACGGTATACTCGGTGGGCGCAGGCGGCGTGACGGTGCGCTCGTAGCCGCAGGTGTTGCAGATCATATCTGCATCGTCGTCATAGCTGTGTGCTTCCGTTAAGCCAAAAAACAAAAATCGCTACGCCAAGGGGCAACTATACCTGTTTGCTGAACCGAGGAGGGGTTCAATATGACCCCACCGGAACAGCCCACTCTATCGGAGAATTAGGACAGAGAAAGAACAAGCTACTTCTACCACAAGCGAAAACCGGACATTTATCTTCTCTGATCGCATTATGTCGATTATCCCCCGGACGAGCTTCGACGGCGGTGGGCTTGTGCCCGAAATTCCTTCGCAGATGCTCCTGTATATTTCTTGAACACATGGCTGAAATAGGTAGTGTCTTCAAATCCAACCTGGTATGCCACCTCAAATATTTTCAAATGTCCTTCTTCAAGCAACTGGCAGGCATACTCGATTTTTTTACCTGTGATCGTGTCCATGACGGTCTTTCCTGTTTTCTGACGGAAAAACCGGCTGAGATAGCCAGGGCTTACATGCACAGCAGCTGCTACCATGCCCAATGTCAATGGCTCACAGAAGTGCAAATCGATGAAGTTTTGGACATCCAACAAGAGATTCCCGCCTTCTGCAGAGATCTCTGCGATATATCGGCAGACAGCCTGCACAAGCTGGCGCTGATGCTGGACACACTCCTGATGGAAATGCATCCGTTGAAGGTGGGTCTTCCATTCAGACCTGTCCAGCTCAACTACCTCCAGATCTGCGCCAAATTCCTCAAGGGCACTGCGGCAGGTATGCAAAACCATAAGGGCCGTATCCTTGACCTGAGCTTCCGGAGGGTGTTGATGTCTCTGAACATCAAATATGCCTTCCAGAGCGATTTCAGCCTGCGGCATGTCGGCGCTTCGAAGGGCCTTGGCGAGTGATGTGAAGTGATTGGTATGAGTCGGAGTTCTTTTGCTTTGTGTGCGGCGGAAAAAATGCAGTTCCTGCTGATCGTAAAATCGGTCCTGCAGCGCAAGTCTCGCCTGAACCAGCGCATCGGACAGCTTCTGCAAAGCTGTATCATTTTCGCTGACACCAAGATACAGAGTACTATCAAGCAGATTTTTTGCGGTAGAGATGCAGCCAAAGCAAAAATTGCGAAGCTGGATGTCAGTGCACTTTACAAAAACAAGATGCAGTTCATGCTTTCCTTGGGGAGAGATAAACAGACAGTCCTTTGGCAGCAGGCTATAAAACAGCTTTTCAAGCCCTGCGCGCACAGCGGCAGGATTCGCTTTTTCTTCAACATCAGTCAGATCAACAATTGCAACGGCATAGCCGGCAGTAGCAAGTCCCAGCAGGTCGGCCTGCTTCTGTATTTCGCCTTCCCGATGCAGGCTTCCGGTCATAATGGCATTAAACACAGATGTGATCCGGCTTTCCATATCAAGATTGAAGGCTCTTTGCCGATTCAATTTCTGTTTACAGCGTTCAACGGCATCAACAATCTCATCCATGTTTCCGGTTTTAGTAATATAATCGCTAACGCCATACTGAATAGCTTGCTGGGCGTAAGAAAAATCCGCAAAGGCTGTCAGCAGAATGATTTGAACCTGCAGCTGTGAGGTATGTATCCACTGTGCAAGCTCCAACCCGTCAAGAACCGGCATTTTGATGTCGGCTATCAGAATATCCGGCTGCAAGTCAATCACGGCCTGCTTTGCCTGCAAGCCATTCTCGGCAGTTCCGACAATTTGACAGTCGAGCTTCTGCCAATCAATCAATGTGCAAAGGCCCTTTCGCATCAAGATCTCGTCGTCCGCTATCAGAATTCTGTACATTGCGGCTGTCCTCCTTTGGAAGCAGAATAGTGACCGTCGTCCCGACATTCTCAAAACTGGATATGTGGATTCCGTATTTAGAGCCATACAGGTGGTGCAGCATTTTGTACACTGTATTTAGCGCGATACGATTGTGTCGATTTCCAGCGGCAGGTAGGTCGAGGGGTAGAGGTATTTCTCCATTCTTCCCTTCAAAGCCAACGCCATCGTCTGCAATCACAATTTTCAAGGTTTCGGGGGCTGCACAGCTAATAGATACCTGTACTGTTCCGATACCTTCCTTTGGCTCTATTCCATGTCCGACCGCATTCTCTACCAGCATCTCGATTGTGAGTTTTGGGATGAGGCAATAGAGCAGTGAATCATCCGAAACAGTAACATGGTAGGATATCTTTTCACCAAAGCGCATCTGCTGCAGTTCAATGTAGAATTTCGCATATTGCAGTTCCTGTGCTATTGTCACTTTGAGATCCCCACCGTTAGAGAGCCGCGCCTGAGTGAGCCCCGCAAAATTGGTGGCCATTTTTTGCGTGGTTGCGTTTCCCTCCATCTGTGCGGCAAGCGCGATGCTGCACAGAACATTATACATGAAATGGGGGTTTACTTGGCTTTGGAGATAACGAAGTTCGCTATCCATTGCAATAAGCTTCTTTTCGTAAACGTCATTGATCAGATGATCAATGGTTTCTGTCATTGAATTGAACGCCTGACTCATGGTGGAAAATTCCTGGCAGTCGTACTGCGGGAGCTTAACGCGGAAATTCTGCTGTGCAACCTGTTGCAGCTGAAGCGTCATTTCCTGAAGCGGCTGCAATCGCCGCATAACAGCGAAAAACATGATACCAGCAACAATAAGCAGAAGGATAGCACAGCCGATGAGATAGGGCGCAGCTACCTGATAAAGCAACCGCAGTATCTGTATCGAGGGTACGCCGATGGTACAGCGCAGCCCCATGCCCGGTGTTTCGCTGAATAGAAGGTAGCTGCTGTTTCCGATTTTGCGGACATAGGTGGAATCATGGCTGGCATCAAACAGTGAGGATTGCTCTTCGGGGCGAAGGTTAAGTGTGCTTTCTGAAAAAACCGTATTTCCGTCCTTATCAAACAAATACCAAAAAGCATCCCGGTAATCAGAGATTTTACTCATTATCGATGTAACAGCCGACTGGTTGACCACGAAAATCACAGTGCCAATGGGATCCGTCCACCTGTCGTAGGCAGTATAAATAATGTGGATATAGGGGTCTTCTGCCGTACACTGAACATCCTTTCCGCTTTCCTGAAAGGCATAATATCTCATCAAGTTATCTTCATCCAGCCGAGCCTGTTCACTTACGCGAAGCTCGTGGTAAGACACAACATCGGAGTTCATCTCCCGATCTATGAAGTATACCATCTCCACAAAGGGGAGGCCGGGGGCAACGATGTTTTTGTCCGAATAAATGTCAATCAGGTTTTGGAATTGCTCACTTCTGCTTTCTGAACCCTCTTCCGCCATTGCAGTACTCTTGCATATCCGAAGCAGCATATCCTCCAACATTTGCGTCTTTGTGGAAAGGCTTTGGCTTACTGCGTGCATGGCAAACTGGGCCTCCCGATTCACAAAGGACCCCATGACATTGATGACCAGCAGCACCAAAATCAGCAGACTGATCAGCAGCGTTACCAGAACGGAACTAACATTCAGCCAAATCAATTGGCCCCGCAGCGAAGGGGTGCGTATCCACTTCTCGTATAGATCCCGCATGAAAAATACCCCCTTCACTTGCTTTTTTGGTGTGTCTACTGTTATTATAACAGTAAAAGAAACTTTGGACAAGGAGCTGATCATCCATGAAAAAAGTGCTTTTGATGTGCCTTGCAGTGCTCTGTATTTTTCTGATATTGCCTGGTTGCTCTGCTGAACCGGAGAAGGAAATGGTATCTATCAGCTTTATGCATGGTTGGGGCGGGAGCAGCGCCGATCATATTGGAATGCGCGAGCTGTTTTCGGCTTTTGAGAAAGCAAACCCTGATATTCATATCGCCTATGACACATCGCCAGATTTGGGGATTGTTATGGAAAAGGCTGCGGATATGCTTGCGGTGGATAAAACGCCGAACATCATCAGCACCAACGGGAATGTGCAGTATGTTTCAAGTGCAAAGAAGAAGGGCGTAGCCTTGGATCTGATGCCATATCTACAGGAGGATGCGGCATTTGCATCGAACATAAGTCCGCAGATTCTGGAGGCACTTCAGGAGCCGGACGGTGCGCTTTACACGCTTCCGGATGCAGTGGAATACATCGGATACTGGTATAACGCCTCGCTATTCAAACAGGCGGGGATCACAGACACAGGAACGCCGGAAGGGAGCGTAGTTCTCCCAAAGACATGGGAGGAATTCTGGGCGGCATGCGATGCGTTAGCGGAGATCTCCCCGCAGACAGGCGCGGTGCCAATTCAGCTGCAGGTGAGTCAAATGGGGTTCTTTTTGGGGGCACGGCTGGCCGCCGTGTCGGAGAACTCTTTGGCCTTCATGCAGAAAGAAACCGCTACGTGTGACAGAGAGGATGCGGAAATCGCAGTATCAGAACTGATCCGCGCACTTTCCTACGATACACAGGGCGGGACAGCTCTGGACATCAGGCAGAACTTCTTCAATGGGAAAAGTGCGATCTATATTGATGGCGTCTGGGCCAATACGGACCTTGTAGAAACAACGACACAGCAGGAGATCCGCTACGCTGCGTTCCCCGGAAGACAAGGAGAAACAATCTCCTACGCCAACCCCGCTACCGGCTATGTCATTAGTAATGTTGGTTCTCCAAAGCAGATTGATGCTTGTGTGCGCTTTCTGAAATACATGCTTAGTGAAGATGTTCAGGAGCAGATGGTTACAAAGACGCATCAGGCGCCAAGTAATCCAAAGATTGAAGACGCATGGATTCGTGAAAGAGTGCCTATCCTGGCAGATGCCGTACAAGTCTGCCAGAAGGCAGATCAGCAAATACTGACGCTATATTCCGTCCTTCCAGTCAAGTCCTTTGCCAATCTTGAACAAAGGCTGGAGGAACTGCTGCGAGACAAGTCCGTGCAGCAATCTATTGTAGCTATCATAACAGATTCTGATTAGGGGCACGCCAAAAGGTTAAAAAAACACAATAACATCAGTATATTACATCTCAACCGCTGAATGGCACCGAGAAATTGTGCAAACCACACAATTTTTCGGCGCCATTCTTTTGATTAGGTGTGTAAAACTCAATGTTTCGGCAAAAAGTTTTATGGTATCCTGCCTCACTATCAGATAAACTGAAGGTGCTTAATAAGACCTAAGGGTCTATTCAGCTACATCTATTAACCATCAATATCAAAATGGAGGAATGGACTATGAAAAAGACACTTGCACTTCTTCTGACACTTCTTCTGATTCTCGGCACACTTGCCGGATGCGGCAAGACGGAGAAACCTGGGGACGATAAGGAAAAAGATTCCGAGAAGGCCACTATCACTTTTGTCCACGGTTACTATCACGATGAGTCCGAGTGGCCTGCTGCCGCACAGATGAGGCAGATTTATCAGGATTTTGCGGATATGCACAAGGATGAATTCACCTTTGTTGCACTCCCTGATGAGTCCGGTGCAGAGGGCATCTACAACACCGCACTCAACGACATTAGCGGCGGCAAATTCTATGATATTGCCGACTTTGGCGGTTGGGACATCGTGCCCGTCGCAAGTGCCGCTGGTCTGATCCTTGACTTGAAGCCCTACCTTGATGCGGATGCCAATTTCAAGGCTGGTGCCGGTGTCTGCTATGATCAGAACTTGACTGCAGACGGCAAGATCTATTCCGTCCGTGAGCAGATCGAAGCTGTCGGTTTCTGGTACAACGAGGCACTGTTTAAGCAGGCCGGTGCAAAGGTTCCTGCCGAATGGAATACTTGGGCGGACTTTGAAGATGCGGTTAAGCTGCTGGTTGACGCTGGTATCACTCCGTTCGGATTGAACGCCGGCTGGCCCACCAACATTCTGACCGCAGGCCGCTTCCAGGCAGATGCCGCTACTCGCGCTTTCTATGCGAAGGGCGCGGATGTTATGTCCTTTGATGACCATGCCTTCCGCGAGGTCATGACTTTCATGCAGGAAAAGGTTCTCCAGCAGATCGACTCCGCTAACTTCGGCCCCGGCGGTGACGACGACGAGCAGTATCGCACCGATTTCTTTGATGGCAAGACGGCAATGCTCTTTAACGGCGTTTGGGATGCTGGCGGAAGTGTGGGCTGCATGGCCGGTGCGGAGAACATCAAGCCCGCCAACTTCCCGACAAATGAGTCCGGCAAGCGCGCATCTCTCATGTCTGGCGGCACAGGCCTTGTCGTTTCAAGCGGTCTGACCGAGGCGCAGACGGCGGCCTGCATTGAGTTCATCAAGTACATGACGAGTGAAGAAATCGCAAACAAGATCATCTCTTATGGTATCGGCATGGCTCCCAACACCAAGGTAAACTATATGACACTGATCGACAAGGTCGATGCTCCCGAAGCAAAGCTTCTGGTTTCTGCGTGCCAGCTGTGCATGGAGGCTGACTATCAGGCCCTTGGTCTCGGCAACCAGTTTGGTGACTTCGAAGGCGAAATTCAGGCCAAGTATGCCGGCTTGAAGGATGGCTCGAAGACAGTAGACAATGTAGTGAGCGAGCTTGATGCTGTCATCGCAGCGAGCTGATTGTAAATGGTTACGAGAGAAGGGGGCGGCATGTCCCCTTCTCTTTTTAGAAAGCGGAGAAAGGATAATACATCATGAAGGCGGGAGCTAAGATCAGTGACGTTTTCTCAGGGGCGAGAACGTATAGAAAGCGAGGGTTTATTCTGGCCTTCCTTGCCCCTTGTACGGCTTTATTTTTAGTTGTCTATGCATATCCCCTGATCACGATATTCTTGACATCCTTCTGTTCGTGGAACTATGAAAACTTCACAGCTCCAGAGTTTCTGGGCTGGGGACATTTCTTTGATAATTATATAAAGCTGTTTCGTTATGACGCAAACTTTAAGATGGCGCTGGCCAACTCTCTAAAGTGGGTCGCATTGACACTGCTGATCCAGGTTCCGTTTACGATCCTTGTTGCGTTGACCTTGTCCAAAAAAATGCGTGGTTGGCGATTCACGCGCAATATGTTCCTGATTCCAAATATCATTTCCACTGCCGCCATCGGCCTTATTTTCCTAAATCTCTACAGCCCGGCACGCGGCATTGTTACAGAATTGTGCAACAGGATCTGGCCCGGATCGGATGTAAGTGTTTTATCAAATCCAACCTATGCCTTCTGGGGGATTACCTTTACCTTCATTCTCTTCGGCGGCGCAAACTGTCTTTTGCTTCTGACGCAGATATTCTCCATTGACCCCGGAATTTATGAGGCTGCCCGCATCGAAGGTGCGTCTGAATGGCAAATCGACCGGCACATTACGTTGCCTTTGCTTCGCCCGATGATTGGAACGATTTCGGTAATGGCAGCAAATTACGGCTTGCTTCTTTACAATGAGATCGCACTCATCACCTCTGGTGGGCCCGATAACGCTACCTATTCACTGAGCTATTATATCTACAAAACCTCTCTCGGCAGTACAAAGTTGAATTTTGCGCGTGGTAATACCGCAGGTGTGATCCAGTTCATACTCGGAATTCTGATCGTCTGCCTTATCAACCGTGCGTTCCGTTCGGATACATCGGATTAAAGGGGGCCTTGATCATGAAACAGGATAACGCATTTTCACTTCCCGCAAAACTGCTACGGTATCTCTTAATGGCCTTTGTGTTGATGATTTCCCTATATCCAATTCTCTGGGTCTTCCTGAATTCTTTTAAGCGGACACCCGGCGGCTTGGGCCTTCCTGATGAATGGGTCTTTGACGGATACATCACTATATTCACAAAGCTCAATATCGGTCAGTATTTTCTGAACAGCCTGATCGTTACGGTAATATCTACGGTAATCAGCGTCTTTGTGGTTTCTCTTGCGGCTTATGTGTCCGCAAGGATCTCCTTCAAAGGGAAAAACCTCGTTACGCTGATGTTTGCTTCCACCTTATTCATCCCCTCAATTTCCATCAGCTTTCCTATCTATCGTCTCCTATCTGATCTTGGGCTCAAGGACACATTGACGGGAATCATTTTTGTGTACTCCAGCCTTGGTATTGCTGTGACCTTCTTTATTCTTCGCAGCTATTTTCTTACCATCCCGAAGGAGATGGAGGAAGCCGCTATGATGGACGGCTGCGGCTATATCGGCACGTATTTCAGAATCATCGTCCCCATTGCAAAGCCAGGGCTTGCAACGGCGGCTATTATGGCGTTTCTGAATAACTGGAACGAATATTACTTTGCATCCATTCTGCTCAAGTCGAAGGAAAACATGACGCTTCCCGCATTACTTGGACAGTTTACAACGGCCTATTCCAAAAACCTGAACGGCATGTTCTCGGCGATCATCTTAATTGTTCTTCCCACCATCATTATTTTCTGCCTGTTGTCAGAGACTTTCGTTAAATCGCTGACGGCAGGAGCAGTGAAAGGATAGTCAATATGACAGAAAGAGAAAAACGGACACAGTGGTTTCAGTCCGCCCGGTTTGGAATGTTTCTGCATTGGGGGCTTTATGCGATCCCCGGTCGCGGCGAATGGTATATGAGCGAGGCTCGAATTCCCGCAGAGCAGTATGAGCGCTATATGCAGGAGTTTACGGCAAACGCTTATGACCCGAAGGACTGGGCTCGGCGTGCAAAGCGGGCTGGAATGAAGTATGTGGTACTAACCGCAAAACACCATGACGGCTTTTGCCTGTTTGACTCCCGCCTGACCGAATACAAGAGCACGAATGCACCCTGTGGACGCGATTTGGTACGTGAATTTGTGGATGCTGTTCGTGCCGAAGGGCTCCGTGTGGGTCTCTACTATTCTCTGATTGACTGGCATCATCCGGATTTCCCGAAGTTCAGCGACCTGAATCATCCAATGCGCGGTAATCCGGCTTATCAGGATGAGAAAATCGACTTTGACCGCTACCTTGCCTATATGCACGGGCAGATCGAGGAGTTGGTCACCAATTACGGCAAGATCGACATCCTTTGGTTCGATTATGCGTATGACGAGCTGCGTGGCGAGGCCTGGAAGGCCACAGAGTTAATACAAATGGTTCGTCGCCATCAGCCCGATGTTGTCATTGACAATCGATTGGAAACAAGCGGCGAAGGGTTTGGCAGTCTTGTCACGGAGCATCCGGCGTATTACAGCGGCGATTTCGTCAGCCCAGAGCAGATCCTGCCGCCAGAGGGCATTCGTAATGTCAGGGGTGAGCGCGTTCCTTGGGAGCTATGCACGACCATGAACAATAATTGGGGCTACAACCCCTATGATACAGACTACAAGCCGGCTTCCATGCTCATCCGAAAGCTGGTTGAGTGTGTCAGCAAGGGCGGCAACATGATCCTTAATGTCGGGCCGGAC
>ERZ1106939.1987-NODE-1987-length-13878-cov-9.266078_pt1 | contig 13878 bp, 9 predicted proteins | sample MGYA00403669_ERZ1106939 | MGnify/ENA primary metagenome ERZ1106939 (study PRJEB35170, sample SAMEA104062447) | human gut metagenome | biome: human gut; feature: human-associated habitat; material: faeces | place: Denmark | collected 2012-09-28 ...
GAGATCTCCCGGCGGGCGCTGCTGTGTTCAGAGGAACGTTATTTTTCTTGCCTTACTTTGCGGCATCCACCAGCACACCAACGTAGCCGGCAGTATCCACCAGCGTGGCACCGGAAACGGCGTCCACAGCCTTTTCATCTTTGCTCAGAGCCTCGGCGTCGGCAATGCTCATGCCGTTCACGTGGTTCTGGATGGCGTCGTAGTTGGCATCCAGCGAAACGGTGGAACCAGCCTTTTCGGCCATCATCTTGCTGTAGTAATCGGCGTTGACCCGCTTGGACATCAGCACCTTGCCCTCGGCGTAGCCTGCGCCGAAGTCAGAATCGGAGTTGGGCACACCGACGACCCCGGCGTCCGAACCGGCAAACTGGAACTCGTCAATGTAGCTCAGCACGATGGTGTCCCCGGCGGTGGCGACAGCGCCGGAGGTGAAGCACTTGGTGCCGTGTGCGGCCCCATAGACCACATTCAGCTTCAGGTCCTCGGAGCTGCCGTTGAACTCCACGGCCTGCGTGGTCTGGGCGTTTTTGGCGGCATCCACGATGGCAGAGAGATAACCGGCGGTATCCACCAGCGTTGCGCCGGAGACGGCGTCCACAGCCTCGGCACCCTTGGCGGCTACATCCTCCAGCTCGGAGATGGTCTTGCCGACGGCAAAGTTCTGGATGGCGTCGAAGTTTGCATCCAGAGCGACCGTGGAGCCGCCCTTTTCGGCCATCATCTTGCTGTAATAATCAGCGTTGGCCCGCTTGGACATCAGCACCTTGCCCTCGGCGTAGCCTGCGGCAAAGTCGGAGTCGGAGTTGGGCACAGCGGTCACGCCTGCATCGGCGCTGGTGAACTGGAAATCGTCGAGGTAGGCGGCGAGGATGACGTCATCCTTCACCACAGCCACCGCTTCGGTGAAGCACTTGGTGCCGTGGGCGGCAGCATAGGCCTGACCGATTTGGATGCCGCCTTCCACCGGGACGATGGCGGCGGGCTCAGCGGGGGCTGCGGCAGCAGAGTCGGCGGGAGCCTCTTCGGCCAGCTCCACACCCAGTGCGGCGGCAACAGCCTTCCGGACGGCCTTGGTGGTCACCGTGGCACCGGCAACGCCGTCGATGGCGGGACCGTTGGCGGCCACGACCTGCTTGGACAGCTCTTCCAGTGCAGCGCCGCCGATGCTTTCGGTCTCCTGTGCACCTTCCAGCTTGCAGTCGGTAACAGTGCCGTTGGCATCCACGGTCAGGGTGGCGGTGACAGCACCGCCAAAGCCGTCGGCAGAGCCGGTCTTAGTCACACCGGCAGCGGTGGAGCTGCTGCTGCCGCCGCAGGCGGCCAGAGAGACGCCAACAACGAGGCTCATGGCCACGGCAGCGCTCAGTTTGCGGATGATCTCCTGTTTCATGGGTCTTTCCTCCAGAGAAAAATCGGTTTGTGTTCGGTCCCCAGAAAATGTCATATCTTTTCAAGGATGTTTACAAAAGATAACATATTTTGTGAGGTGCTGTCAAGAGATTTTAGCACATACTTCGTGAAGAATGATAAATTGGTGTCAATTTGTGACGCTGACGGTATAAAAAAAGCCGGAAACCAACGTGCAGCGGTCGGTTCCCGGCAGACGGAAGCGCTAAGGCGAAACTCAACGCTTGATGTCGTAGTTCATGTTCATCAGGTTGCGGATGGAGCTTACTTCGTCGGTGATGTTGGCATCGCCGTGGATGGTGTGCTTGATGGCGCTGCTGGCCACGGCAAAGTTGATCATATCCATGGCCTTGTAGTCGTGCAGCATGGCGTAGATGAGGCCGCTGGCGAAGGCATCGCCGCCGCCCACGCGGTCGAGGATATTAATGCCGGTTCCGCCTATGCCCATTACCGATTCAGCTTGCTTTGTGACACGAATGTACGGCAACATTTTTATCTGCCGATAACTCAACCTGCGTCAATCGAACGCTGCAATGGAGATGGCGGAGAACAGTTTGCGCGTACGAGCGTTCAGCTCAAGCAATGCTTCGTTCTCTCAGCACATCTTCATTGTAGCTTAGGTTTGGGCATCTGTATAGCTCACTGGCTGTGAACTTCTCAGAACCAACACCATTGTAGCAAGCAGTGCATTCGTGCGCACAAATGCAAATTTTGCGTTGCAAAATGCTTGTTGGGAAATCCCAAACCCTTTCTGATCTGCACCGTTCCGGTGCAGGCTGCGCATTCTTTCCGAACGCTATTGAATGTGTCAATGCACACTCTCTCCGAAAATCCGGGGCGCTTTTTGGTGCAAGCGTCAATGGCATAATTCCTAAGTTCATGATAGAATAGGTGCGTTGTGTGCCTGACACATGAAAACGGAAAGGACGATGCAGAAATGGAGCAGCTTTATCTGATGCCCGGTGAGGAACGCTACACAAAGTTTCGGGATGAGAACGGTGTGCCCAAAATCCGTTACACCTACTGCTCCCTGCACGGCAAGCTGTTCAATTGCGTGTGCCGCTCAACAGATGAAGCCCAACGGCTGTGTGAAGAGTGGCTCGTAACGCAGGATCGCTGCTACATAAACTAAAAAAGTCGCCGAGGATTCCGCCCCATGAAAGGGTTAGAATCCTCGGCGACTTTCGTTTATCGGGTCTGCTGCTTTTCCTGTGCGTCTTTTTCTTCTGTGAAGAACAATTCAATATTTTTCTGTGCCTTTACCAACTCCTGCATTTCTTCTCGTGCCTTGCGATAGTCCGGGTAGGCTGCTTTCTTTTGGGTCAGAAGATCGGAATACTCTGCATTCAGTGCTTTGACCTTCGGCAGCTTTTTTAAGCCAGTTTCATCGAAAGCGGCCTTGGCTACTTTGTGCAGTGTGATTTCTTCCCGGTGAGTATCCAGAAACTTTTTGCTATATCCCGCTTTCCGGTAGGCATCGTAGACTGGGTGGGTCTTGGCGTAATTGACGATGTGCGTTTTCAGCACAGCAATTTCCGCCATCCGTGTTTCGGCGGCTTTGATGGAATCTCCCAGCTGGTGATATTTTTCTGTTGCCGCCGCTGCGCGTTCATTCAGTTCATCTGTGCTGCCAATTTTGTGCTCCTGCAAGAAAATCAGCGTCTTGGACATTTCTTTCAGATTATATTTTTTCGCCCATCGTGCATAGCCTTCGCTTTTGCCCTCGGAGAGCTTTGCCTGAATGTTAACCAGCAATTGGAACGGTTGCTCTTGGGGCGGCTGCTTCTGGTGGGGATGGTGTTCTGCTTTTCCTGCAATCACTGCTTTCAGTTCGTCCTCGCTATAGCCTGCGCCCAGCGTTTTGAATCGGATGAACCGTTTTTGTCGTGCGCCCTTGACGGAAGTGTATTTTCCACGCTTGACCTCATAACCCTGTTGTTCCAGTTTTTGCAGAAAATCTTCGTAATCCTTGGGCTTTTCTGCAAGGATACTGTCGATGATGCCACACAGCCTATCACGATTGCTTTCTTTGGGTGGATAGAGGGTACGTTTCTGCCGTTCCCGGTAGGGCTTTATTTCAATAACAGAGAGTTGATGCTCCAGACAAATCAAGTCGCTCAACCGCTGAACGGCCAGTGCCGAAAAGAAAAAATCCCGGAACTTTTTTGAACCGTCCAATGCGGTGGAGTTGAAAATCACATGGTTATGGATGTGGTGACGGTCCGTGTGCGTTGCCACCACAAAGGCGTGTTTGCCCTTGGTAAAGCGCATGGCTAGTTCGTAGCCCACCTTGTTGGCTTCTTCGGCGGTGATCTCGCCGGGTTTGAACGACTGCCGGATCTGATAGGCAATCACGTCACTTTTCTGTCTGCGCCCGGTAGCAAGTTCATACTGCCGCTTGGTAAGCATAAATTCTTCATCGACTGTCAGAGGACTGCACTCGTGGCAACTCACCAATTCACCTTGCTCGGTCTTATCGGGGTTCTGCACATAATCTGTGCGGCTTTTCAAACAGGCCGCAACGGTCTTTCCCTTATTCTTGTGCAATGCGATCAATCGTGTCGCAGCCATCACGAATCACCCCCTATAAAATGAAAATGCCGCCCGAAGGCGGCAAAGGATTAAAACTATTTCTTACAGTTCTGCAAGCCATTCACTAAAACGCCCGATACCCTCGGTGATGGCAGTTGCACCGAAAAAGAGGATGAAGCAGATGAACTCGGACACCAGCAGGATAAGAAACTGATCCCAAGTTTGACGGCAGGCGGTGTAGATGCCGCAGCCGAAGATGTAGAGCATCAGCGGAGCGACCACATAACTGGACAAAGTGAGCAGCCACTTTGCCATGAGAGCCAAAAACGCCACAAAGAGAGAAATCGGGAAAAGAACAACTTTCTTCAGCATAGACATCATATCAAGCACTTCCTTTCTGTTCGCCCTTATTATAAAGGTATCGACTACTACGTTGCAAGGATGTCAAGCATTATATGTACACCCGCAGTCCTCCAACTGCGGGAATTTTTATAGCTCTGCCAGCTTGGAAAGAATCTGCTTACCGATATCAATCAGTTCATCCAGCCGGGTGCGTAGATCGGCAAGGTCGGCAGAATAGATCTTGCCGCTTTCGTTGACGCGTTTTGCTACCTGATTCAAGTTGTTGCTGCAATTCTGGAGCAAATAAGCCATGCGCCGCAGCTGCGGAAGGTCGAGATTCAGGCAGTAGCCATCCAATGCCATTTTGCGGATATAGGCACTCAGGCTGTGGATGCCCATGCCATACATCTTATCTAAAATGCAGTTCCGTTCTTCATCAGTCACACGAATAAAGAGACGGTGTTCCCGCTTTTTCAAATTATCGGCCCTCCTTATCCAGATAGCTTTTGAACGGCTTAACAGGCTCTGGCTGATTGGCTTTTTCTTCCAGTGCAGACAGCACAGACGGACGAGTTGCGGGTGCTTCGGTTTCCTCTGCTTCTTCGGGAGCATCCTGCGAGGAACTGCGGTCACGGTCGATATTCAATAGAGCATTCAGTTCGGCAAGGCGAGCAGACTTTTCAGCCAGTTCTTCTTCCTGCGCGAAGGGCTTTGCCACTTCAACCTCTGCAGCCTGTTTCTGCTGCTCCAGATTTTGCAGAGCATTTTCGGCGTCTGCAATACGGTCCGTAAAGTTGTCGATGGCATTGTCCAGACGAGTGATATTGCCGCGCGCATCATCGCCCAGCGATACCGGGTAGCTCAACTCTGCCCGAAGAACGGCCTGATGCTCATTCTTAAAGCTGTCGAACCGAATATTCAGTTCAAAGCCACGGTAGGTGCCCAGCAACATCATGTCGGCATTAGGCATCTCCTGCCGAGCCAGCAAAAGCCGTTCGCCCGCAGCCTTTTTGTCATCGTACACCATGCCCTTGATAGTCATGCCGCAGAAGTTTTCTTTGTCCTGTGGGTGTGCTGCTGCAATCTGTGAATCCTGCTGCAAAGCAGCAATGCGGGTTTTCTGTTTCTGGATCTCCTCCGGGAAAGTTTTGAGCAGCTTATCCTCCAGACGATATTTCTGATTCTGGAAGTCTCCGCGCAGCACCTTCAATTTTGCTACCTGCACGTCCAAGTCCATCTTTTCCCGGATGCGAGGGTCGCCTGCACACAGAGCCTTGATTTCTGCGTAAGATAAAGCCTGTTCGTCAATATCATCGCAAGATCGCATAGGCGATTTGCTCGTCATGATCTGCGAGATAAACTTCTGTTTATTCTCAAGGGTCTGATAGAGGTAGGCGTCAAATGTCGATTCCGTGACGTAGTTATAGACGTAGACTTGTTTGTTTTGGTTGCCTTGGCGGATGATTCTGCCGTTGCGCTGGGTCATATCAGACGGACGCCAGCCTACATCCAGATGATGCACCGCTACGAGCAGCGTCTGGACGTTGGTCCCTGCTCCCATTTTGGCAGTGCTGCCCAGCAGCACACGCACCTGTCCGCTGCGTACCTTGGAGAAAAGTTCTGCTTTCTTGTTCTCCGTATCTGCGTTGTGGATGAACTCGATCTCCTGTTCGGGCACACCGGCGTTGAGCAGCTTGGTGCGAATATCATCATAGACGTTGAACGAACCGTCCCCCTTGGGAGTAGACATATCGCAGAAAATCAACTGGGTCAGCTTCTGCTCCTTGGTGTCGTTCCAGATGCGCAGGACGTTGTTGACGCAGGCATTTAACTTGCTGTTGGGGTCATCGGGCAGAGCGGAATTCATCAACCGCTGGTCAAGACCGATTTTGCGGCCATCCGACGTGATTTTCAACATATTATCCACAGAGGGGTCAACAGAACCGCTGTGGACTTCGGCTGCACGTTCGCTCAACGCCTGCACCATGTCCTGTTGGATTTCCGAAGGTTTGACCACCACCGTCTCAAATTTTGCATCAGGCACTGGGAGATGAAGCTGATCGCTGGTCTTGATATCCGCCGCTTCTTTGAACATCGCCATCAGTTCAGGTAAGTTGAAGAACTTCGCAAAACGAGTGCGTGCACGGTATCCGGTGCCTTCGGGCGCAAGTTCAATGGCCGTGGTCGTCTCACCGAAGGTGGATGCCCACGCATCAAAATGGGTCAGCCCTTTCTGCTGTAAGGTGTTGTACTGAAGATAACGCATCAGGGTATACATCTCGGTCATGCTGTTGCTCAGGGGCGTACCTGTTGCAAAAATCACGCCACGGCCACCGGTGATTTCATCCAGATAGCGACACTTGCCGAACATATCGCTGGATTTTTGTGCCTCGCTCGTACTCAAACCTGCGACATTACGCATTTTCGTGTACAAGTAGAGGTTCTTAAACGCTTGGCTCTCATCCACAAACAACCTGTCTACGCCCAATTGTTCAAACGTAACCACATCATCTTTACGGTCTGCGCCTTGCAGCTTTTCCAGTTTCTGTTTCAGAGACTTGCGCAACTTTTCCAGCTGCTTTACTGTGAAATGCTCGCCAACCTGTGCTTTCGCTTCTTCGATGGCCTCCTCGATTTCATCCATCTGTTCCTGAATCAGACGCTCCTGTCGTTCTGCGGACAAGGGTATCTTTTCAAACTGGCTGTGTCCGATGATAACCGCATCATAATCACCGGTCGCAATTCTCGCACAGAATTTTTTCCGATTACCGGGTTCAAAATCTTTCTTGCTGGTAACCAGCAGCTTTGCATTGGGGTACAGGCGTAAAAACTCGCTGGCCCATTGTTCCGTCAAATGGTTTGGCACGACAAAAAGACTTTTCTGACACAAGCCCAGACGTTTCAGTTCCATAGCGGAAGCCGCCATCTCAAAACTCTTGCCAGCACCGACTTCGTGCGCCAAAAGGGTGTTGTACCCATACAGCACATGGGCAACCGCATTGCGCTGATGCTCTCGCAAATTGATCTCCGGGTTCATGCCCACAAAATGAATGTGACTACCGTCATACTCACGGGGGCGGGTGCTGTTAAAAAGCTCGTTGTACTTTTTTACCAGTAGGGCGCGTCGCTGTGGATCTTTCCAGACCCAGCCAGCAAATGCGTCCTTGATGGCCTGCTGTTTCTGCTGGGCGAGGGTGGTTTCGTTTTGATTCAGCACACGCTTTTCTTTCCCATTCTCCTCGATGGTATCATAAACGCGGCTATCACGCAAATTCAAGGTGTCTTCCAAAATCTTGTAAGCATTGGCCCTGCGGGTACCGTAGGTTTCGGTGGCCATAATGTCACCAAAGCCAGTAGCAGATTTATTGCTGATCCGCCATTCGGAAGTGTAAGGGGAGTAGCGAACGGTGATGGCATTGTTGTAGCGGATACGATAGGGCGGCTGAAAAGTTTCCATCATGAACTGCTGCACAATAGAGGGGGCAAGCCATGTGGCACCCAGCCGCACATCAATTTCAGAAGCTTCCAAATCTTTGGGCTGCGCCTTAGTCAGTGCGTCCACATTGCCCTTGAACTCCGAGCGGCTTTCTGCAGCAAGTTGTGCCATCCGTAGTTTATCGCGCACATTACCCGAAAGGTATTCGTCCGCTGTTTGCCAGCCGGCTTCCGGGTCGTCAGCATCCGCAGCAGGGTCTTTGAAAATCACGCCGGACAATTCGGTGGTGATGCGCTCATAGTTACCGGGAGTGCCCAGCAGTTCTGCCATATAAGGCAGGTCTACTTTGCCATGCTCCCCGATGGACACTGCCAGTGCTTCGCTGGGGGTATCCACGCTGGTGACAATACGTTCTGGGCGAATCGTCCGCTTGGTGAACATATCTGCCTTAGATTTGAGATTTTTATTCTCGTCCAGATTCTCCAGCGAGCAGAGCAGATAATAGGAGCTGTCATCATCGAACAGGCGGGCATTTTTCTTGTCGTTGATCAGACCGTATTTTGCAGTAAACGCATCGTAGGCATAATTCAGCTTTGCCTGCGATGCCTTGATATCCTCGTCCGGGAAGTCATTCAACTGCTGGTCGATCAACTCGTTGACGATCTGCCGCAGTTCCACCATGCCAGCCACACGGCCTTTGGCGTTGTCGGACAGTTCAATCTGTGTCATGATGGAGTTCTCGCGGTAGTAGATTTCACCATCCACCACAGTATAGCTGAAATTCTTCACGGTAGGGTCTGCGGGCAGAGTTTTGCGCTGCACTTCCGCATCGGCAACGTCCGGAGCGGCAATCTCCACCGCAGTGTACTGGCCCTCGATGTGCTGCACCGCTTCGGTAAGCTGGTCTGCAAGGTTTGCATCTTCGATTGGTGCAACGGTCAGGTCATGGCCGTACTGGGTGCTTTCTAGTTCCAAATTTCCCAGCACCATTTCCGGATGGTCTACAAAATACTGATTGATATTGAAGCCATCTTCGGTCTGCCCCAGCTGCACCCATGCAGGTTCGATGTCTGCAGGGCGGTCACGCTTCTGCAAAAAGAGGATATCCGAAACAACCTCGGTGCTTGCATTTGCCTTAAAAGCGTTGTTGGGTAAGCGGATGGCTCCCAGCAAATCAGCACGTTCCGCCATGTACTTGCGGGCACTGCTGTCTTTGCTGTCCATCGTGAAACGGCTGGTCACGAAAGCAATCACGCCGCCCGGTCGGATCTGGTCGATAGTCTTGGCGAAAAAGTAGTTGTGGATAGAAAAACCCAGTTTGTTGTACGCCTTGTCGTTGACTTTGTACTGACCGAAAGGGACATTACCTACGGCAAGGTCGTAAAAATCTCGGCGGTCGGTGGTTTCAAAGCCAGCAACCGTAATGTCGGCCTGTGGATATAGTTTTTGGGCGATGCGTCCGGTGATGGAATCCAGTTCCACACCATACAGACGGCTGTCAGCCATGCCAGAGGGCAGCATACCGAAAAAGTTGCCAATACCCAAGGAAGGCTCCAAGATATTTCCAGACTGGAAGCCCATCTTTTCCACAGCATCATAGATGGCGCGAATTACCACCGGAGAGGTATAGTGGGCATTCAGAGTGGAAGCGCGGGCGGCGGCATACTCCTCTTTGGTGAGCAACCCTTTCAGTTGGGTGTACTCGGCAGACCAGTTTTCCTTGTTGGGGTCAAAGACATCTGCAAGACCGCCCCAGCCTACATACTGCGAAAGCACCTGCTGCTCCTCGGCGGTGGCACCGCGATGCTCCTGCTCCAAAGTGCGCAAGGTCTGGATGGCTTCAATATTGCGGGCGAATTTCTGCTTGGGGCCTCCGACACCCAAATTATCATCCGTGATGTGAAAATTTCCTGCGGCTTCCGGCATCGGTTCAGCGTTCAGGGCTTCGTCTGCGGCAGCAGCATCCGGAAAGGTCTGCCACTCGCCATTGACCTCCACAGAGATAGGCAACTTGTCCAGTTCCTCATCAGGTGTAGGTTCATCCCGCCGCAGACCGTCCTCGAATTGCTGCTTGTTGAGTACCTCGTTATCCCACGACTGCCCATGCGCGCTGGTGTCGATGCGCACATCGGTTTCGCCAACATAGCCGATTTTGCCTTCGATGGTTCGGGTGGGAAGGTCAACAACAACTTCGTCACCGACCTTGTAATCAACAGCCTTTTCAGGAGAAACGTCAATAATTTCATCCTGCTGCTGTTCATACAGTTCCCGGATATTGGGCAACCGTTCAACCCGGAAGATGGGCTGTCCGCTGTTGGTCAAGTCCATGTCCTGCAAGCTGACGGATTTGAACATGAAGTTGACGTGATCCACACGGAAATCCCGGCCATCTAGCTTGATGATGATGCCGATCGGCAGATAATCTTCCTCTCGCAGATATTTTGTCTGATGGTGGGTACCATCTCCGCCCTGTCCGGCTAGATAGATGCTGTTGCCCTCGGCCCACAGCTTCTGCGATTTTGCTACCCACTCTCTGCGCAAAAAGCCGGTCACTTTGACTTTTCCCAGCGCATTTTCCTGTGACAGCAAATTAGAACGAAAAACTTCCTTTACAGTGATTGCATCTTTGTCATAGAACAGAAAGTATCCGCCCAGTTCAAAGCCAATCAGGGTATTGGGGTACTGCTCTTTCAGAGCATTGTATTCGGCAGCGGCATCACCATCCAGCATTGGGAGCTGTCGTTCCGCTTCCTGCACGGCGGCACGATGCTCTTTTTCCTTATCGGTCAGGTAGCGGTCAGACTGAATCATCAGGTCGATGTATTTCTCGACCTGTGTCCAGCTTAACGTAACCTTTTGATGATCCGGGTAGTGGTCAAATTCAAGTCCTTTTCCATCATGATTTACAAAACCGCTGCTGCCATCCAGAAAATCCTGCGAATGTCCGCCGATGCCGTACTCTTTCGCCAATGCTTTAGCGCGGAGTTTGCGGTCGGGCTGTGTCTGGTACAGTTCGATGATTCGCTGCTTGCCATCCTGAAAACCGGAACCATGCTTGCGCAGTTCATTCTCAATTTCAGCCTGCGACAAAACAAAAGCGGAGGGCGATTTTTCGCTCTCCGCTCGGTCGATATGTTCAATTTGCTGGGCTTCGGTGGGGATGACGGCATCCAGAAAACTTAGCTGTAGATCAGTTCCGTCCGAATCACTTCCTCGACCTGCTCCTGTAGGCTGTTCATGTGCTGTACCCACGCCATCTGATTCTTCTCCTTGTCCGGGGTCGGGTTCTTCGCCAGCAGATCGGCCATCAGTTGCTTCTTCATCGCTGCTGCGGTCTGCTCCAGTTCGGTCAGGGTCGGGTACAGGCTCCCGTTCAGGAGCATCGTGTGGTACAGAACCGGGTGCTGCTGTTTCAGAAAGTTCAGGCGCATCCTGCCGTACTTGCCCAGCGGGTTCTTCGGCTGATGCAGGGTCAGGTTCGGGAGAAGATAATCCCCGGTCTGCGTATAACTCAGATTGCTGCTCATATTTATGCTGGCTCCTTTCATTGTTTCGGCGGCGAATGGTTGTTTTGACTGCCCGCTCGACGGTGCGCAGGACTTCGCGGCTGATGTCGCTGACTGCGGCACCGAGTGTGTAGACAGTGTCCGGGGTAGAAAAATCGTAGATGGCCTGAAAACTGTCTTTGTCAAAATAGCCATCCGGTTCAAATCCACAGCGTTCCAGCAGCGTGTAGGTGACGCTAATGGCGGCGGCAGACTTGAACTGCATCTCCACCCCGGCTTCATCATAATCCATCAGCAGCGAACCGTCAACGATGGCGCTGATGTCCTCGCTGTTGTTGTCCCAGTAATCCGCCACCAGTTTCCCGGCAACATCCGCAAGCTGCTGGCTGACACGCTCTCCGCTGATGCCGTAGGTGGCGGCGAGCATTTCTGAAACCGGCTGTTTCAGGTCATCGTTGTACTGCCACAGGTCGGGGTCACGGGAATTACGGCGCACCCCGGTGTCCGACACATCGAAAACGTAGTGCAGGCGCTGGAATCCGCTGGATTCATCCAGCAGGGCGATGCCCTTAGAACCGCGCCGGACATAACGGTTCATCCGGTTGTTCCAGATGTCATAGTCGGCGCAGGCGGTGGCATCGGGCCGCTGGGCGTAGATCATCAGCTGGTCTGCAAAGGGGTACTTGTACAGCCGGGATGCGGTGGTCAGATAGTCCGTCCAGCTTTCCCAGTATCGGGTCAAGCCGTTGGCCGTGCGCTGAGCAAGGGCAAGATATTCTTCGGTTTTGCTTGGCATAGCGTTCCTCCCTTCAATCTCGTTGTAAACAAAAAAGCGAGCGGCCTTTTCAGGTCACTCGCTTATGGAATCTATGGTAGTTTATAACATGAATGGAAGCATTCTATCAAGCCCACTTTTTGCGGGTTATGAAAAAATTTCGGAACAATGCCCTATGACATTATCCCAGTTGACAACCATCGACAAACTGAAAGTCGTCATCGTATTCCTGTTATATAAGGTTGATCGTCGTTTCATCAAAATTCTTAATACTGAACATTGTGCACCACTCTACATCATCCCGAACCGGCTCAAAGTGCAGTGCTGAGCAAGCAGCATAAAGCCTGCCTTGTGATTTTTCTCCAGTCATAATCACTGTTGGTCCGTCAGCTCCACCGATAATGCCTACGCAAGCATTATTTTGGGTTTCCGGCGTGAAGGAGTCTCCCTCCACAGCAATTTCCATAGGCTTATCTCCATCGCAGCAATCACAAATCGAGATATCTTCCTCCGATTCAGGGAAAAGCGTATAACGCATGACGGTAAAATGTGTCGGATAAACCCAGCGGTCAGAACCGAAACACTTTTGAGGAATTGTTTGTTGCTCTATTTCCTGCACGGTCAATGTATAGTTTGTTCCGCTGACCGGATGGAGGAAAGAAAACGAATCACCGGGAGCGTGTGTCTGGAAATGTGGTCCCGGCACACGGCATGGCCGTTGCTCCATCGTAAGGGAGAGGGATTTTATTTCAGGACGGCGTTTGCTTGTCCACGGAAATGCCGCCCGAAAAATCATCCACCCATAGGATGTATCCAAATCATAGTGTTCCAATGCCCACTTTGCTTCCGCTTCATTGATCACCCCGTCTGGCAAACATGGATTAAAGACCACGGAACAGCCGTGGGAGGTCAGCATTGTTTTCCCGTTCAATTCCAAACGAGGAATAAAGTCAAGGCAAAGTGGATTGTCTAAATCTATCTGCATTTGCTGCTCCTGCGTGAAGTATTCGCAGGAGTCGTTTTCGGGGTGTAAATCCCATTTAGTTATGAACTTGCGAATGTCTTCTTCCGGGGTACGCATACAAAAGTCCATGACGAGTCCCTTGCTGCAAGAATACGCCGCAGGAATAACCCAATGATGCCTCGCCCAGTCAAATTGCTTATTCAACCGGATTTCCGTTCCGGCATGGTCTTTTCCCGAATGTCCCCAGAAGTTTCCCTCAAAGTAGACCTTCCACTCAGGCATGGTCGGTTCTGCTTCTGGGTTCATATCAACATCATAATAGTCCTCGGTGTACTTGATCTTACTATAATCAAAAGATGCTTGCAGCTTTTTGATGTATACCCACGGCTGTTCCATAGGCGTCAATTTCATTTTCTCAGCAAGCTCTGATAGCGTTCTTTGCTGATCCTGCGTTGGAGGGTTGTCCTGCAAAAAGGCTTCAAACTGGGCTTTATCCCACATCCACGCCTGTTCCAGCGCTGCCGAATCACTGCAAGCAAGGAGCAACCTCAGAAAGTCTTCAAAATCGTTTGCCAGCGGATGAACAAAATCCGGAGCCGAGTTCATGGGACTGACGGAAAATACCATACCGCCAAAGTCTCGAACAAAGCAGAAGTGGATGCCGTCCACACCCGCCCAGCCAAAAATAGATGCACCTTTTGGCGTGCAAAAGTATGGGTTGTTATCTTCACGACGCTCCACCCCTACGGGCGAAAGGTCAATACCACTTCGCAAAAATTTCTGAAACACTTTATCCATAGACCTTATGCTCCTATTAAACTTTGGTCGAAGGCAAACAGAGCCTCGTTGATCTCAAAGACATTATAGTTCCCATGCTCCACGAAATACTCCACGATGATGTCAAACTTGTTGGAGT
>ERZ1106939.2005-NODE-2005-length-13731-cov-11.799137_pt1 | contig 13731 bp, 12 predicted proteins | sample MGYA00403669_ERZ1106939 | MGnify/ENA primary metagenome ERZ1106939 (study PRJEB35170, sample SAMEA104062447) | human gut metagenome | biome: human gut; feature: human-associated habitat; material: faeces | place: Denmark | collected 2012-09-28 ...
GGCCGTCTCCCACAGCAATATGCGGGCGATGTTGCCCTTGCCCATGCCCAGCACGTTATACAATCCGAACTCCCGCTCACGCCGCCGGATGAGGAACGAATGGGTGTAGAACAGAAACAGCAGGGAGAACACGGCGATGACCACCGTGCCCAGCCTTAGGATGATGGCGCTGCTGCCGCCGCCGGACATATGCGACAGCAGGGGCGAGCCGGACAGCCCCAACAGAATGTAAAACATCAGCACCATGCCGGTGCAGCTCAGCAGATACGGCAGGTACAGCCGCCTGTTTTTCACCATGCCCGTCCAGGCGAGGCGGGCGTACAGTCCCGTTTTCATGCCTGCTCACCGCCTGACTGCAGCATGGTCAGCGTGTCGGAGATACGCTGATAGAACCGTGTGTCGCTGTCCTCGCCCCGGTAGAGCTGGTGGAACACCTGGCCATCCTTGATGAACAGCACCCGGCCGGCGCGGCTGGCGGCCTTCACGGAGTGGGTCACCATCAATATGGTCTGCCCCGCCCGGTTGATCTCGGCAAACAGCCGCAGCAGCTCGTCGGTAGAGCCGCTGTCCAGCGCGCCGGTGGGCTCGTCGGCCAGCAGCAGCTTGGGCTGGGTGATGATAGCCCGGGCCACGGCGGCCCGCTGCTTCTGTCCGCCGGACACCTCGTAGGGGTACTTCTTCAGCAGCTCCGTCAGCCCCAGCTCCCGGGCGATGGGCTTCAGACGCTCCCGCATCTCCTCATAGCCCATCCCCGCCAGCACCAGAGGCAGATAGATATTGTCCTCCAGCGTAAATGTGTCCAGCAGATTGAACTCCTGGAACACGAACCCCAGGTTGTCCCGACGGAAGGCCGCCGCGTCCTTTTCCCGGATCTTGCCCAGCTCGCGGCCGTCCAGCCGCACCGTGCCCGCTGTGGGCTCGTCCAGCGCCGCCAGGATGTTCAGCAGCGTGGTCTTGCCGCTGCCGGACTCACCCATGATGGCCACATACTCGCCCTGCTCCACCGTAAACTGTACGTTCCGCAGCGCCTCTACCCGGCTGCCGCCGAAGCGGGTGGTATATACCTTCCGCAGCCCGCTCACTTCCAAAATGCTCATGGCATTGACCTCCTTTTCGGTTTACGGTGCTATTGTAGCAGAGCGGGGAACGCGCCGCCATTTCTTTGGCTTACATTCCCCGCCCCAAAACGAACAATTCTGTCACATTGTCATTCCAGTACGCCCTCCCGCCGCTTCAGGCCGATGTATACCGTCGTCCCCTGCCCCATCGCCGACTGGGCGGTGATGGTGTGTCCCAGATTTTGACAGATACGGCGGCACAGGTACAGCCCGATGCCGCTGGCGTGGCGGTCGATGCGGCCGTTCGTGCCGGTGTAGCCCATTTCGAACACACGGGGCAGGTCCTCCGGCGCGATGCCGATGCCCGTGTCGGTGATGCACAGCCCGTCCTCCTGCCAGGTGATGGCGATGCGCCCGCCTTCCGGCGTGTATTTCAGCGCGTTGCTCAGCACCTGCTCCACCACGAAGCGCAGCCACTTCTCGTCTGTCACCACCGCGCGCCCGATGGGCCGGTACTCCAGCGCGATGCGCCGGTCGATGAACTCTCCGGCAAAGCGCCGCACGGCGGGGCGCACGATGTCGTCCACCTCGTATTTCCGTATCACATAGTCGCTGCCGCCCTCGTGCAGCCGCAGGTACGTCAAGACCATGTCCACGTACTGCTCCACCCGGCCCAGCTCCGAGCGCAGCCGTCGGGCCGCAGGGTCGTCCTGTCCCTGCAGCGTCAGCTGCATGGCGGCGATGGGGGTTTTGATCTGATGCACCCACGCGGTGTAGTAGGCCGTCAGCTCCCGGCGCCGCTCCTGATTTTCCGTCTCCCGCCGGGCCAGCTCCCGCCGCAGGGCGGCGATGATAGCGGCGCAGTCCGCGCCCTCCGCCGTCCGCATGGACGGCAGCTGGTCCAGCAGCGCCGCCCCGGCCTCCCGCAGCCGCACCAGCTCCCGGTGCTTGCGCCGGCTGCGCAGGATGTCCTCCAGCGCCAGCAGCCCTCCCAGCAGCAAGCAAAGCCCCGCCGGGTACGCCACCGCCTCCAGCGGCAGGCCGTACAGCGCAAACGTGACGCCGAACACCGCCGTGAACGCGAAAAATGCCGCGATGACCCGCCAATGCTCCCGCAAATACGCTCTCATACCTCTCCCCTCACTCGATGATGTAGCCCACGCCGTGGCGCGTGGCGATCATGTCCTCCAGACCCGCCGCGGCCAGCTTCCGCCGCAGCCGGTTTACGTTCACCGTCAGCGTGTTCTCGTCCACAAAGCTGTCCGTCTCCCACAGCCGCTCCATCAGCTTTTCCCGGCTCACCACCCTGCCGCTGCTCTCCATGAGACAGCTGAGGATGCGGTACTCGTTCTTCGTCAGCTCCACCGCCTGGCCGTTGTAGTCCAGCTTCTGGTCGCCGCTGCGCAGCCGTGCGCCCCGGCACTCCAGCACCGGCTCGGCGGCCATGTCGTAGCACCGCCGCAGCAGGGAACGCACCTTGGCCATCAGCACGCCGCCGTCGAAGGGCTTGGCCACGAAATCGTCGCCGCCCATGTTCACCGCCATGATGACGCTCATGTTGTCCGCCGCCGATGACAAAAACAGGATGGGCGCAGCCGTCTGCTTCCGCAGCTCCCTGCACCAGTGATACCCGTCAAAAAACGGCAGGCCGATGTCCATGATGATCAGATGCGGCTCGTAGGCCGCCGCCTCCTCCGTCACAGCCCGGAGATCCTCGGCGCTCTTGGCCTCCATACCCCAGCTCTCCGCCAGACGGCAGACCTCCCGGGCGATGGTGCGGTCATCCTCCACCACAAAAATGCGATACATACGTGTGCCTCCCTCTTTCTTTCCCTTTGTCCTTTACTATACCATTCTGCCGGCCCTGCCGCAACCCCGGGAATTTTTTTGAAATTCCCCCTTGACAATTCCGCCCTCCCGTGCTATAACTACACCAACCTACCGAGTTGGTGGTGTTAAATCTCAGAAACGAGGCGAAGGATATGAACGCCCTGCACCTGTTTTCCCTGACAGGCCGATGTTGACTCTCCTTTTTTCACCCAACCCACATACACTATACTTACCATAAAAAAGGAGAACACATCATGTCTGCTATCTATACTTCCGCCGATCAGCTGGTCGGCCACACCCCCCTGCTGGAGCTGACCCACATCGAAAAGGCCCACGGCCTGAAGGCTAAGATCCTGGCCAAGCTGGAATACTTCAACCCCGCCGGCAGCGTAAAGGACCGTATCGCCAAGGCCATGGTGGACGACGCCGAGGCCAAGGGTCTGCTGAAGCCCGGCTCTGTCATCATCGAGCCCACCTCCGGCAACACCGGCATCGGCCTGGCCTCCGTGGCCGCCGCCCGGGGCTACCGCATCATCATCGTCATGCCTGAGACCATGTCCGTGGAGCGCCGCCAGCTGATGAAGGCCTACGGCGCGGAGCTGGTGCTCACCGAGGGCGCCAAGGGCATGAAGGGCGCCATCGCCAAGGCTGACGAGCTGGCCAAGGAGATTCCGGGCAGCTTCGTAGCCGGGCAGTTCGTCAACCCCGCCAACCCCAAGGCCCACTACGAGACCACCGGCCCGGAGATCTGGGCCGACACCGACGGTCAGGTGGACATCTTTGTGGCCGGCGTGGGCACTGGCGGCACCATCACCGGCACGGGCAAGTTCCTGAAGGAGCAGAAGTCCGATGTGAAGGTGGTGGCCGTCGAGCCCAAGACCTCCGCTGTGCTGTCCACCGGTGTGGCCGGCGCGCATAAGATCCAGGGCATCGGCGCGGGCTTTGTCCCCGACGTGCTGGACACCCATATTTACGATGAGATCATCCCCGTGGACAACGACGACGCCTTCGCCGTGGGCAAGGAGGTCGGCACGCGCGAGGGCGTGCTGGTAGGCATCTCCTCCGGCGCGGCCCTGTGGGCGGCCATCGAGCTGGCCAAGCGCCCGGAGAACGCGGGCAAGAACATCGTTGTCCTGCTGCCCGACACCGGCGACCGCTATCTCTCCACCCCGCTGTTCGCGGACTGATATAGTTTCCCTTTCTCTTCTTCCTACCCATCTTCAAAATGACAGGCCGGGCCTTTTCAGGCCCGGCTTGTCATTTTTTTCTTTTTTCTGAAACATTTTCCCGCTCCCGGGTGTATGATAGATGAAAGGCCTTTCACCCCTAAAGGAGAACCCCTATGACAGAAGAACAGTTCACCCCGCTGGCCCAGCGGTATATGGACACCGTCTACCGCGTGGCGTACAGTTACCTGCGTTCCCCCTCGGACGCGGACGATGTGACCCAGGACGTACTGATACAGCTCTACAAAACGGACAAGGCGTTCGAAAGCGACGCCCACCTGAAAAACTGGCTGATCCGCGTCACGGTCAATCGCAGCAAAAACGTACTCCGCGCCCCCTGGCACAAGGCGGAGGACATCGCCGACTATGAGAACACGCTGGTGTTCGAGCAGTCCCAACACCGGGAGCTGTTCGACGCGGTGATGTCCCTGGACAGGCGCTACCGCCTGCCGGTACTGCTGTACTACTATGAGGGCTACCGGCAGAAGGAGATCGCCGCGCTGCTGAACGTACCGGAGGAGACGGTGCGTACCCGGCTCTCCCGCGCCAGGGCCAAGCTGAAAAACATTTTATCGGAGGTGTCGCAGTATGACCCAACACGAGCTTTTTGAAAAAACCTTCTCCGCCTTGCACGCCTCCCCGGACACAATTTTGGAGGTCAAAAGGACTATGCAGAACGAGAAAAAGACCCGCCGCATCCTGGGACGCGGCGCTGTGATCGCCATCGCCGCCGCGCTGACCCTCTCCGTGGCCGTGGCCGCCGGTGTGGTGCTCATCCGCGCCGACGTATCCCCTGCCGACAAGGTGGACGATACCACCTATCACGCCTTTACCGACGATATGGACGCCTCCACCCCCACGGTGGAGGGCAACTCCGGTGAGCTCATCACTCTGCCGGACATGGAGCGCATCCCCGGTGACCGGGATACCGTGCAGCGTCTGGTGGGCGATTACCTGTCCAAGCTGGATGCCGAGCTCACCGTAGGCAGCACCACTATCACGCTGGAGACGTTCCTTGTCGACGAGAGCGGCTGCGGCATCCTGACCTACACCGTGGACGATCCCGAAGGCGTATCCTACGAGGACGCGGGCTACGGCGAGGTGTACAGCCTGCCTTTGCAGCCCTGTATGTACCTGCGCTCTCCGGACTTCCAGCAGGGCGGCAGCGTCAATGTGAAGACCCATGTGGACAAAACCACCAGCACCGCCACCCATCTGGATGTGGTGGTCTACTTTGCCGCCGGTGAGACGTACCAGAAGGGCGACAACTTCTACTTTACCGTTTACGACGGCGGCAGCGAGGGCCGGGAACCCTACGCCGTGGCCATTCAGCCCCGCACCTACGCCCCTGTCCGGACGCTGACCGCCGCCGATGGCGAGGTGGCCCGCATCTCCGCCGTGGGCATCACCATGGGCAACGCCTCCCCTGACCGGGAGCTGACCGTGCAGGAGCTGACGCTGCACTATGCCGACGGCACCTCCTATGTGGTGACCAGCGAGAGCCAAAACCTGATGAACTGGGTGCTGGGCTATATCTACGGCGACGGCGAGACCGCCCCCTTTGCTCACGCGGTATACATCTTCAACCGCATGGTGGATGTGGACACCGTTACCTCCGTGTCCTTCGACGGCCACTGGTTCGACTTCACCGCCGAACAGCACATCCCCGTGCAGCTGACCTACCTACCCTGACCGGCCGCACAAGCGCAAAAGGAAGCGCCCCTCCGGGGCGCTTCCTCTCTTTATATCACGCCAGTGTTCCGTCGATGTTCACCACCTGCACCGTCAAAGGGATGTCCTTCCCGCTGCGCGCCAGCGCCTCTCTGACGGCGTACTCCAGTCCGCCGCAGCAGGGCACCTCCATCCGCAGCAGCGTGACGGAACGGATCTCGTTGCTTTCCAGCACCGCCGTCAGCTTCTCCGTGTAGTCCACGCCGTCCAGCTTGGGACAGCCGATAAGCAGCTTCCGCCCCGCCAGGAATCTGCCGTGGAAGTCGCCGTAGGTATACGCCGCGCAGTCCGCCGCCACCAGCAGGTGGCAGCCATCAAAATAGGGCGCGTTCACCGGCGCTAACTTGAGCTGCACCGGCCAGTTGGTCAGCTGGCCCGGCACGCCCTGCACTGCCGTCTCCGGCCTGCGCTCCGCCATCATACGGATGCGACTGCCGGGACAGCCGCCGCTGTGGGCCGCCTTTTTCGCTGCCTGAGACGCCTTCACCGCCGCCTCGTCATAGGCCGGCGCTTCCCGCTCCTCAAAGGTGATCGCCCCGGTGGGACAGGCGGGCAGACAGTCGCCCAGCCCGTCGCAGTAATGCTCCCGCATGAGCTTCGCCTTGCCGTTCACCAGGTCGATCGCACCCTCGTGGCAGGCGTGGACGCACGCGCCGCAGCCGTTGCACTTCTCCTCGTCGATATGGATGATCTTGCGGATCATGGTCAAGTCCCCTTTCACATCTTGTGTACGATGTTATAATACGCCGATGACGCAAAGCGGTCTGTTGCAAATGCAACGGACCGCTTTGGTAATTTTTCTCAGGTAACACCGCATAATGGAACAAGAGCGATTTGCGAGCAAATTTTGCGTACTGACGAGGCGCGGTTTCGCAGCAATACTTGTCGTATTGCAAGAAATCGCAACAAAGTCAGGACACAAAATTTCCGCAAAGCGCCGCAGTTTTCATTGTGCGGTGTTGCCCTTAATCCCGCCAGGTGCTCCGCAGCAGCAGCGCCACCATGGGCATCAGCTCCAGTCGGCCCATGAGCATCTCTAACGACAGCGCGGCCTTGCTCAGCGGCGACAGGATGGCAAAGTTTTCCATCGGCCCTAACAATCCCAGTCCCGGCCCGACGTTGCTGATGCACGTCAGAGACGCGGCGAAGGACTCCTGAAAGCCGAAGTTATCCCAGCTGACGATCAGCGCGCCCGCCAGCAGCACCAGCATATACGCCGCCATGAACGCCCCGGCGGCGGACACCACACGTTCCTCCACGGCCTGTCCGTCCATCTTCACCACGCTGACGTGGTTGGGATGGGCCAGCCGCTTCAGCTCACGCTTCAGGCTCTTGCACAGGATCATGACCCGGGAGATCTTGATGCCGCCGGAGGTCGAGCCGGCGCACGCGCCGGTGAACATCAGCATCACCAGCGCCATCCGGCAGAACGTGGGCCACAGGGCGAAGTCCACCGTGGCATAGCCCGTGGTGCTGATGATGGTCACGGTCTGGAATGCCGCATCGGTGACAGACTGGCCGAAGGGCACGTCCGCCTGCACATACAGGTTGAGGCACAGCAGCAGCGTGGTACACACCACCACCCCCACGTACACCCGCAGTTCCTCGCTGCGCAGGGCCGTTTTCAGCTTGCCCCGCACCGCCAGAAACATCAGCGAGAAGTTCACGCCCGCCAGGAAGGAGAACACGGTGATGATCCACATCACAACGGTGCTCTGTCCGGCGATGGACATATCCCGGGTGGAGAAGCCACCGGTGGCCATGGTGGTCAGCGCATGGTTGACGGCGAAGAACCAGTCCTCACCGGCAAGGCGCAGGCACACCGCCTCCGCCGCCGTCAGCGCCACGTAGATAACGTACAGGATCTTGGCCGTGCCGCCCACCTTGGGCACTAATTTGGACTTGATCGGCCCGGGGCTTTCCGCCCGCATGAGGAACACCGCGCCCTCGCCCTGCCTGGGCGTCAGCGCCAGAAACAGCACCAGCACGCCCATGCCGCCCATCCACTGTGTCAGGGAGCGCCAGAACAGCACGCTTTTCGGCAGCCATTCCACGCCGTTGAACACTGTCGAGCCGGTGGTGGTCAGACCCGACACCGTCTCAAACACCGCGTCCACATAGGAGTCCAGCACCCCGGTGAGCATATAGGGGATTGCGCCGAACAGCGACAGCAGTATCCAGCTCAGTGCCACGGCCATAAAGCCGTCCCGGCTGTGCATCTGCTGCTTTTTCGGCTTCACCAGGTGCAGCAGCGTTCCCACGATACCGCACAGTGTGGCCGTCAGCAGAAAGGCCAGCCAGCAGTTCTCGCCGTACACCATCGCCACAACGGGCGGCAGCATGAGAAACCCCGCCTCCACCCACAGAATGTAGCCCATCGTATTGAAAATGAGCCGGAAATTCATACAAATACCTCTTCCACGCGCCCGCCGTCACGCGGGCAGAAAACAGGCACTCCCCCGCAGGGCCGCGAAAGGGAATGCCTCCGAACGCCCTCATTATATAACCCCTCTCAAGGGCTGTCAAGTGCGGTGAAAAAAGCCGCCCCGGCGGGCGGCCTCCCTCATATCACATAATTGTCCCCCGCCGGCATATCCAGCAGATCTGCCAAGGTGATGCGGGAGAAATAGTCCCGGGTCAGGTCGTAAAAGCCCTGCCATACGCCCAGCGTGCGGCACTCGTCAGCCCGCTGGCACACCGGCGCTTCCGGCTGCAGGCAGGCCACCGGCGCAAGATCGCCCTCCGCCAGCTCCAATATCTCCCACAGGGAATACTCCTCCGGCTCGCGGGTCAGCCGGTAGCCGCCGCCGATGCCGTGTACGCTCTCCACCAGCCCCGCCGCCTTCAGCGCCGGCATAAGCCGCTCGATGTACTTCAGCGAGATGCCCTGCCGCCCGGCCACCTCCTTCATAGGGATAAATTCCCCGTTCCGGTGCTCTGCCAGGTCCAGCAGTATGCGGATGGAATACCGCCCCTTTGTAGAGATCATACGCGCCCCTCCTGTCGCTTGATGGTCATAGTATACCACCAATCCGGTAGGTCAGGCAAGTTTAATTTCCCTTTCTCCGCTTATAGGACGCGATGACCGCACGATGCAGGCGGCGGGACACCCGGAGCTGTGTCTTTCCCCCGCCCTTTTACTTTGTCCACAGAGCGTGGACACCGCCGTTTCCGCGGAAAAATCGCCTCTATCCCCGAAATTCTCCTTGACACCTGCCGCTACTTATGGTACTATGTACAAGCTGACGATTTGAGCGGAGGGCGCACGCGGGTGTAGCACAATGGCCAGGGCACCAGCCTTCCAAGCTGGGGATGCGGGTTCGATTCCCGTCACCCGCTCCAACTTGACAGATACGCGCCAGTAGCTCAGTTGGATAGAGCAACTGCCTTCTAAGCAGTAGGCCAGGGGTTCGAGTCCCTTCTGGCGTGCCATTTCCCCTTGCGGGCGTCAGCGCTTCCCGTGCGGATGTATATGGTGGGTGTAGCTCAGTTGGTTAGAGCACCGGATTGTGGTTCCGGGTGTCGAGGGTTCGAGTCCCTTTACCCACCCCACAAAAAGAAATGAGGGATCGGGAGTGTCCCGGTCCCTCATCCCTTTCCACACAGGGGTGTCGCCAAGTGGTAAGGCAAGGGACTTTGACTCCCTCATCCGCTGGTTCGAGTCCAGCCATCCCTGCCAGGTCTTTCCGGACGACACCGTCCTTACGATAACTGCACATGCTTCGTTAGCTCAGTAGGTAGAGCACCTGCCTTTTAAGCAGGGTGTCCGGGGTTCGAATCCCCGACGAGGCACCAAAAGAGGAAGACACCTTTTGGTATCTTCCTCTTTTGCTGTCTTGCCTCCGGGGAGTCGAAGTTTATACCCCCTTCCCGCAGAAAGCGCCGCGGGGCTATTTTCTCTCCGCCGCCAGCTTCAGCAGGGTCTCTTTATCGTTAGGCGTTCCGTCCAGCACGGCGTTCAGCAGATACTGCAGCGCATCACCGACCTCTCGCCCCCGCAGCCCCAGCGCCATCAGGTCGCCGCCCTTCACCGTCAGGTCCTTCAGTGAAAAGCACTGCCGCTTCGCCAGCAGCGTGTTCAGAAGATCCTCCGCCTGCTGTATATCCGCCAGACGGCAGCGATCCTCCGGGCTTTGGGCGGCGTTGTCGGCCCGCTTCACCTCCAGCAGCTGCCGAAACGTCTCCTCTCCCAGCTGCGACACGGCGCGGGCAATAGCCTTCTCCGTCCGGGCAATATCCCGGTCGTGCCAGCGCACCAGTGTCACGATGCGTTCGGCCGTGCGGTTGTCCATCCGCAGGCGGCGGCAGATATCCGCCGCCAGGTCCGCCGAGATGGCCGGGTGACCATAAAAGTGCCCCACGCCCTGTTCATCCCGGGTAAAGCACGCCGGCTTGCCGATATCATGGAGCAGCATAGTCCAGCGCAGGACCACCTCCGCCGGGACGGCGGCCACTGCGTGGGCGCTGTGCCCCCACACGTCGTAGATATGATGGCGATTGTGCTGCTCGAAGCCCATGCAGGGCGCGATCTCCGGCAGGAACATCGCCAGCACGTCCGGCCAGTTCAGCAGCACCGGCAGCACGTGACTGCCGCACAGCAGTTTATCCATCTCTGTCAGGATACGCTCCGGCGCGATACAGCGCAGCAGCGGCGCCTTCACCCGCAGCGCCGCATCGGTCCGCGGCTCGACCGAAAATCCCAGTACGGCGGCAAAGCGCAGCGTCCGCAGGATACGCAGCGCATCCTCCTCAAAGCGTTGTTCCGGCTCTCCCACACACCGCAGGATACCCGCCTCCAGGTCCTCCCGCCCGCCATACAGATCGGTGATATGCCCGCGCAGGTCCATCGCCATGGCATTCACCGTCAGGTCACGGCGGCAGAGATCCTCCTCCAGCCTGTCGGAGAAAAACACCTGATCCGGCCGGCGATGGTCCGTATACGTCCCGTCCGCCCGGAAGGTGGTCACCTCAATGTGCATCTCCCCCGCCCGGACCGTGACCGTCCCGTGCTTCAGCCCGGTTGGGATGGCATAGCCGTCAAACAGTGTAAGCACCTGCTCCGGCCGCGCGGCGATGGTCACGTCCCAATCTCCCGGTGTGCGGCCCAGCAGCGTGTCCCGCACGCAGCCGCCCACGGCATAGGCGGCGAAGCCCGCATCCTCCAGCCGCTCCAACACATATCGCACCGCCTGCGGCAGCATGGCTTCGCCTCCCCTCACGTTTTTTCATCCTCCGCCGCCAAATACCGGCAAAAAAGCCGGTTGCATGGGCGGAAACGTTGTATTATAATAGTACAGTAATTTTTCTGTTCCTGTCAAGGAGGCAGCAAATATGTTTCATCCTACTGAGGACTTTCACAAGTATATCCACCCCGGCAAGCGCGTACACCTTGCCGGCATCGGCGGCGTCAGTATGTGCGCGCTGGCGGAGGTATTGCAGGGCATGGGCGTGACGGTGCAGGGCTCCGACATGACGGACAGCGACACGGTGAAGCACCTGCGCTCTGTGGGGATCCCCGTGGCCATCGGCCACTCGGCGGAGAACCTGAAAAACTGCGACGCGGTCATCCGTACCGCCGCCATTCACGACAGCAATCCCGAGATCGCCGGCGCCGTGGCCCGGGGCATCCCGGTCTATGAGCGCGCCCAGGCCTGGGGCGCCATCATGCAGGGCTACCGCAACGCCCTGTGCGTCTCCGGCACCCACGGGAAGACCACCACCACCTCTATGGCCACCCACATCTTCATGGCGGCCCAGGCAGACCCCACGGTGATGATCGGCGGCACGCTGCCGCTGCTGCACTCCGGCTATCGGGTGGGCAGGGGTGACACCATTATTCTGGAGAGCTGTGAGTACTGCAACTCCTTCCTGAACTTCTTTCCCACCGTGGCAGTGATCCTTAACGTCCACGCCGATCATCTGGACTTCTTCAAGGACCTGGCCGATATCGAGCACTCCTTCCACGACTTTGCCGCCCTGGTGCCGGAGCGCGGCTTTATCATCGCCAACGCCGATGACGAGGGTGCCCGCGAGGCCGTCAAGGGCCTGACGCATCCGGTGTTCACCTTCAGTGTCAAAGATCGCAGCGCCGACTGCTATGCCGACAACGTCTCTTTCTTTGACGGCTACGGCGACTTCGACGTGGTCATCAACGGCCTGACCTACGCCCATGTGTCCCTGCACGTCCCCGGCGCCCACAATATTTCCAACGCCCTGGCGGCGGCCAGCGCCGCCTATGTTCTCGGCCTTCCCGGCGAGGCGGTAACGGCGGGTCTGGCGTCCTTCACCGGCGCCGGACGGCGCTTTGAGCACAAGGGCACCTTCCGCGGCGCGGAGGTCTATGACGACTATGCCCATCATCCCGACGAGGTGCGGGCGCTGCTGAGTGCCGCGCAGGCGCTGCCCCACAAACGGCTCATCCTGGCCTTCCAACCCCACACCTACACCCGCACCGCCGCGCTGTTCGACGACTTTGTGGAGGTACTGCGCCTGCCGGACCGCGTAGTGCTGGCGGAGATCTACGCCGCCCGGGAAAAGAACGACATCGGCATCTCCTCCCGGGACCTGGCCGCCCGCATCCCCGGCGCCATCTACTGCGCCACGCTGGAGCAGACGGCGGACGAGCTGGAAAAGCTGGCCCAGCCCGGCGATATGATCATCACCGTGGGCGCAGGCGACATCTACCGCGCCGGAGAGCTGCTGCTGAAACGAGGTGACGCGCAGTGACCATCTCCCCCGTATCCCATAACACCCGTCCGGAGAGCCAGCTGCTGCCACAGGAGGCCGCAGCCTTCGACCTGCTGGACAAGCTGGGTATCGAATACGACCGCGTCAGCCATGACGCCGCCTTCAACATGGAGCTGTGCGCCGAGGTCAGCCGCGTACTGGACGTGTCCGTATGCAAGAACCTGTTTCTGTGCAATCGGCAGAAAACCGCGTTCTATCTGCTGTGCATGCCGCCGGACAAGCCCTTCCACACTAAGGACCTCAGCGCGCAGATCGGCTCCTCCCGCCTGAGCTTCGCCCCGGAGGAGAGCCTGTGGGAGCTGCTGCGCTGCCACCCGGGCTCCGCCACCATTCTGGGGCTGGCCAACGATACGGAGCACCGTGTCCGGCTGCTCATCGACCGCGAGGTCTATGACGCGCCCTTTTTCTCCTGCCACCCGTGCATCTGCACCAGTACACTGAAGCTGAAGACCGCCGACGTGCTGGAAAAGCTGCTGCCCCACACCGGCCACACGCCTGTTATCGTTGATTTGTGAGAAATACTGCCTGCCCTTCCCGGCAGGCAGTATTTTTTCATATATATCACAAAAAGCCCTTGCGCTTGGAAACGTTTTCGGTTATACTTACCGTATTCCCACCGTCAGGCGGCACTCCACTTCATGCCGCCGGACGGCAAAAGATAAGGAGGAATACCCGCTGTGGCTGGCGGTGCGGCAGTGTGGAGACCTGTCGTAAGGCACTGAGGGCAATGCCCGTGCGAGGCCGTCTTTTGCGGAGGCAGGACGGTTACAGTCAAAAATGTATGGCAAAGGTCATTCTGAAGGACCTGAAGAAGGTCTACCCCAACACCGAGAAGAAAAAGAAGGTCAAGAAGGGCGAGGAGCCCCAGGAAAAGAAGAGCAATCTTCAGATCACCGATGAGGGCGTTGTGGCTGTCCAGCAGTTCAGCCTGGAGATCGCCGACAAGGAGTTCATCGTGCTGGTGGGCCCCTCCGGCTGCGGCAAGTCCACCACCCTGCGTATGATCGCCGGTTTGGAGGATATCACCTCCGGCGAGCTGTGGATCGGCGACAAGCTGATGAACGACGTGGAACCCAAGGATCGGGACATCGCCATGGTGTTCCAGAACTACGCCCTGTACCCCCACATGACCGTGTATG
>ERZ1106939.2007-NODE-2007-length-13728-cov-3.607255_pt1 | contig 13728 bp, 13 predicted proteins | sample MGYA00403669_ERZ1106939 | MGnify/ENA primary metagenome ERZ1106939 (study PRJEB35170, sample SAMEA104062447) | human gut metagenome | biome: human gut; feature: human-associated habitat; material: faeces | place: Denmark | collected 2012-09-28 ...
TCCGATCTATTATCTTTTTTGCTGGTCTTAAACCTCTGTAATATATTTTATCCAAAAGAAATTTGGGATTTACTATTCCGCATGCCGTATGATTCTGCTTCATCCCTTGATAAGTATATATTTGGACTGGTTAGCGGTTTCTGTGCCTTCTCATCTGTAATTATATACTATTTAAGCAATAGAATATCAAATTTTGCGCATATGGCAAAGTTAGTAGCAATCTTCTTCTTTATATTCTTTGCTTACAGCCTTATTAGCTTTAATCCTAATAAACTGTACACTCCTGTTGGAATCACATATATTGCTATAAATATTCTTATAACTTTCTCAAGTTCCTACAGTCTTTTTAAATTGAAAAAAAATGAAAAATAACAAAGGTTATGTTGATGAGCTGATAACATCTGTTCCTGGTGAGTGGAAGTTTGACGAACAGGTTTCAAAAAATTTTGACACACATGTTAGAAAAAGTGTTCCCTTGTATGAAGAAGTACAAAAAGAAGTTGTAGAGATGAGTGAATGGTTTGTCCGTGATAACAGTACTATTTATGATTTAGGGGCATCTACAGGAGAGACCATATCTCTTCTTCTTCAAAAGCACCACAGAAAGAAAAATGTAAGATATATTGGAGTCGAGGAAAGTCAGGCTATGATTGAGATTGCGAGAAAAAAATGTAACAGTGAAACTGTGCAATTCTTGCAACAAGATATTGCTGATATAAATGAGTTTTCAAATGTTGACCTAATCCTTTCTTTATATACCCTGCAATTCTTGCCTCTTTGGAAAAGAAAACAGGTGCTACAAAGGATCTATAAGGGCTTAGTTGAAGGTGGAGCTTTCATATTGGTTGAAAAAATAAGAGCGGAAAACTCTATGTTTGAAGATATTTGGACAGACCTATACTGGGATTTTAAACAAGACAGTGGGTTGAACGAACAACAAGTAATAAAGAAGTCTCAAAGTTTAAGGGGGGTACTGATGCCTTTAACTTTATCAGAGAACCTTCGATTATTATCAGACACGGGGTTTCAGTGTATGGACACATTTATTAAGTGGAATAATTTCGCAGGAATTATTGCCGTAAAAATGTTTTCTAAAAATAATTTGATAGGAAATAAGGAATTTGAAATTAAAAATAAGCAAAAATTAGAAACCAAATAATAATTAAAGAATGATGGATCTATATATTACATTACAACTTACACTTGTCATTATTTCTTTGACAGGTTTATGGGTATATTATTATGCCTTCAATACAGGGTACAATAATCATAAGCAAGGTATTAAATCATCCGTACCCAAGAAGCTTTATTATGCAAGTACATATCCAGCTTTGATATGGTATGTCCTTCCATTTGTAAAGCAACCGAGAATACATGGTATTTATGATTGGATTGATGGAGATTTTAACATCCCCGGTTCTGTTTATATTATCATCACATTAAGTGTCTTTGTATATTTCTTTATCTTTTGGGGCAATAAATCTGTTTCTAAAAATTTCACGGCAACTAAAGAATCTTTTTATGCCCCAAAGAAACTTTTGACAGACGGTATTTACGGGAGAGTAAGACATCCTATGATAATAGGAGATATTCTATGTCATTTTTCTTTGATTTTATTTACTGGAAGTATATATACTTTATGTGTATTCCCAATTTATATATTAATAGACTTATATATGATAAAGGTGCAAGTTAAGTTTTCATTAATGCCATATTTTAGGAAAGAACTATTGGCTTACAGAAAAACGACACCATCTCTTCTTGATAGAAGATTGACATTGGTCTTGTGCCTTTTGTTATTATTACTATTCGCAAACATTTCTTGGTTCTTTATATAAACTATCAATATGATAAGTACACTAAAACGTTTAAAAAACTATATGGGAGGATATAAGATTTTACTACCCTGTTCTATAGGACTATCAGCTATAAACGGGTTGTTCTCTCTTGTTCCCTTTATTCTAGTATGGCTGGTTGTACGCACATTACTGACTGAAAACGGTACTCTTACCGATACCAATGTATTGGGCTATGCTATAGCTACTGTTACGTTATCTTTATTAAACGTATTATTCTATTTCTTAGCCTTAATGCTGTCTCACCTTGTAGCTTTTCGTATAGAGACAAATATGAGAGAGATGGCAATGCGAAAACTAATGTGTGTTCCTTTGGGATTCTTCGATGCACAAAACACAGGACGCATGCGTAAAATCATAGATGAAGATTCGGGACTGATACACACCTTTGTGGCTCATATTTTGCCTGATGTGGCAGGTAGTATAGTGTCTCCTATTGGAGTAATCGTCCTCTTGATTGTAGTTGACTGGCAGTTGGGTATCGCAACCTTGATACCTATTCTTTGTGCCTTTGGTATCATGAGCTATATGACTAATCCAAAAAACAATCAATTTCAGAGACTTTATCCAGATGCACAGGAAAAAATGAGTACAGATGCTGTTGAATATGTCAGAGGCATTCCAGTTGTTAAAGTGTTTCAGCAGACGGTTTTCTCTTTCAAGCATTTCTACGACAGCATCATCAGTTATCGCGACCTTGTCATCAAGTACACGCTTGTGTGGCGCACGCCCATGTCGTTCTATACCATTGCTATCAATGCGTTTGCCTTCGTTCTTGTTCCTACAGGCATTATCTTGATAGGACATGGTGGAGAGATGTCCGTCATCATTGCTGACATATTCCTCTATGTGCTCATTGCCCCAGTCATCTCTTCCAACGTGATGAAAATGATGTATCTTTCGCAAAACCTGTTCCTTGCTAACGAGGCGGTGGAAAGATTGGAAAACCTGACCGATGCAATGCCACTTGCAGACAGTCACACTCCAAGAAAGATTGAGAAGTTTGACATTTGTTTTGACAACGTAACCTTCAGATACAATAGTGCTGAGAAAGATGTCATAAAAAATATAACCCTGAACATTCCGCAGGGCAAGACCGTGGCACTTGTCGGAGCCTCTGGTGGCGGGAAAACGACCATCGCCCGACTGATACCTCGCTTTTGGGATGTTTGCAAGGGAAGTGTCAAGATAGGAGGCATTGATGTGCGACAAGTAGCCAAGAAAGAACTGATGCGAAATGTGTCGTTCGTCTTCCAAAACACCCATCTGTTCAAAACCTCGCTCATCGAAAACCTACGCTACGGCAATCCCGAGGCAACGATGGAACAGATAAACCGTGCCATCGACCTTTCTCAGAGCTGCGAGATCATCGACCGCCTGCCGAAGGGATTGGAGACCATCATTGGCGCAGAGGGTACTTATCTTTCGGGGGGTGAACAGCAACGCATCGTCCTTGCACGAGCCATTCTGAAAGACGCGCCCATCGTGGTACTCGACGAGGCAACCGCCTTTGCCGACCCAGAAAATGAATATCTTATTCGCAAGGCATTGGTACATCTGACACATGGAAAGACCGTGCTGATGATAGCTCATCGGCTGACAACCGTGCAGGATGCCGATAACATAGTGGTAGTGGACAATGGTGAGATTGTCGAACAGGGTACGCACGACGAACTATTGAGTCAGAAAAGGCAATACCATCGTATGTGGCATGAATATCAACAATCTGTTTCGTGGAAACTGTAACCAGTTAAAAGCATAAAGTAATGATCAAATATTTTCAAAATCGTTTTGCCCTGTCAGAGAAAGGAGCTAAAGACCTACAAAAAGGCATCGCTTTCTCCACTTTGTTCAACCTCGCACTGATGCTGCCACCCAGTTTCATGTTTTTCTTTCTGATGGAATGTCTTAATACTCAGTATCAAAGTCAACGTCATTCATTGTTGTTTTACATAATCATAGCAATAGTAGCTATAGGTATTATGTTTATCTTCAGTCGTTGGCAGTATGATAGTACATACACATCTATATATCGGGAAAGCGCACACCGTCGTATCATGCTTGCAGAGAAATTACGTAAATTACCACTCTCCTTTTGGGGTGAACGCAATCTTTCTGATCTCACATCTACCATTTTAGAGGATTGCGCACATCTTGAACAGACTTTTTCACATAGCATACCACAACTTTTTGCTGCTGCAATAACCATTCTTGTCACAGGTATAGCCTTATTTTTCTTTGACTGGCGGTTGGCTTCTGCAACTTTATGGGTTGTACCACTATCTATATTCGTATTATTGAAGTCCATGCACAAGCTGAGAAAGACCTTTTCATGTCAGTACGAAGTGAAGCGTTCTGTGACAGAACAGATACAAGAAGGTCTGGAATGCATACAAGAAATAAAATCATATAATGGAGAGGACGAATATAATAGACAGTTTAATAGTAAATTGAGAGCCTATGAAAAAGAATTGATTAATGGTGAATTAGTCGCAGGCTCTTTTGTAAACATATCAGCAATGCTACTACAATTGGGAATGCCTTCTGTTATTCTTTTGGGAGCATGGCTGATGCAAAGAGGAGAGCTTTCCCTTTATGTTTATCTCGCTTTTATTCTTGTTTCATCTATGATATATAATCCTATAATTGAGGTTTGTAGCAATCTTGCCATTCTGACTTTTCTGGATGTTCGTATCAGGAGAATGAAAGAGATAGAGGCTATGCCTATACTTGATGGAACTAAGGACGTAAAAATTAGAAATTATGACATAACTTTTAAGAATGTTGATTTTTCATACGAATCTGGGAAGCAGATTCTGCACGATATCTCCTTCACAGCTCGTCAAGGTAAGGTAACAGCTCTTGTTGGTCCTTCTGGCGGCGGCAAGAGTACTACAGCAAAACTTGCAGCACGTTTTTGGGATGTTGATGCAGGGCGAATAACACTTGGAGGAAAGGACATAACAAAGATAGATCCTGAAACTTTGCTAACAAACTATGCTATAGTTTTTCAAGAGGTAGTGTTATTCAACACTTCGATTGCAGATAATATTCGTATCGGCAAGCGCAATGCCACTGATGAGGAGGTACGACATGTGGCACGACTGGCACAGTGCGATGATTTTATTAGCCGAATGCCACAGGGATATAACACTATTATAGCAGAGAATGGAGAAACTCTTTCTGGAGGAGAACGGCAACGTATTTCTATTGCACGTGCTCTCCTAAAGGATGCTCCCATTATTTTGCTGGACGAAGCTACAGCCAGTCTTGATGCTGAAAACGAAACAAAGATACAAGCAGCTATTTCCGAGCTTGTACGTAATAAGACCGTTATTATCATAGCCCACCGTATGCGTACTGTACGTAATGCAGACCATATAGTTGTACTTGATGGTGGAAGAATTTGTGAGCAGGGTATGCCTGAAGAACTGCTAAATAAAAATGGCACGTTTGCACGAATTGTAAGGCTTCAAATGGCAAATCCCTGATGGCAAAAAGTATAGAATAGATTTGTAGTATGTTTTCAATGTAAATGTGCATCTATACTTCTTTTATCTATCATAATAGTTTTTCAAAAATGAAGAAACAAATATTCACTTTCTTTTTATTGCTTTCTTCATTCATTGGATGGGCACAGGAATTGTCCGTTTCGCCTTTCCACGAGGACGACCACGAAGGCGGACTATTTGCCGGCGGTTCCGTCATATATTGGAACAACACCGAGACCAAAGCCACCACGTTGCAGTTTTGTCCCGAGGTGGGCTGGCGATTCAACGAGACGTGGGCGACTTCTTCGTCCTGCCCACCGACCGGCGCAATCCGTGGGCGCTGAGCCTGTCCTTGGCAGTCCTTCCATATACCTTAGATATGGAAAGCGGCAGACCTGAGAAAAGGCTTCGCAACACCATAGAGTACGGCGGACGGATAACTGTCAACCTCAGCGGTATTGATTTCTCCCTGAGCGCACTGCGCACATGGAACAAGATGCCTGCCCTCTCGCTTGCCTTGTCCGAGGATGGAAAGCAACTTCTGGTCAAGGGGGAATACCGCCGCATGACGATGCTCGGCGCCGACTGCTCGCTGCCCGTCGGGCAGATTGTCCTCCGCACAGAGGCTGCCTGCTATTTCGGCGAAGCGCAAAGCGGAGCCGTTGGAAAAGACGTGGTATGCCGAAACACATACAATGCCCTTGTCGGTGTGGACTGGTATCCGGACAACGATTGGAACTTCAGCGCACAGTGCTGCCACAAATACACGGCAGGCAGCCTTGACGGTCTTTCCGTCTATCGCCATGCCGCACTTGCCACAGCACGTATCTCCAAGGAACTGATGCGCAACAGTCTCAAGCTCTCCACCTTTGCCTACGTTGACGTGTCCAATGGCGGAGTTTTCAACCGTTTCTCGGCATCCTACGCCTTGAACGACCAAATAGAATTCACCGCCGGTTACGACTTCTTTCATGCCGACAAAGGCAAGTTTGCAATGTATCGCCAGAACTCGGAGGTATGGCTGAAAGCGAAATATAGCTTTTGAATGACATAAAGATATTGCGTTTCATTCTTTTATAAGATGGCAAAGAGAAGGATCTTCTTTTATCCTTTTTATTTCTTTTTCTATCAAAACGATTATTTCCCGTTTCACACATTTATAGTTGGCTTCGATGGTCTCTTTGAGATTATTGGAGCCATCTTTGTTTAGAAACGCATTAATTTCAGGAATGGACTGGTATTGCTTCATTTCGGCAGAGACTTTGGCACTATCCACCACTATTTCAGCATGGAAAATCTTTTGGTCGATACGCTCGTCAAAGTTGTCTGACACTGCACCCACGAACATACCTTGTGTAAGGTTACTGATTTTCGATGCTGGAATAAGGCAGTCCATCTGTGTGGAGATAGAGGTGGACTTGTCATTGCGGTTGATGGTCATAGACTGGCGTTGCTGAAGCACCTTACCAAACCGTTCGGAAAGCGTCTTAGCCGTCTCACCGACTACCTGCCCGGAAAACACATTGCCAACCGTATTCTGAATCACTTTGCTTTCCTTGTCGCCATAGTCACGGGTAAGTTGTGAGAAGTCCTGAAAACCCAAACATACGGCAACCTTATTGCTTCGTGCAGTAGCTATGAGGTTGTCAAGCCCACGAAAGTAGATAGTCGGCAACTCATCGATAATCACTGAGGATTTGAGTTGCTTCTTCTTGTTAATGAGCTTCACAATACGACTGTTGTAAAGTCCAAGTGCCGCCGAATAGATGTTCTGTCTATCGGGATTATTGCCTACAACAAGGACTTTCGGCTCATTGGGGTTGTTGATGTCGAGCGAGAAATCATCACCCGTCATCACCCAATAAAGAGTTGGCGAAATCATGCGTGAAAGCGGTATCTTGGCACTGGCAATCTGTCCCTGCAACTGGTCCTGTGCACCACCTTCCCAAGCGTCCATGAAAGGCGAAAGGTAGTTGGCAAGTTCATCGTATGAGGTGAGTATCGGGAAAATCTGTGCATAGGGGCGGTTCAGGAACTCTATGGCGTGTGGAAATGTGCAATACTTTCCGTTCTCGTAGATTTTGAGGAACCAGATTATGGCAGCCAGCAAGATAATCGGTGACTCCACGAAGAAGTCTCCCTGCTTCTGAATCCACGAGCGGTTGAGATTGAGCATAATCGTATAGGCACTCTCATAGGCATCCGATATATCCGTCATAAAGGCTGGATTGATGGGATTGCAACGGTGGCTTCTGCGTGGGTCGTCAAAGTTAATCACAAAGAACTGCGGCTTTACCTTATAGGCATCCAAATGATGGAGCAGGTGATTATAGGCGATCTCGGAAAGGTCTGGGAACTTGTAGTCGTAGATGTACATGGCAAAGCCTTTTTCTATCTGCTGCTTGATGTAGTTGTTCACGATAGCGTAGGACTTACCCGAACCCGGTGTTCCAAGTACCATTGAGGCACGGAACGGATTGACCACGTTAATCCAACCGTTGTTCCATTTCTTCTTATAGTAGAAGCGTGTAGGAAGATTGACGGAGTATTCATTTTCCATCAACCGTGTTTCCTGCATGAAACTCTCATTCTCCGTGTTAAACACATCGTCCATCAGGTTGTTCTTCAGCAGTCGGCTCATCCATACACCTGCCATCAGCAGGCAGATATAACCCACGGACAGTGTGAAGATATATAGAGTAGCTGCCCCAACCTTGCCGATGGGCAGTGCCAGCAGCCACCAATTGAGAAAGAAAAAGACGAAGCCTGAGAAAAGCACCGTCCAAATCTTCGGCCACGTGATTTTCTCTTCTTTCACTCCCTTTGTGCCAAGACAGGACAGTGCAAGGAATACCACACAAAAAAGTTTCGTCCAAAGTATGGACGAAAACAAACCCGCCGTGCGTTGGAAATTCATCAGAATCTTGTTCACTACGGCTATTGTAAAGTGCCATGTGTGGAAAGCCTCATAGCAGAACCAATAACAGTTAATCAAAAGGAATATCACCGATATGCCCCGCATAAAGTCCATGACTTTTCCTAGTGCCCTTAAATCGTCTTCCTGTGCCATAATTATATTGCCTTTATTTTTGTTGTATTATAGTTATTTAAATTGCGTTTGAATATTGTTCAAACAAAGTTTGAAATACCTTACCTATCTTTTCCTCTGTCTGAGGTTGACTTTGCTTTGCCTGCGAAGTTTACGCTGCCAAGCCGCTTCTTTCCAATCATCGTTGTTCGTAGATGTGGATGGGGTGCCCATCATTTCCTCGATTAGTTCATCGACAAGGTTGTCACCTTCCTCTGCATTGGATTGCAAAGGCTGGACAGTTGCCGATTGTTCCAAACGGGCAGAAGGTCTGCCATACAGCGTTTCGTCCAAGAATGGGTTATGGTCAGGATTGGAGAAGTAGCCATTGAATACATTGGCGGCATATCCCTTTCCCAATCGTGAACCGTTGAGTGCAACACCCTGCTCGTCATCAATAAAGGTAATGCTGTAAATTCTTCCATTATCATTCTTTCGGATTACCACACGTAAGCCTTGTTCCTCCAATCTTTGCCGAAGTTCTTTCTCCGTATTGGGAGAGGTACGCATTGTTTGTAACACCTTGTTCCTTATGGTTGGTATCAGCGGCTTGATGGCTCGGTTTGATTTCTGTATCCTGTTCTGCACGGCAGTATAGCCCACACCACGGCCGATGTCCGATGCATTGATGGGTGTGCTTACTTTATTGCTCTTGTCATCTGTCGGAACATAGACAAGTCCGTCATATTTCCTTCCCCGAAACTCCGTCTTGACTTCCTCTACGGCAAGGTTGTATGCTGAAAGGATGGCATTCAGTTCGCCCAATGAACAGAAATGATAATGTTTCAATGCCATTCGGACAACATTTGACGCCTGTTCCTTGATATTTCCTTGGGTGGTATCAATTTTGGGCGTTTCTTCCACCGCTTTGTCAGCGACCTTTGAACTTGGAATAAGACCAAACTTCCTTTCCAAGGCATCTGTAATCTTCTTGCTCCTTCGCTTTTCAAACCTGTCGTTGATTTTCTTTCCCTCTCCGTTCACCCGAAGCGATACGATGTGGATATGCTCACGGGAGATGTCGTTGTGCTTGAACACAATATAGGGCTGTTTGCCATAACCAAGTGCTTCCATATACTCCATGGCTACCTGCACGAGTTGCTCATCGGAGATTTTATCGTCTGGATGCGGATTGAGCGAACAATGGAATACCGTTTTCTTCGTTCGGCATTTTTCCGGTATCAAAGCCTCCATATCGGCCAGTACATCCACCATAGTATAATTACCCTCCCTGTTTTGATACAGCTCAGCGGCAAGGAGAATGCTTGCTTCCCCTTTCTCCACCTTTTTGAAGTTGTAGCCGAGTGCCCCTCCAAGGTTCTCAGTACTTGAAATCTTCGCTATCATTTCTTGCGGTAATCTATGGTAAGACTGATAGCCTGTTCCTGTAAGGCGATGATTTGAGCCGAGAGTTTCTCCAATTTCTCAAGCAGAATCTGTGCAGTCTTTACGCTGTGATAGCTGTTGATGGCACGCACGGTCTGGTTATAAAGTACGCCAATCTTATGAATCTGTGCCGTCAATTCGGAGAGTTTCCGGTAATATTCCACGGCGGATTTATCCACCGTTATCACCTTGAAACTCTCTCCAAGAATACGACCACGCACGAAATCCGACTTAGTCTGCGCTCCTGAACGCTGAAACAAATCAATCGCTCGCTGCTGGTCTTTGGGGTTGGGCAACCGTACATGCCAGTTGTCCCAACGGGGTTTTTCTGCGGTTTTTCGTTCTGAACCGTGTTCCGTTTCCTTATTCATATCCTTTCTGTTTTTTAATTACGACTTTGGAGTAATTCATCTCCCCTTCGGGGCAAGGGTCTTTGTGGTACAAACAGTGGTTTGTGTTACAAAGACACACCTTGCTGGTATCAAGAGTTGATGCGAATGAAGCATCCACCTGTAAGGGTGTCTGTTTCGAAGAATATACCTCCATGTATTATTCTCGCCTGCAAAGTTACAGCGAGTTTTCAAATATCTCATTATCAATGATATTCACTCTTTTTCCTTTCATTTCCCTATACTTCACAGGCATAGAAAAATCTATCGAAAAAGCTTTTATTTTGCAGACAGAACGAGCGGACAATCACTCGAACAAACGTTCAAAAGGACGATAAAAAGTTCGGAAAATAGATTGTTCGATTTCTCGATAGTTCGACATTTCGACATGTAGATTTCTCGAACTCTCGACAAACCGAATGGTTGATAGAACAAATGATTGATAAATCAAATGACCGACAGATCGGCAAGACAAACTATAAAACAAACTGTCGATGGTTCTATCGAACAATCAAACGTTCAAACGGCATATCGCCCAAAAGACAGTTCAACAAATAAAAATATCTATCGCAATGGAACAGACAAATACATCGCCCATCTTTCTGGGCTTTTCCTCCCAGAAGGGAGGTGTCGGAAAAAGCACGCTGGCAGAAATCGTCAGTAGCATCCTCTATTATGAGAAAGGCATCGAACTCTTCATCGTGGACTGCGACCTGTCGCAGGATTCCTTTTACAAGCTCCGCCAAAGGGAAAAGACCTTTGTTGAGGGTGATCCCTTGGTCTCTGAGCAGATGAACAACTATTTCTCTGCACTGGGGCGTGTCTCCTACCGTGTGCTTAAGGCAGACCCGAAAGGTGCCATCGCCAAGGCTGCCGAACACATCTGCAAGAACCCAAAGAAACGCTTTGACCTGGTGGTCTTCGACTTTCCTGGCCATGTGGGAACGAGCGACCTTCTGGAACTCTCACTTGAAATGGACTATATCCTTTCACCCATCGAGGCAGATGTGCAGTCAATGGTCTCCTGCCTTGCCTATGCCAAGACCATGCAGGACTTGGGAGTTTCGATGACCGGGGCACGCATCAAGGATGTCATGCTCCTTTGGAACAAGGTGGACAGGAGGGTGAAGAGTACGCTGATTGAGAAATACAGCGAATACATCAGGAACGAGGGCTACACGCTGTTTGACGAGCATGTCTATGCCGCCCACCGTTTCAGTCACGAGTTGGAACAATACGGCTTTCGTGGGGCATTCCGTTCCACTTATCTGGCTCCGGGCAAAGCCCTGCGTGCAGGCACGGGGCTGGATGAGATGATTGACAGCCTGCTCACGCATATCAGACTAAAGAAGGAGGCGGGCAATGGCACGGATTGACGAACGGAGGAAAATCTTGGAAGCCAAGCTCAAGGAGATGTCGGAGGACGGCGTGATGAAAGGAAAGCCCAAGGAAACGCTTGCCTTCGACCCGACCAATGAGGATGAAGAAAACGAGCTACAAGAGGCGAAGGAGGTTAGGCCGGTTCAAGAAAAAACTTCGTTTCTCCAAGAAACGAATGCGGAAAGGACAAGGGAAGTGCCGCATGAGACTCCCGCGCTCTCATTGGACGATTACCGGACACGCTATTTTCACGCTGTCCGTATCCGCGAAAAGACAGCCTTCACGATGAACGTGGAGACCTTGCAGGTACTAAGGAACGTGCTGCAAGACTTGGGTGAACGGGTATCGATGGCTGCATACATAGACAACATTTTGCGTGAACACCTCAGGGAGCATAAGGAACTGCTCAACAATGCCACGGCAAGACAACGGCGTAAAACAACCATAACAATATAACATATTATGACAACAAACGATTTTCTGATTTTATTCTTGGTATTCAGCAATATTCTTCTGATTGCATATTGCAGTGTCATTTTCTTTCAGGTTTACATAAGAGACATGAATACCAAGGAAGACAACACGGACAATCCCACTCAGGTAAAGAAAACAGCGTCCGGAACTCAGCATCTTATGGAAGACTGCAAGGATTTGGCAGAGGCTGATTACCTTGCTGATTTTATGCTGCAGAGCACAGAGGAACAATGGGAGGATTACAAAACCAAGTTCTTTATTCCAAGGCAGTCCCGAAACAAATCGGGGTTCACGATCAACACAGAGACCTTAACCATACTCCGCAATGTTCTCCGCGATACAAAGGCGGAAACGACGTTGACGGCTTACATAGAGAATATCCTTACCTATCACCTCAAAGCTCATCAGGAGCTTATCAATGAGATTGCAGACAAGCAGAAATTAAAAAACACCTTATACCTGTGAATATGGAAACTGTTCTTTTAGATATTCTCCTTTTCTTGGGTGTAGTATGGATGCTCCTCTGTACCGCATACCTTTGGAGGCTTTTTCAAGACTCAGCAGCCCTATCAGGTAAGAACACCCCGAAACAGAAAGCCGGCAAGCAAGGTGAAAGTCCCAAGCCTTCTGTTTCCCAAGAGCAAATAGACAGTGCCCGCCATATTCTGGTAGGCAGGAGCAAACCTTTCACTTCCCCGTCTGTCCCCGAAATTCCCGCTGTTTCCCCGTCTGAAAATTCAGCCAAAATTTCTGATACTTTTGCAGGGCAAAACACCCAAACAGGGCAGGGCGCGACCGAAAAAGCAGGAAGTACCGCTGAGGAGGACGACAATGAGATGGATGTCGACTACACGATGGACGAACCAGATGAGGACACCATAGCCCGTGAGGAACTGGAATTGGACATCGGTGGACGAAGTGAAAGCCTGATAGCAGACGATTCTCTGCCCGAAGTATCACCGTCCAGCATCCTCGCAAGGGACATTATCCGTGTCAACGGTTGGCACAGGAATGACGATGCACTCGATGAGGAAAGCGAAACGGAGGTTCACGAAACGCTGCAAGCGATACGAGGGACTGAGCTCATGGAATACATGAAAGAAGCCGCACTCGGACAGGAGCAAGACCATCAAAGGCTCCTTGCTGCCATTCGCAAAGCGGAGGAAGCGGAATTAGAGGAAAGTAGTATAAGCTCTTCTCCTGATTCTGAAACAGACTCAAACGTAGAGAGCAGCAACAGCGATGCTTCGGAAGATGACGAACGTCCACTTTCATACTATCTGTAAAACTATTGTTTTTGTTCATATTATAAAGTGTTCGAGGGGTGGCTCAAAAGTAAAACAATCAACCAATATCAGTCATACGATAAAACCGAGTCACCCCTTACCACCTCTATCTAAAAGAAAATAATTCATTTAACAACATAAAATAAAAAGAACAATGAACAACAAAAAGAAAATCACAATGCTACTCCTGATGGCTACCACTGCCGTAGGAGCATACGCACAGGGCAACGGAATGGCGGGTATCAATGAAGCCACAAAGATGGTAACAAGCTATTTTGATCCCGGAACGAAGCTTATCTATGCTATCGGTGCTGTGGTAGGTCTGATAGGAGGAATAAAAGTGTACAACAAGTTCTCAAGTGGTGACCCCGATACGAG
>ERZ1106939.2012-NODE-2012-length-13673-cov-9.560068_pt1 | contig 13673 bp, 15 predicted proteins | sample MGYA00403669_ERZ1106939 | MGnify/ENA primary metagenome ERZ1106939 (study PRJEB35170, sample SAMEA104062447) | human gut metagenome | biome: human gut; feature: human-associated habitat; material: faeces | place: Denmark | collected 2012-09-28 ...
TTATATGGCGAAGTAACCTCAATGAGTAAAACTTGAGCTGCGTTAGCAGCGGTTTCTAAGCTTTCATTTCAACGGCAGCATTGCGCCAACCGCAGAGACGATCGTAGAAACCATCATCAGCACTTGAAACGGAACCGTTCCAAAAATGCCGCAGATCGGACTGCTTCCCACCTTTTTCCTCGACTTTCCATAAGTGAGAACCAGCATAATACTTACCAATACCACAACTCCGCTCATAATTCTCGTCAGTACAATAAAGCTGCTCACCCCGAAAATGGCAAACAGAATACAGGGAACGGTTGCAATCAGCCAGCTTACCCGGTTACCGGTTCCGACCTGCTCATGCACCACATCCCGGAGTGCCAGTGTGTTTGACCAGAAGGTCGTAAGCAGGGCAAACAGGGAAAATATTCCGGCAAGGATGAGTGCCCATCCTCCGATGCTTTCCCCAAGCTGCATATAAGCAAGCTCTTTATCCACGGCTCCCTTCGTCCCAAGCAGGACGGTCAGCGTTACAACGAGGACAAAAAGAGAAGACAGGCCAAAGCCTGTGAAGATCGTCTTCCGGATCCTCTTCGAATCACCGTTTAAGCCCTTTACCACCTGAATTACTGCCTGATTTGCAGAGGTTGCAAATACAACCATACTGTAAAGAGCCAGCAGGTTATTGATATGAAAAGGGGCCGTATACAGGGTGTTCCGCGGATGCAGGAATGTTCCCGCGGTCATCACCGCCACGATGACCAGTAAAAGAGCCACCGAATATTTCTGTGCAATTCCCACCGCTTTCATTCCCATAAACACAACACTGCCGGCTATGAGATAATATATAAGCTGTGCCGCCCACAGCGGAAGTCCGAACCAGTTCACGAAAATCTGTGCTCCACCGTTGATATTTCCACTGACGCCCACCATAATGGCCAGACCATAGACCACAAACATGATCCAACTGAAAATCTTCTTCATCTTTCCATGGAACAGTTCTCCCTCGAAGCTTTTCACAAGCTGGACACCACCATTATTATAGGAAAGCTCTGCAATAATCAGATGCAGAATCACATTCACAATATAAGCAAAAGCAACCATCCACACAACATCCCACATGCTGTTCCGGACAGCCAGATAGGGAACTGCAATAATTCCCGTCCCGATACTGTTTCCCACGATCATGCTGATTGCTTCAAATGTCGTAAGCTGTGCTTCTGAATTCATCTTTTTATTCACGTCTTTTTCCTTTTTCATTCATCTCTTTTATTTGCATTTTTACATGACACTACGCTCTTTATTATATTACAATATTCAATTAAATGAAAAGCCTTTCTCACACTTCGTAATTTCTCCTATATAATTGCTTTTGTTACCTTTCTTGTTCATCACATCTCTTATTAATTACACCTCTTGTTCATTGCTATAATTTCCCGGAAATGTTATAATGATGTACAAATTTTCAAGCAGATTTACAGGGGGATCATTTTATGGGGTTAATAGATCGTGAATACATGTATGAAGATAAAGCAGATAGCAAAAAGAAAAAAGTGAAACATATGAGTAAAAAAGAACGCTCAAATGAACTATGGCGTTTGTATGGTAAAAAGCACAAAACCATATTTGACAAATTAAAAATTCGGAAATTGGAAAATCTGAATCGCCTAAGTTAGTAATAATTTGGAAACGCACTTATATATGTTTATTATTGAAATATTATAATGCAGGTAAGAAACGGTATACTTTTATCTATACCGTTTCTTTTATTTATCTGTAAAAATAATTATTGGAGAATCTGCTTCAAGTCTTCCTCCGGCGTGGTGATCGGCGCAATTCCATAATTTTCTACAAGGTAGTTGAGTACATTAGTTGAGATAAATGCCGGCAGGGTAGGACCGAGACGGATGTTTTTGATCCCCAGATACAGCAGCGTCAACAGAATACACACTGCTTTCTGCTCGTACCAGGAAAGCACCATGGACAACGGCAGCTCATTCACACTACAGCCAAATGCATCGGCAAGCGCAAGAGCAATCTGGATGGCACTATACGCATCATTGCATTGTCCGATATCCATTAGCCTAGGCAGCCCTTCAATTGTTCCAAGATCCAGGTCATTGAAACGATATTTGCCACAGGCAAGGGTCAGCACCACGGTGTCCGGAGGCGTCAGCTTTACAAACTCCGTATAGTAGTTACGACCGGGACGTGCTCCATCACAGCCGCCAACCAGAAAGAAATGCCGGATCTTGCCGTTCTTTACCGCCTCAATAACCTGATCAGCCACGCCAAGCACGGTTCCATGTGCAAATCCGGTCGTGACTGTGCTGCCACCGTTGATACCGGTAAATGCCTTGTCCTCCGGATATCCACCAAGCTCCAACGCTTTTTCAATGACCGGGGTAAAATCCTTATCCTCCCCAATATGGATCATCTCTGGATAAGATACCACCGCTGTTGTGAATACACGGTCCGCATAGTTTTTCTTCGGCGGCATAAGACAGTTGGTTGTAAACAGCACCGGAGCGGGAATATCCAAAAATTCCTTCTGCTGGTTCTGCCATGCCGTACCGAAGTTTCCCTTCAGATGGGAGTATTTTTTCAGCTCCGGATAGCCATGTGCAGGAAGCATTTCACCGTGAGTATAGATATTGATCCCCTTGCCCTCGGTCTGCTCTAAAAGGAGCTTCAGATCGTGCAAATCATGACCGGAAATAACGATAAACGGTCCCTTTTCCACGGTCAACGGAACCGTGACCGGTACGGGTGTCCCATAGCTTTCGGTGTTCGCCTTATCCAGAAGTGCCATGCATTTCAAATTTTTCTCTCCTACCTCCATGACAACAGGTAAAAGCTGATCCATCCCCCAGTCCTCTCCTACTACATAGAGGGCTCTTGCAAAGAACCGGTTCACTTCTTCGTCCGTATAGCCCAGTACCAGTGAATGATGCGTATAAGCAGCCATGCCGCGCACACCGAAAAGAATGAGGGATTTGAGGCTTCGGATATCCTCCTGTGCATTCCAGACATTCTCCATAGAGTAATCATCACCCTGTCCGCAAAGCCTTTCCGTCTCCTTATGCACCTGAGCAATCCGTTTGCGCAGAGTCTTTTCATTGAAATCCACATTGGTAACTGTCGCAAACAGCCCTTCAATCATCATCCGCCATGTATCCGTACCTACCTCCGGTGCCTCATGGATTCCACGCGCCAAAGCCACCAGTGCACCAGTCAGTTCATCCTGAAGCTTCGCCACATCCGCAGTTTTTCCACATACACCTGCTGCTCCCGTACAGCCGCCGCATCCGGCCGTCTGCTCACACTGATAGCAAAACATCTTATTATCCATTGTTTTTCCTCCTGCATTCTTTGATTAAAAATCTCTTTTTTCTGGTTTGTTTTTATTTCCCAGATCATTCTTTTTCTATAATAGTGTGTCCCCGCATTTGCGGTCTTATTATAAGATTATAAAAAAGCAAATGAAAGGAACGCAGATAAATCACACATTATTTTATTAATTTATTTACTTATATATGGAATATGTCATATTATAAATATACCATTTCGTTATGATGCAAAGGGGAAAGCATATGAAATACACTTTAGATTTATTAGACAATATGGAAGGTCATGAATTTGAGTATGCAGTAGCTGATCTGCTTAGGCACAACGGTTTTCGTGAAGTTCAAGTAACACAGGCAAGCAATGACTATGGTATTGATATTCTCGCCAAACGGAAGAACACCAGCTATGCAATACAATGCAAAAGATATTCTGGAAATGTTGGAAACAAGGCAGTACAAGAGGCTGGTTTAGGTATGGATTTTTACCATTGTGATGCCGCCGCAGTAATAACCAATAGTGCATACACAAAACAAGCCATAAAACTGGCACAAGTAACTGGAGTCAGGCTATGGGATAGAAACTACCTTGCCGAACTAATCGATAATTATTATGACGATGAAGAAACAGAATCTTCCGATTTTGATTACACAATATCAATTCCTGAAAAGGATCTAATTAAAATGGAAACTAAATGTGACAAAATTCAATTAGAAAAAGGCATCTATTTAGAAAATGATAAAATTCACATTGGACACGATTCATATTCATTCATTGGGGCAGATAAACTTAGGATATTCGTATCATGGAGTATCTGGATTATTTTAATATGTTCCACCCTCCTATTTTCATTTCAACCAATTATGGGTATTATTGGAATCATAGGTGGAATTTATCTGATTTCTTATTATAAAAGAATAAAAAATGCATTGGACAATTATTTAAGAATAAGGATTAAAAATAAAGAAAAACAGCCACAAGCCAAGTCCGTGCGCTAGAGGGCGTGGAAATAGAACAGTTCCACATATTTTTGTAATAACTTACAGATCAAGGCTATCGGGATTGCTGGTAACAACCTTTATCATGACATTTTCTCTTTGCGCTATCAGTCGGTTCAGATGCAAATCCCGCCTGATTGGCTCCGTAGTCTTCCTCTCCTTACTTCGGGAAAATGTAAATAGTTGCAATTTCCCGTAATAATATTGTATTCACGACGAAAATATATGCTTTAGAGGATTCTAAAACAAAAAAGAGATGCTTCTGCATCTCCTTTTGTTTTACAGCGTGCGCTAGAGGATTCGAACCACTGCGTACCCGTAAACCCTTATTTTTAAAGCATTCCGGCTTCTTCAAATTTCAATGGAACAGAAATGGAACAAAATTCCTGTTCCATTAGGTTGCAAATGCAATTTTACTTCTCTTCTTTTATTTCCAACAGATCCTCTATATTACAATTAAAATAATCGCATAGTTTTATAATCAAGTTTGCATCCACTCTCTGAAAATCATCCCTACAATATCTATTAAAATTTCCTCTTTGTAAATCCAAATCCTTACAATTTTGGATATAAAGAAGAGAAAAAAGGCAACAAAAAACTAAACCCTTTACCATATTTTTGGACTTCTGGAAGGGATTTTTTCTCTTATCAGGGTTTCTATATTGGTATTTTAGGTATATTTTTAATATAAGAAACGTACTTTAATAACCAGTCTTTAAAAAATGTATTAAAAACTGGATTGTAAATATATAAATCTATAGATCTATACACATTATTATAGATAAAATTATTTCTTCTTGATATAAAAGCATAATTAATGTTCTTAATATCTCTCTTTTTCCTACTCTTAAGGTACGAGTTTAACTGAATAAGAAAACCCAAAGGATAAAAAGAGGAAAAAGAAGTAAAATAATAACCAGAACAGTAAAAAATCTTGTTAGTAAAAACATTGTTTTCATTATTGAACACTGCATTTTTATTATATAAATATATATTTCTAAATGAAAACATATCTTTTTTAATATTAGAAACAATAAATTTAATATAATAAATCTGTTTCAAATTATCGAAATTAGAATTAATACTTGTTAAAATATCAAAATCAATATAATTTCTATTATCTTTATGTATTAAAACAGGTTTTTCATTCCAAATATCTTCATTTTCTACATGATTAATAGGAAAACAAGAAAAAACTTCTTCCAATTCTCTTTGTTTTCTATCATGTTCTAATTGATTTTTAAATATTTCATTTCTTAAATCTTCAATTTCATTATTAGTTCTGTTTGTAATAAGATCTAAAGTACCATCTTCATTTTCTATATAATAATTATCTTCTTTTTCCAGTCTTTTAATATTACAAGAGTAAATTTGTAAATTCTTATGTTTTCCGTTTTCATCTTCATCAAAACCCATCTCCGAAAAATATCTTTTTGTATATTTGATGTTTTTCATCATATACTCAAGAGGAACGAAAGGGTCTTTTACAGTCTCCATAGTTCTTAGATTGATTAAAGGATATCCAAATTCATCCTCAAGAACGGCTTTTATTTTTTCACAGTACAGATCATCCGGATCAGAAGAAGGGTGTTCCTCTTCCCAGTCTGTAAAATCTACAGGTTTGTCCGAGAGTCCATGAATATGTATTCCATAGTCGAAATCGCCCAAACGTGGTTTAAATTTTCCACCCATATATTCTTCTGGATCATAAAAATATTCGTCAAGACTTTCTCTATTTTCCCACTTTGCCCCTTCCTTGTGTTTCCATGATGATTTCCAATCATCCAGAATCCAATCTCCATAGTGAGAGGGATGATAAATTTCAATGACAAAGATAAATTTTATCCCCTTCTTTTTCAGATATTTAGAAACAATTTCCTTAAATTTTATAGGATCGTGTCGTAGATCTTCGTCCGTGAAAGTGAAAAAGTATTGGAAGTTGTCAAAAGAACCACAGGCTTTCCGAATTCTTCCTTTACAGTTCTTGATTTTCTGTCTTTCTTTCTCTTTTTCTGGATCTGTAATGATATTGATTCTTTGATTATCAGATAAAGTCCGTTTGGATACAAAAGTTCTTCCATTTCCGTAGGTTGTTACTCTTAATACAAATTTTCCAACTTGCAAATCCATTTATCTCACACCTTTCAGATAAAACAAAACTCCGGAGAAGTTTCCGAAGCTTTTCTGTCTGTGAGAATGTGATTTATTAAAAGTAACTACAATTCTGTAATTTATTTAAACTTTATTTTTCACATATATATTATATCAATAATACAATGGTACAGATAGAAGAGATCCTATAAAAACTTCTCATTCCCCTTGTGGTTTGCAGACCACAGGGGGATTTTTCTAACCTATATATGTGAATTAGAAAATCTAGATTTAATACAAAATCGTTAACCCAATTTTAGAATAAAAAATAGAAACAAAAAATTAACCACCATAGGGGGTGTGAATTTTTGTTTCTATTAAAATTTTCATTGTGTATTATGCACACAAATAGAAGATTATACAATTAAAAGTTTGTGAGATGTGCTAGGCGCTTTGAAACTGCCTTTTTGCCCTTATCAGGGTGCTTTTACTAATTCCTGTCAATTCTTCGACCTGTGCATAAGAATAACGTTGTAAAAGCTCCAAACCGTGTTGTATCTGCTTTTTACTAAACTTTTTGGGACGTCCTTCATGGAAATCTGGGCGTAAACGTGCGATTTCCTTTCCTTCTTGCGTCCGTTCTACAATCATATCCCTTTCAAATTGAGCAAATGAAAGTAGGATATTCCTCATAAATGTACTCATACTTGAATTATCCAGTATTCCTAAATTACAGATATCAACAGTAATTCCCTTATCAATTAAATCCGTAATTAATTCGGTAGCTTGCCCGACACTTCGAGCAAAGCGGTCTAATTTACAAACGATTAATGTATCTCCAGATTTCAGTAGCTTAAGAAGTTTTGAAAATTCTGGCCGTTCCATTTTAGTACCAGTGAAAGAATCTATAAAAATCTTCTCTGCACCATGTTCACGAAGCAGTTTTTCCTGTGATTCAACAGAATTTCCATTGTTTAACTGCCCTCTGGTTGAAACTCTTGCATAACCATATTTCATAACTTTTGTTCTCCTTTACTTTTGGGTATATGTTTTGACACCAACACATCCCTTGATTTTTCATTTTCAAGAAAAAGAGCCAAATTGTAAAAGTTTTGACACTTTTCTCATTAAAAATATGTGAAAAAACAAGTTTTGAACGGTTACAAAACTGCAAAGGACTTCAACTTTTTAGGGGATTTATAGGAGTTTAATAAAAACCTAGCTTCCTATTCTTGAATCAACTCGGCGAAACGGTAGGTTTTCTAGGACGTCCGTATTTTTGTCTAGGTTCGTACTCCTTTTCCTGTGATTTATTTATGTTGTCCTTCGCTTTGCAAAAGCGTGTTTATCAAAGCCAATAAAGGAAGTAAAGAACCGTTTTACTAACTTCGTTTTCTTGACTTCCTTATATTGTTTTGATTGAAAGCAACACAGCAAAGCGAAACGGACAACATACCAAAATCATTAAAAAGAAAAAGGAGATGAAGCCGAACCCAGACAAAAAAACTACATACGGAAGCAAGCTCAACAGGAGCAAAACCCAAAATCAAATTTTTAAGAACCTAGTAAGGAGAAAGGAACAAACATATGGAATATCAAGACTTTTTAAATTTATCCGCCTATGGAAATGAACAGTGGAATGGATCTTTTACACAGGAAGAAGTTAAGCAGAACGCCAAAATTTACTATTCGGATTTCTTATTTTCCAAGAAAACAGGGAAAGCAACAGAGATCATCACGGAACTTTTGAACCTTTTGGAAGAGGATGGAGAAGAACAGGCTTCTAACTGGAAAACGAGAATTGAGAAGGAACTGAATTTATAAAAAAGGGGGATAAGAACATGACAATCAAAGGAGCTAAAAATATCGCAGAATACAAAGAAATACAGAAAACCCGTATTCAAAAATGGGTTGATAGCAGATTTTTCAATGGTTCTGTTATATGGGAAATGGACGGAGCTTTACGAATCAAAATCACTGATAAAACAGGTGATTCCATCATCATATCACTTGATGAAATCGAATAAAGAAAAGGAAAGGATAAAGATTATGAAAAATATTAAGGAAATGACGGTAGATGAACTGGTGGAACTGTACAAAACAGAGAAAAACGGAGAAATTAAGGATCTTGCTTTGATTGAAATTTTGAATAAAATGGAAGGATATATAAGAAGCGTACTAGCTAGAACCAATCGTTTTCTGCTACAACCTACATACTATGAAGATGTAATACAAGACTGCAAAATAGCCGTTCTGGAGCAGTTAAAAACTTATGATCCTAACATAGGTACTTCTTTTATTACCTACTGCTACTTACCGATCCAACAAAAAACACATGTTTTTATAACAAAGAACATCTATAAAAATAACTCCTATAATCAAAAGAAATATGGAAAGGTCGAATTTTCAAGTTTAGATAACAAATTAGATTTGTTCTTATCCTCGAAAAGATTTGAAGAAGATTCTATAAGAAAACTGGAAATTTTGGATTTACTCGATAATCTGAACGAAATCAACAGATTTATACTGATTCAATTTTATATCAATCAAGAAAGTATAAAGAACATTTCTAAAAAATTGGGGATTACAGAGAAAGCAGTAAAAAACAGAAAAGAAGATTCTTTGAAAAAGTTAAGGAAACTTATTTGAAAACAAAAAAGGTGGGAAAATATTTTCCACCTTTTTTGTTATTTCTTATAATAAAAGTTTTTATCCAGTATGAAGTGACCTTCGGGACTTATCAGAACGGCTTTGTCACCCAACCGATCCAGTTCGGACGGCTCAATGATAAACTCCCTGTCCTCTGATTCTGTCCGAGAAGTACCCGAAGATGATTTAGAAACAGACCTTTTTGTTGTTTCCTTGTAGCCTATCAACTTGCTAAAAGTTTCAAGGCTTTCCAGATCTCCAATCCCTCCCAAAAGTACCTTATAATCAAAATTTCCAATCAAACCTCTGGTGACATTTTGACCGTACAAAATAATCAAATCAGCCAAATTTTGAGTTAAGATCATCAATCTGCAAAGCCTTTTCCGATATTTCCGTGTGGCTTCAAGAATCATTCCAGAATCAATATGGAGTGAAGCATATTCATCGAGAGCCAAAAGGATTGTTTTAGATTTTCCTTTTTCTACCACACGAGAAGAAATATACTGCATGAATTGCGATACAATAATGTTCATCAAAGGACTGTATAACTCTAATTTTTCATCTTGCACAATGACAAAAATGTTAGATTCTTCAATACAGTCTGGTTGTAAAGCCATTTCTCCCTTACTAGGACGGCGCACACCATTTCTTATATTTACATTAGTTGCAAAGAGGTTGATTGCTTCGCAAACTTGCTGATAACAACCGCTTGTATTGGCTTCGTTGGCCCCTACAAAACCGTTGATATAAAGAGCAGCTTCTTCGTTTCCAATCTCGTCAATTTCGTTAAAGAGATTCTGCCAACTATTCCCCACGATCTTTCTGCAGATCTCACAAAAATCTAAATTTTCGTGATAAAAAGCTATAAGGGACGCCATCAAAATTTTACGCCCATTCATTAGAAAGAAGCGAGCGTTGTCGTTCATATTCGGGGACTCTGGCATCAATAAAATTGCAAGTTGGCATAAGGCTTCGTTTTGCTTATCTGTATCGTCCATTTTATCAATCATGGAGAAAACATCATAGGGAATCGTTTCTTCATTCTCTGGTTCAAATACCAATTTATCAAGCATATTCGGGCAGTTTTTGCTAATATCTCCGCTTATGTCTATGGTAAGGCTTGATCCTGTCCAACTTCGTAAGGTTGGAATTAAAAGCGAAGAAGTCTTTCCCTTGCCTGTTCCGGCACAGACGAAACAATGCTGTTCTTGACTCACAGAGGAATACAAAACTTTGTTTTTCATTCTCCCGAAGATGATCCCATGGATCTTATTTCTCTTTCCCCATTTTAAATTTACCAATTTCTTTTTGCTGTGTTCCTTTTGCTTTCCCCTTCCTTGCAAGAAGAGAAGGAGAAGAAGAGAAAGACAAGACAGGATTATAAAAAACTTCTCATTAAAAATCATATTACCACCGCCTTTCAACCGTTCGGTTTCTCTGGATCTCCCGTTCCTGTTTCAATTCTCCAACCGTTCGATTTCCACCTTGCGCCTTTGTAATTCCAGTTTTCACAGAACAATTTAAACCGTTATTTTTTAAATATCTGTCCAGATCATCATGAAAATTCCGGAGATCCTTTCGGTTAATCACATCGTTGCAACAGACTTTAATCCCTTGACTATGTTTTTTGTCCTTAACTACAGGAATACCGATCCAGTGAATATGTGGACGTCCACTTTCATCCTTATGCACTACGGATTGAATACAATTTTCCTCTCCATATCTTTCATTCAGAAAGTCATGTACATTATAAAAAAATAGGTCTGTCTGATCTTCTGGGAGATCTTCTGGACAGGTCACAATCCATCCGAAAGTCGTTTTTACATCCTCTCTATTATAGAGGTAACATTGAGATAACCGTTCTTTATAATAATCATAAGAAGATATATTTCTATGAACTAAAGAGTAATTTTGATTACTTTTTTCTCTGTCAATGTCTGGGTTGCTGGGTTTCTGGATTGTTCTCTCAATGTGTCTTAACTGATTTACAATACTGCTTTTACTAAATTTTTCTACTGATGCCATTTTTTATTTCTCCTTTTTTCTGTGCCTGTTTTTTCCTTATCAGGTCATTTCTAATTCTGTCCTATATGGCGAAGCGAATAGCACCAAAAACAAAAGTCGCTTTCGTTCCTAATGTTTTGGTACATTCTAATTCTCCATACAAGATATGGTAGTTTGCAAGCAAACTTCCACCGCCCCAAAGAACGGGGCTTATCTTGCCAAAGGTGCAAGCACCTCTGGACTCCGCTTGCTTCAAGTTCTGCTCTATAAAACAGAGCTTCACTTGAAACAAGAGGGTCTATATCGACCCTACGCTTTTTATTCTGTTCTATAGTACAGAACAGTAATAAAAAAGCTACCCCGCCCATTTTCACTGTTCCAGAATCACCATGATTTTCCACATGATTTCGTTTTCGTTCAGCTTGTGAAAATGTTCGATCAAGAAGGTATACACTTCTTCTGTGTATACCTTTTCAGAAGCGTCCAAACGCTCTAAAATCGGCTTTGCATCTTCTATATACAGCTCTCTTAGAAGAGTGTCAAAATGGACTATAAGAGGCTTGTAGAAGCTTTCTGGAATACACATTTCTTTTTTCTTTTTCCCTCTTATCAATGATCTTACAAGCTGTCTTTTTATACCTTCCAGATCATCCGAATTAGAGGATAGAATTTCTAAAACTGAAAGTCTAAAGTTGTCTTTTTCATTCTTAATCTTCATAATTAATAATTCCTTTCTTCATGTTGGATTTCTCTTTTTATTTCTTTCTTAATTTCTTTTTGAAATTCTTTCTGAATCCACCTAGAAACCTGTTGTTCAATTCCACCGAGATAAACAGTTAGGCCTTTTACATCGTCTTGATCTAAATTTTTCAAATCGTCCATAAATAAATCTCCTTTTTAAATAAGGTACAAAACCGATTGTTCTATTCGTTCTGTCCTATATGGAATATATGTAAAAAATATTTTAAAAAATGGTCTATAAAACAGAAGCGTATAAAACTTTTCTATTACTTTAAAATATCCCTAGTAAGAAAAAAGTTTAAAACAGAATTTTCAACCACCAAATAGGTGCACAAAATCCTCTGAAATTTGTACCCATATGGGTGTTCAAAATATTTTCGCTTTAAATTGATCGTGACTGTTATTTATAGGTGGAATCCTAGATTCTTTTTACATATCTTTCCGTGAAATCTTTTATTTTTCATGGAGGTAAAAAAATGGACTATTTATCTATTCAAAGTAACTGCTTATGTGGTAATATTACAAACGAAGAAGCCAGGATGCTAATGGAGAAAAATATGACATTAGCAAAAATTAAGAGAGAACACGAAAAAAATATTAAACAGTTACCAGATGGAAGGTGGTGGATACGCCTAGAAGGAAAGGTAATAAAAAAGAAATCTATTGAATCTATTTATGAAGAAATTTACAAAACACAGAACCAAAAAAGCGAGCTTGAACTGGTTAGTGTTGCTGAAAGATGGCTGAAAGTCAGACAAGCCACGCAGGCTGCCGGAACATGGAGTAAAGATTTTAGATTTATTAAGAATTATCTAAAAGGCTCTCCCCTTGAACATATGAAAATCGATAAGATCGTTTATTCTGATACAGTGGAATGGGGAAAATGGTGTTTAAAGAAAAATCCGCAAATGAAGGAAAAGTACTTTAAAAATATCAAAGGCGAGTTAAGCAAACTTTTTGAATTTTCCTTAAAAGAAGGAATAGTTTTAATGAATCCGGCTAAGGATCTGTCTCTTCATACAGACAATTTTATTCCACCTACCAAGCATGAAGATTCAGATCTTATTTTTTCAGACTCTGAAAAAGATCGTGTTAAAGAACTAATTTTGAATGAAGCCGAAAAAACAAAAGATACGGTTTGCTTAGGTCTTGTCCTTCTTTTTAACACAGGAATCCGTGATGGAGAACTAAATGAATTAAGATGGAAAGATATTGAAAATGATTCCTATCTCCATATTCAAAGAGAACTGGTTGAAGATCACGACCCTGAGACCAATAAACTTTGTGGATATAAAGTTGTAGATCACTGTAAATCCAAAGCCGGAAACAGACGGATTCCTTTGAATTTAGAAGCTCTAAAAGTTCTCGAATTACAGAAACAGCTTTCTATCGAAAATGGTTACTTAGTTGGAAAAGATGATCTTATTTTTAGAAGAGATCGAAAAGAAAAAGGTCTGCAATGTAACACCAGATGTTATGAACCCAGAATAAAAAGATTCTGTCGGTTAGCCAATATGGATGTTCTTAAAAGTCAGCATGACATCCGAAGAACTTTTTGCACGAATATGTACTATTCTGGCGTTCCTTTAAAGAACCTTCAGAAATTAATGGGACATAGTTCATTGAAACAGACCATGGATTATATAAAGTTTAAAGAGGATGATAAAGACGAACTTTTAGAGTATTTGAATATGATTTAAGTAATGGAACAAAATGGAACAACAAATTGGGGGTTGAATTCAAGCATGAAAAAAGCCGAAATCCCTTGATTTTACAAGGAACTTCGACCTTCAACTAAGCACGTGCGCTAGAGGATTCGAACCCCCGACCTTTTGGTCCGTAGCCAAACGCTCTATCCAGCTG
>ERZ1106939.2013-NODE-2013-length-13657-cov-10.398618_pt1 | contig 13657 bp, 16 predicted proteins | sample MGYA00403669_ERZ1106939 | MGnify/ENA primary metagenome ERZ1106939 (study PRJEB35170, sample SAMEA104062447) | human gut metagenome | biome: human gut; feature: human-associated habitat; material: faeces | place: Denmark | collected 2012-09-28 ...
GCGAGCATTCGACGTCCATATTGTCATAATTTGCATGGCTCTGAATAGTTACAAAAAATAAAAACTACCAGGAACCGGATCTGCTACCCGGACTGGCTATGGTTGTGATTCTCCTGCTTGATTTCCCAGTGAATCAGAAAGGTCAAAGCCGCACGGAGCGCAATAATTCCGGCAACTGTTGCAATTTCCTTGAAATCTCTTACAATAACGGTTTTCAGGATCTCGCTGCAAAGCTTGAATTCCAGTCCTACAGCAAGTCCCTGTGCAAGTGTCAGCTTCATATCGGGCCTACGGCGGATATAATAATAAAATCCCTTTAAGCCCGAAATGATAATGACAATCACTCCGACAAATTCAAAGAACAAAATTGCAACCTCTACAATGTGCTGCATCAGATTTTCGAACCCTTCATAGACTACCATTGCATCTCTCCCTCTGTATCATTTAATTACCTGTAACTGTCCGGTACCCTCACAGTTACAATTACTCTTAAAAAAGCGGATTCAGTTCCCAGAATGCCACGGCACTCGCTGCCGCTACATTTAAGGAATCCACTCCGTGCGCCATCGGAATCATGACTGTATAGTCACAGTCTGCAATCGTTCTTCCTGCAAGACCATCGCCCTCTGTTCCAAGAACAATCGCAAGCCTTTCTTCCTTCTTCAGCCTCTCATCCTTAAGAGATACGCTGTCCTCCTTAAGCGCCATTGCCGCCGTACGGTATCCCATGCTCCGGAGCTCCTGCATTGCCCGTTCCGGCCAGTCCCCTGCATCCATAATCGTCCACTGGATCTGAAAAACGGTTCCCATACTGACACGTACCGCCCTCCGGTATAGCGGATCACTGCTGCCCTTCGTCAACAGCACCGCATCCATGGAAAGTGCTGCTGCCGACCGGAAAATGGCTCCTACATTCGTTGGATTCACCACATCCTCCAGAATCGCAATCCGGTGCTTTCCTGCACAGATTTCTTTTAAGGAAGGAAGGGCTTTGCGCCGCATCGCACACAGCATTCCCCGCGCAAGCTGATATCCGGTGATTCTCGTAAGAACCTCCAAAGAAGCCGTATAAACCGGGATTTCTCCACACCGGTCCAGAATTGCTCTTTCCTTTTCGCCAAGCGGCTTCTTTTCCATAAGAAGGGAAAGCGGCTCGTATCCGGCTTCCAATGCCCGCAGAATCACATTCGGGCTTTCTGCAATAAAAATACCGGGCTCCGGCTCATAGTAATGCAAGAGCTGTACTTCCTTCTTATCGATATAGACTTCCAGTTCCGGAATCTCCAGATCCGTAATTTCTATGATGCTCACACTGTTTCCTCCGTACCCGTGCATGCCGTATAAAACTGCAGCTTCTTATCTATCAGCTTATCACCTTCATAGGCAAGCCGCAACGTGAAAAAGCGTGGATCATCACGAAGCAGTATTTCAAGAAAAACGGCATCTCCTTCCCATGTCGGAAGGGCTGGAACCTCTGTTTTCGGAATCCACGCAAGCTCTCCTTCATTGCAGGCTCCCGGTTTCCCTTCAAAACCGTCTGCGGTAAACAGACACATCAATTCCGTTTCCTGCTGGTCACTTATGAACGTAATAAGTCCCCGGAAGGTATAGGAAGTGAGTGTAAGTCCCGTTTCTTCCCGGACTTCCCGCACCAGACAGTCCTCCGGTGATTCTCCTTCTTCTAAATGTCCACCGACTCCGATCCATTTTCCGCCGTTGATATCCTGCTTTTTCTTCGTACGATGCAGCATGAGATACTTCCCATCCTGCTCGATGTAACATAATGTCGTAATTGGTTTGCTCACGATCTGCTCTCCTGTCTGTATCCACTGTTATCTTCATTGGAGACTATAAGCAATGTATGTACCCGATTCCCTAATTTCACACTTTGCTGCATTCATCCTCATTGAGTGCTTTATATGAAAAAAGGACAATATCACTTGTCCCTGCATTCCCTATATAGTAGATAAGAGAATCTTTGGTTGGAGCGTCACTCCCAACATCTCTTTTGCCCATTGCAATTTGCATGCGGCGCATGACGACGCATTTTTCACCTCAAAGATTCTCTTTCTATTCTAAATTAATTATAGTTAATTTATTCTTTAGAGTAAAGAATTTTTTTATTTTTCAGCATTTTATTCCAGGTAGTCTCTCCAATATGCCAAAAAGAAATGACAGAATTCCTGTATTCCACAGGATCATCTTTCACTGCAATTCTAAGTACCAGTTTAAACCTGTTGCTGTCACCGTCTATAATTTCTTTTAATAAAATAGCCGTATTGGATTTGTTTGCTTCTATAATATAATCTGGATTTCCGATAATCTCTTCTAAATACTTATTATATCTTTCAAAATCAGTCGGATGTCTTTCTTTAATGTGTTCTATCCTTTCCTCTGTAATAATCACTTCATCTGTTATGATATTTCGTGTTACACACTCATAGATGTTCCTGTTTATTCTTCCTACCAGATGCATCTTGTTTTTCCTTTGCATTTGCTATTTCATGATTCACTTTGTAAACAATCAATTCTAACAAATATACAGGCATTGTACGATTACCAAGTTCCCAGTCGGTCATTGTCCGATAAGGTATATTAAGCCATTCCGAAAACTCTTTACGGTTCATCCCTGCATATTTTCGTATACGCTGCATCTGTTTAGCCGGATCAAATGTATTACACTCAATAATAAGTGAAAGGTCATCATTTAAGAAATCATTCTCTAACTCACAATGTGGTTCTTCTTTTTCTTCTTGATTCATATTCTTCCCCTTCAATATACGCATTGCGTAATTTATTTATAGTATAGATACGCAATGCGTAAAAGTCAAGTAGCAAATTTAAAATATATTTTTATCTACATTGCTGTAAAGTCTCACAAATTACCCAGCTCCCGCCTGCGCTTGCGGCGGACACGGTTAATATGCCGTTCATAGTCTCCGCTCCGCAAAAGCTCGGACAACACATACTGCTCAAACAACGGCACCGGACAGGAATAAAAGCCCAGCTTATGCTCAAATGAATCCACCAGAGTCTCCGGCAGAATCATATAGCCGATACGCACTGAGGGTGCAATGGTCTTGGAAAACGTATTCATATAAATCACTTTGACGCCGTCTGCAATCGAAAATAACGGACTCTCCGGCTTACTCGAAACCGTCAGCTCCGAATCATAGTTATCTTCCACAATTACGGCATTGCGCTGTTTCGCCCAGTAAAGATACTCCCGCTTCTGCGAAATTCCAATGGTAATCCCGCTCGGATAACTGTTAAACGGTGTCACATGCAATACGGATGCTTTCGTTCTGGTAAGTTCGGAGGACAGAATTCCTTCCGCGGAAAGCGTCAGCGGGTCACACACAATGCCCATGGATTCATAAACCTTGCGGATTTTTTCATAAGAAGGATTCTCAATGCCAAAGATGCATCCCGCGCCGAAAAACTGTGCCACCAGTCCATACAGATATTCCGCACCGGAACCGATGATGACCTGTCGTGGATGAATCTGGATTCCTCTGCTTCTTCCAAGATAGGAACAAATCTCGGCACGCAGTTCCTCACAGCCGTGATTGGGGGACTTCACCAGAATCTGCTCCTCGTAATCAAGCAGTACTTTTCTCATCGTCCGGGCAAGCACACTGAACGGAAATTCTCCTGTCTGCTGGACCTGCGGATGGGTCACCGGCAGCTCCTCATGACGGATCTCCGGAATTACCTGAAAATCCGCTTCCCGATAAATCACAAAATATCCACTCCGTTGTCTTGTTTCAATATATCCTTCGTCACTTAGCAGATTCATGGTATGCTCCACCGTAATAAGGCTGACTCCAGTTTCCTCTGCAATGATCCGCTTGGACGGAAGCCGCGAATCCAGCGGATAAATCCCTGCTACAATGTCCTGCACCAGATAATTATATAATTGAATATAGGCGGGCACTCCACTGTCCTTTGTAATGGAATAGTTCATCTGGTCTTATCAGATACTCCTTTTCTGGTTATTTCGGTATTACCAATTCAATTGTATTCTTGATTCAATCATTTGTAAAGGAAAAGAGTGATCAGTTTGTACGAAGAAATTAAGAAACAGGCGGCTGATGTTACCGCCGAATTATGTGAAAAAGCAAAGCTCCATAAAGGTCAGATTCTTGTAGTCGGCTGCTCTTCTTCCGAGGTATGCGGAGATAAGATCGGCAGCAATTCGAACCTCGATGTAGCCAAGGCTGTTTTTTCCGGAATTTATGAAACGACAAAGGCACGCGGCATTTATCTTGCCACCCAGTGCTGTGAGCATCTGAACCGTGCCATTATCATTGAACAGGCTGCCGTTCCTGGTGCGGAATTCGTCAATGTCGTTCCCCAGCCCAAAGCCGGCGGTTCCTTTGCAACCACCGCGTACCAGACCTTTGAGCATCCGGTCGCTTTGGAAGAAATCAAGGCCGATGCCGGAATTGATATCGGCGATACCTTCATCGGCATGCACCTTAAAAAGGTTGCCGTTCCGGTCCGCCTTACCAATCACGAAATCGGCCAGGCTCATATCACTGCTGCCAGAGTCCGTCCCAAATTTATCGGTGGCGAACGTGCACACTATGATGCAGAGCTGTTGTAAATGAAATGTTGGTAACTATTCAGCGCAGGTCGAAGCATTTACTGCCAAGAACGTAAGAAAATGATTCAAATGTTGTATTTTTACCAGATCATTGTCCCTGCTACTTAACAGGATACTGGTAGGTTCAGATACTTCATCAGCGTCTTAAGTCCCTCGATCGGCACACAGAATCTGGGGTTCCGGGTAAGGCAGGCTTCATGAATCTCCTCTAAATCAAACCACTCCACAGCCTCCACTTCTTCCTTTTGCAGGGTAAGCTTCTCCATATCTACCGGCTCCTGATAACAAAACACGAATGAGGTTTCATTATCCTTGAAAGGGCGCCCATGAAATTCCATTTCATAATGAATATGAAACTTTCCTGCATAGTTCAGCTGCTCCGGAGATGCATGAATCCCTAGCTCCTCTCCCAGTTCCCGTATAGCCGATTCAAGCGGTTCGTCTCCTGCCTGAATATGTCCTGCAGATGATGTATCAAAGCATCCCGGAAAGGATTCCTTATCTTCTGCCCGCTTCTGTAACAGGACCTGATATTTTCCATCTACCATACGGACAACCCATACATGGGCGGTTCTATGACAAATCCCTTCGGCATGTGCATGACTTCGTTCTACCATTCCTCCGATTGGCTGTCCTTCTTCATTACAAATATCGAACAGTTCCGCCGTCCATTCCGATCCCTCTTCCAGATGCTTTTCCTTAAGCCAGTCATCATAAACGCTCAGTTCCCGTCTTTCTCCCCGTTCATTTTCAAGCGTTACCACACATCTGGCTTTTTCTCCATCCGGCCGTTCTTCACATCCGTACTCTCCATCAAAAATCTGCTTAATTCTCCACATCATCCGCTCCTGTTTTATCTGTTTTGCAGCCAATTCCCTCTGCTCTATGATCTGTCGCCTTCCTCATCAAACAGTGGTCTGTTCCACGTCATTTCGTTCCACCTGGCATTGGTTGCTTCCATTTCTTTCTTCTGCATGATCCGGTTCCGGTCACTTAAGATCGACAGCATCTCATCCACAATCTCCGCTTCCGGCAGACTGGTATAATGCGACAGGTAACCGATCATCCTTCCCGCAGTAAAATCTGTATTCAGATTTTGTGAAATAAATCGCTGAACTCCTCGGAATACCCCTTTTCAATCAGCATTCGATATAAAATCCTGCTGCTTTCAGACTTTTCTTTCATACCTGTCCCTCTTTTCCTGTTTCTTCCTGTTCCTTTTTCTGTTCCTCATGATATTACTGGCTGAATTTTTGTTTATGCAGGGTCACTCTGCGCTCTCTTTCTCTGCTGTTGGGTATTTTCATGCTTCTTTATTTACCATACCCAATCATTTCTCTTGCTCTGGGTACTGACTGTCTTTTTTACTCACCATACCCAGCCGTTTCTCTTGCTCCGGGTACTGACTGTCTTTTTTTCTCACCATACCCAGCCGTTTCTCTTGCTCCGGGTACTGGCGGTCTTTTTTTTCGCCTATACCCAGAGATCTCATTCTCATTGGGTATCAGATTTATGTTTCTCCTTCCATACCCTCTGGATCAATTTTCATTGGGTACCAAGGTTGCTTTTCTTCTTCCATACCCTCTGATTTCCTTTTCACTGGGTATTAAGTCTATATTTCTCCTGCTATACCCTCTATTCTCAAATTAACTGGGTACTTGAATGACATTTAACTTCCCATACCCAATACACCTAGTAACAACCGTCAAGAACTATAAAATCAAGTTTCTTCCTCCGTTACAATCCGCATTCCCATCTGAAAGGCAACCGGATAAAGGAAGTTCTTTTCAAGTCCGGAGTCGAAGATCACTGTAAATTTCCCTGTAATCCCATCTGCATGATAAACTGCATCGCTGATGACTCCCATTCCATATTTGATCTGTTCAACCCTCTCTCCAATGACAAGCTGAATCTCTGTACTCCGCAAGGTCTGATCCGGCTGCGCACTTCCAGACTTCACACTATACAGCTCCGTGTTATTAGGTTTGAGCCTAGTCTTCCCCTGATCCGGCTGCAATGTTGCAAACGTCTTTCCTTCCACCTGCTTCTCATTCTGCAGCTTCATACGATCAGGAAACTTCAAGCTATCCTGCTTGACACTTACAAACTTTACTCTATCCGGCTCCATACTATTAAGATTCTTCACACCTTCCACCCGTTCCACCTTCACAGGCGTCATCTCCCGGATAAAGGACGACGTTTCCTCCGACAGCCTGAATATATGAAGCACACTCTTCGCTCTCGTCATGCCTACGTAAAACAGCCGCCGTTCCTCTTCAAATTCCTTCTTTTCCTGCGGTGTTGCCTTCTTCGAATAAACCACCTTATCCGGGAAGACGCCATCGCAGACATCCATCAGATAAACCTCCTCGTACTCAAGTCCCTTAGAAGAATGAATGGTCGACAAGATAAAATTGCTGTCATAATCCGGACGCTTCTCCCGCAGCATATTCTGCAGGAACTCGAGCCTCCCTAAAAAGCTGCCAATCGACACCTCTTCATAGGACAGCATCTTCAGAATAAAAAGCTTGTTGTCATCCATATTATTGCGTTCCAGATATTCCCCGTATCCCAACGGAGTCTCAATCCGGAAAAGCACCCTGGAAGGAGCCTCTTTCAGCATATTTCGCAAGTGTGTCGCAAAAGCCCGGCACTTTCCAAGCACCATGCCATTCAGGCCTTCCGCATATTCTGCAGCTTCCAGTACCGGAATATGCCGTTCCTCACTGATCCGGCATAGCTGCTGTGCCTGATTCTTCTTCAGATAGGTCTGGCATTTAAAATAAATCCGCAGGAAAAGCTCCGTATCATATGGATTTAGGGCAAACCGCATAATATTCGTGACATCCGTTACCACACGATGGGTAAAAAAAGCCATATCCGTGCTTTTGATCCGGTACGGAATCTGCTGCCGCTCCAGCTGGTCAATGAGAGGAAGCACACTTTCATTATCGCGGTACAAAACCGCCGTCTCCACCTCATGATTCTGTGCCACCTTCCGAAGATAAGTATATTGCGCCGCACGATTTTTCAGGGAAATATAATGAATCTCCGCCTCTTCTGCTTTCGTCGGAACCATATGCTTGCGATGCCTTAGCTTGTTATGCTGGATAAAGTGATCAGCCACAGCCACAATCCTTGCATTGGAGCGGTAGTTCTGATCCATCACAAGCTCCTTTGCCCCGGGATGCTCCTTTGTAAAATTAAGCAGTGCCTCCGGATAAGCCGCACGGAATCCGTAAATGCTCTGATCCTCGTCTCCCACCATAAAGAGATTTCCCTGCTCTCCTGCTAAAAGCCCGATAATAATATGCTGGATTTTGGACGTATCCTGCGCCTCGTCCACGCAGATATACCGGTATTTTCCCTGATAAAATTTAAGAAGCTCCGGACTCCCCTTCAGCATCCGGTACGCATAAATCATCTGATCATCATAGTCCATGAAGCTGTTCTGCTTTAAATACCTGTTGTATGCACTGTAAATTTCCCAGAGAGGAATGCCCTCTTCTTTCCCCAGTTCACGGATCTCCTCTTCGGAAAGCAGCATATTCTTACAATAGGTAATCAACGTGCGTGCATTCTTCACATCGCTTTCGGTCGGATATTCCGACAGATTCTGGACCAGAATCTCTGTCAGCATTCTTAAAATCACTTTTTCATCGGTAAGCAGCTCAAAGGCGCTTTTTCCGATCATCTGCCCGTATCTGGCAATCACCCTGGCACAAATTCCGTTAATTGTCCGGAATTCCAGTGCATTGCTGTATTCCTCACCAAAAATCTCCCGGAACCGGCGTGCCATGTCATTCGTTGCTGCAACTGTATACGTCAGGGTCAGAATGTTCTCCGGCCTTATTCCTTCACAATAGAGCATATACCCAAGCCTTGTGACTAAAACAGTAGTCTTGCCGCTTCCCGGAACGGCAAGCAGCAGAACCGGCCCATTCACCGTCTGCACTGCGGCAAGCTGCTTCTCATTCAGATGTCCCGCATATTTTTGTAAAAAACTATCTCTATCCATCATTTATAGCTTCTGCTTTCTCCTGTTGCATAGTCAATCTCGATTGTTTCTAATTTACCATTTTTAAAGGGCGGAGTCCATATGGACTTCGCCCTTTATGATTTCTTTGTATAATTCCTCTATCGGATTTCTCTGCACGATCAGTCTCTATCGTTATCCTTCTATAACATCAACCGGTAAATTGCTTCCACATCCTTCTGTTCCAAGGGAACAAACCCTCCAACTGTATGCGCGGTCTGTCCGTCTCCGTAGCAACAGACATGGGCAAGCTTAGGAATGTCCTCCTCCCTGGCTTTAAGCTGCTCGAAATTCTTCGGCATTCCAATGGAAATCAGAAAGCTCCGTAAGGCCTCAATTCCCTCTCTTGCAGTTTTCTCAGGATGGGCAAAATCCATCTCGCATCCCCACACACGAACGGCAATCTGCGCAAACCGCATCACATCATGGTTCATCACATAGGTAAACACTGCCGGCATCGTTACCGCAAGTCCTGCTCCATGTGCACAATCATACAGTGCAGACAGTTCATGCTCAATTGCGTGGCTTGACCAGTCCTGGGATCGGCCCACACCACAGATATTGTTATGAGCTACCATTCCGGCCCACATAATATTGGCACGTGCTTCATAATCATCCGGATTATCAATGACCTTCGGAGTCTCACATTTCATCGTGAGAATCAGGGCTTCGATCAGCCGGTCGGTTACCTCTACATCCTTCGTATTCGTCAGATATCTTTCATATAGATGCGCAATAATATCGGTTGCACCGGCGGCCGTCTGGAAAGCGGGCAGTGTCTGTGTCAACGCCGGGTTTAAAATAGAAAACTTCGGCCGGAACGCTTCTCCACCTGCTCCACGCTTAATCATTCCCTCTTCCTTCGTAATGACTGAATCTCCTGAGCCTTCCGAGCCGGCTGCGGATATCGTAAGCACTGTTCCGATGGGAAGTGCCTTTTCTACCGGCTTACCTTCATAAAAGTCCCAGAAATCCCCATCATATACGACCCCTGCCGCAATTGCCTTAGAAGAGTCGATTGTGCTTCCTCCACCGACAGCAAGAACAAAATCCACATTCTCCTTCCGGCACAATTCAATTCCTTCATAAACAAGTCCGCTTCTTGGATTGGGTTTCACACCGCCAAGTTCAACGTAACTGATTCCTTCCTGTTCCAAAGAAGCTTTAATCCGGTCAAGAAGTCCAGACCGGATGACCGAACCTCCACCATAATGTAATAAAACCCGACTACCCCCAAACCGTCTTACCAATTCACCTGCACGGTTCTCAGTATCCTTTCCAAATGCAAAATAAGTTGGTGCATAAAATGAAAAATTATCCATTAATTTGTCCTCCTGATTAATGCTGCTGCCTTGATATCAGCCCTACCTGCTGATCCGGTCAATTGTCTCGATTTCATCCTGCGTAAAGCTGGTGTTTTCGACTGCCTTAATATTATAAAGGATCTGGGATGGCTTCGATGCGCCTGCAAGTACGGAAGTAATCACTTCTTCCTTCAAGAGCCAGGCAAGTGCCATTTCCGCAAGAGTCTGTCCTCTTCCTTCCGCAATTTCATTCAACGCCCGGATCTTACCCAGCACCTCTTCGCTGAGTCTGGATTCCTGCAGAAATCTTCCGTCTGTCCTCACACGACTGTCCTCCGGAATACCGTTCAGATAACGGTCTGACAGCATTCCCTGTGCAAGTGGTGAAAAACAGATGATCCCCTTTCCAAGCTTCTCTGACATTGCCTTCAGACCATTCTGCTCAATCGTCCGGTCAAAAATATTATAACAGTTCTGGTTAATTACAAACGGAACATGCAGTTCATCCAGAATAGCAGATGCCTTTTCGAGAGTCGGACCGTCATAGTTGGATAAGCCGACATACAAAGCCTTGCCGCTTGCTACAATCTGTGAAAGTGCTCCCATTGTTTCTTCAAGCGGGGTATTCGGATCCATCCTGTGATGATAAAAAATGTCCACATAGTCAAGTCCGAGCCGCTTTAAGGACTGGTCGATACTGGCGATCAGGTATTTACGGCTTCCCCAGTCACCGTAAGGTCCCTCCCACATATCATAGCCGGCCTTTGTAGAAATAATCATCTCATCACGATACGGCATAAAATGCTCTTTTAAGATCTTTCCAAAATTACTCTCCGCACTTCCTGCCTTTGGTCCGTAATTATTTGCCAGATCGAAATGTACGATTCCATTATCAAATGCTGTGAAAAGGATTTCTTTCATATTTTCGTAAACACCGGTATCTCCAAAGTTGTGCCACAATCCAAGTGAAATTGCCGGGAGCTTTAATCCGCTCTTTCCGCAACGTACATAAGCCATTTTCTCATATCTGTCATTTGCTGCCTGATACATGTTTCTCTTCCTCTCTTTCGTAACGTAAAACAGGTGATAGAATAGTTCTGTGTTTATTCTACCACCTGTTTTTTATATTTAAAATCTCTTTTTTATATTATTCTCGTATAATCCAGGAAGAAGCACACACAACATACCTTTTCTTTTCCCTGGTTCCGGTACACATGTGGCTGGTCTGTCTCAAATTCCAGACTCATTCCCTTCGCCTTGCGAATCTTCTTTAAATTTTCTGATACATTATGTGATAAATAGTCCATCTACTTCATCCTTACAACGCTTTTCTGTACAACATTTCAATGTCACACTGTCTGGAAGACCTCGGATTCACTGCAATGTTTCCACTCTTCATGGCATCTACTGCCATTGCTTCAATCTTGTTCTCAATCTCTTCTGCACTCACCGGGCCTGTCTTGCTGGCATTATTAATTGCTTCTGTCAGATTTGCCGGAATTCCAATCTCCCCACATAATTCACGAATCGCATCCACCAGCATCATTGGTTCAAACTCTTCTGCGTAAGCCGGAACCGGACTGATATCATTATAGATTGTCAGATATCTTCCATGATCCGCCAGTGCATTATACTCTGCGATTACCGGAAGCAATACTGCATTTGCCACTCCATGCGGCACATCAAAGAATGCACTGACCGGATGGCTCATTGCATGTACATTTCCAAGTCTTGCAAAGGAAAAGGCGATTCCTGCAAAAAGAGATCCCGTAAGCATTGCCTCTGCAGCCTCCAGATCTGTACGTCTTGCCACAAAACGGCGGATATTTCCACCGATCAGCTCCATTGCTTTCTCTGCCATTGCGTCAGAAAAAGGAGATGCTGCTGTGGAAACATAAGCCTCCTCCGCATGAATAAATGCATCGATTCCGCAGGCTGCTGCCACAGATGCCGGAGCAGAAGTGAGAAGCTCAGGATCCAGGATCGCATATGCAGGAAGAAGAAAAGAAATCATGGAGACAGTAGAGTCTGATGTTTCGTCGAATATAGAATCATATGGAAAGTTATTCCGGCAGATCGTAATGATCGTAACACCGATCATTATTGCTGCATTTGTGTATAATATTACGACCACCGTAGATATGAAGATTTTCTACAATGTCTTAAACAGTAAAAATGTAGATCGTGTTGAATCTGCAAATTTGTACGGTATTTTTTCCGGTCAGTATATGGTGCTGATCAATCTTCCGGTATCGATCGCATCTGCGGTTGGAACAACCCTGATACCAAATATTTCGGGAGCATTTACCAAGGGGGATAAAGCGGAAACGAATCATGTATACAATCAGTCCATGAGTATCACGATGATGGTGACGATACCATGTGCAGTCGGAATCGGTGTGCTATCAGAACCGATCATCACACTGTTGTTCCGTGGTGCGGATCCGCTGGTATTTAAGGCGTTGACTGCCGGCTGCATATCTGTGGTATTTTATTCATTATCAACACTTACAAACAGTATCTTGCAGGGAATCGGAAAGGTTATGGAGCCGGTGAAGAATGCGACACTTGCATTGTTGATCCATTTAGTATTCCTTGCTGCTATTTTGAAATTTACAGATGCGAAGCTGTTCGGTCTGGTAGCGGCTACGATCCTGTATTCATTACTGGCATGTATCTTTAATCATATATCTGTATCCAAATATATGTCTACGAAGCTTGATGTGAAGAAGATCTATCTTGCTCCTGCCGTTGCATCGATATTTATGGGAATCGTTGCCTGGGGCAGTTATCAGATCTTCTACCACCTGATTCATATGAATTTAGTCAGTGTTGTTCTGGCAATCCTGCTTGCAGTTATTTTCTATGCAGCAGCTATTCTGGCAGTCGGTGGATATACGAAGGAAGAAATCCTTGCTATGCCAAAGGGAACCCTGATCCTGAAGCTTGCAGAAAAACTACATCTGGTGAGAGAGTAGAGAAAGGAACGTGTGATAATTAACTCCCAGATTATTGCACTAAAACAAAAGATGAGCAAATTTAAAAAAATGATCATGCGTATGGCAGACCGGCTTGACAGCAGCTGCGCGCTGGGTGCGATCCGACAGGGTATGATCATGATGATCCCGCTTCTTGTAGTCGGGTACCTGGCGGCGATGTTGATCAATCTACCGATTCCAGCATATCAGACGTTTATAGCGAAATTGTGTGGTGGACATGTACTGGAAATTCTGAATTTCGTATATGCCAGTGTTAATGAGTTCTTTGCTGTTTTTCTGGCAGTAACAACAACGGTCAGTTATGCCATTATGAAACGGAGAAAGCAGGAAATCTATGAAGGTACAGGAAATATTATCATTTTAGTAATTATCACACTGGCTGCTCTGGTAGGGTATTTCGGAATCCAGTACGATGATTTTTCCATTCATTTGTTAAGCAATATGCATGCATTTACGGCACTGTTTGTTGCGCTTATTTCCGGTAAGATCTATTACACAATGAAGAGCAGTCGTTTCTTCAAGGTGAAAAATCAGCGTACGAATACGGACGGTATCTATATTGAAGCAATCGAGGGAATTGCTCCGGCGGTTGTCATTATTGGATTTTTTGCGTTTTTTCGAATTTTGTTACAGGTATTATTTGGAGTAAGCGGTTTTCAGGAATTGGTTGAACGCTTTTTTGATTACCTGTTAAAGCCATTACAGAATG
>ERZ1106939.2014-NODE-2014-length-13655-cov-102.029706_pt1 | contig 13655 bp, 6 predicted proteins | sample MGYA00403669_ERZ1106939 | MGnify/ENA primary metagenome ERZ1106939 (study PRJEB35170, sample SAMEA104062447) | human gut metagenome | biome: human gut; feature: human-associated habitat; material: faeces | place: Denmark | collected 2012-09-28 ...
TGCATTTTTTTGCAGTTGCTCACCACGCGCCGCGAGAAGGCTGATGACAACGCGCGGTATCCGGCCACTCGCCAGAAAAAGTAAGTGGCCGGGTTTCAGTTACGCCTTATGGCAAGCGCCCCAAACGTAGTTGCGCTTATCGTCGTAACCGTAGACAAGCAGCGTCACGCGGTCGCCGCGAGTCAGCAGTTCATCGGAAGCGGTACGAGCAACGCGAGCCTGAATGTTGCCGACATCCACAATCAGGCGGTAGTAGTTGTCCTGAACGGAAGTCACGGTAGCACCGTAAGCGCCGTTGCGAGCCAGGCTGTGGATGTTCATTGCGGGATTAGCGCGGCGTTCCAGGATAGCGCGGTTCATGCGCAGGCTGACAGTGCCATTTTCGTTATCCACGTTCAGGTCTTCGATAACCACTGGAATGCCTTCACCGACATGGAACTTCTTGGATACATCGTCGATATACTCGTAAGCAGACAGAGCACCAGCACCGATGCTGGTCTCAACGCCCAGAGCTTCAGCGATGACGTAATCCGGGCCACTGGACAGAATAGAAGCGATAGCGCGGGAGCCGTTCTGAACATCCGCATTACGGCCAAAGAAGTGACGGTTGCGCTGGAGCTGCATAGCGTCCTGACGAGAGCCAGCGAATACGACCTCTCCATCCTCAGACTTGGCTTCCATGTACGGGCAGAAGTTGATGATAGCGCCATTCATCAGCTTTGCCTTACGCAGATAACGGCGCTGCCGGGTAGTCGCATCGTTCTCCTCAATGCCCTTCATCAGACTGAAGTAGAAGAAGTCCTCTGCCGGAATCATGACGCGCAGCGTGCCACGGCTCACTTCAACGACAGCGCTGCCATTCTGAACCGGGCGAACGCCAAAGACCTTGCCCTGCAGGAAGCGTCGAGGACCATGCTTGTTGTCAGCAACGCAGCGGCGCATCTCAGCCAGGTCACGAGCGCGGCGGTCTTCGGGCATATCGACATGCAGCATATCGTTGCCGTCATCAATGAAAGCACCAATCGCCAAATCATCATCATTGAAGCGGCGAGTCGCACGAGGAACCTCATTGACTTCTTCGTCAACGCCCTCATCGGCGGGAGCTGCTTCGGTAGCCACTTTCGCTTCCTGCGGTTCAGATACCGGCGCGGCGTTTACATTTTCTTCAGGTGCAGCAGCGACAGCAGCTTCATTGGTTTCAACGGCAGTGGAATTCAGCATTTCATTTTCGTTCATGGTATTTGTCTCCTTTGTATTAAAAAAAGAAATATGAGATTATCGACATTTGTCGCTGCCCGGTAGCAGGATTCGGGCACTGTCCACCACACGCCGCGCGGAGGCTGTCGATTTGTGTGGTTCCTGACCCGCATGGAGCGAATCAGGGAAAAAGAAAAACCCCGGTCACACAATCAGTAACCAGGGGTTAAGGAACAAACTATTTATTTTTTGAATGCGTTTTTCTTTTTGGGAGCAGGTTCATCCGTAGCCAGCAAATCTTTCTTGGACAAACGCGGTTTCATGCGCTCTTCGGAACGCTTCTGCGTAATATCTGTATTGATTTCTTTCTGGCGCTGGATATCACCGAACGACGATTCACGGGATTCAATTGCGTCGTGTTTCCGGGCATTGGGATAAAGGTCTGCGGTTTTCGGAAGTTCTGCCCATTTGGTGGGGACAAAATGCGGGTCATTGAACAGAGGATGATGAATAAATCCGAAGCGCTTGGCTTCCAACATGTTCTGGCCATTCGTCATAATCAAAATCTGTTCCTTGTCCAAATGCTGAACTTCATCAGGGTTCACAAGATTGCGTTTGCCGTCGCCTTCACTGAGCGAATACCCTTGCATCACGCCGCGATTTCCGGCAGAGGAAGCACGAGTATCGCTGACGCTCTTGGCGCGAATCGTAACAATGCCGCTCTTATCGGAAATATATTCGGCTGTATACTTATCATTACAGCCCAGAACCAGCATCGTATTGCAGCAGCCGATGATAGTTTCGGCGTTTTCCTCGCCGTACAACTGAGTCAACTGCGGCAAACTCTGCAAAATGAGGGAAACTGCAATCTTACGAGAGCGTGCAGTAGCAATCGTCTTTTCAAAGTTCGGCCAGACGCCAGTGTTTGCCAACTCGTCCGCAACAACGTTGACCGGAATACGACCTTCACCACCAACTGCATCGAAAGCTTCTTTCAGGTCTTTGAACAGGAAGCTCAAAAGCAGAGAGGAAAGCAGCTGCATGGAAGCGTTATCATCGGAAATGATAAGGAACAATGCGGTTTTTTCCGCGCCAAGATTTGCCAGGCGAATGTCATCGTTACTGATAACGCGGCGAACCTTGTAGGTCATGAACAGCTGGAGTCGAGTATTCAAGCCGCCAACAATGTTAGGCTGTACACGTTCACCCATACCCTTAAACACTGCCCAGGCAGATGCAGCAGGATGGCTCAGCGGCACATACTTGAAGTTTGCTTCCCATTTATCCAGGTCGTTGTGAAGCAGAGCGTCATAGATATCAGAGATGTTACAGGTCGGAGCATCTTCTTCCCATTCAGAAAGCTTCCTGTCCCCTTCCTCATCACCGTAGAACGAATGAGCAAGGTATTCGACAACCCGGCGTCTATCCACCATTGCGGATTCCGGATTCTTTACAATCTCAATCAGAGATTGTTCATCTTCCCGAGTGATGTACGGCAGCTGCGTCAAAAGCTCTTTTGCACGGCGCTCATAAATCTCAATCAGGCTCTTCTCACGGATATAAGCACAATAAGAAACCGCAACGCGGAACAGGTTCTCTTCCGAGCTCTCCCAGAACGGGTCGCCCTTACTGTTTGCGCCGCCGCCGGTGTTCGCAATAACGGTTTTACAGAAGGTAATCACACGCTGGTCATCAATGTTGCCGGTAATCGGGTCATAGATTTCCTGAACACAATCCCATGCATTAGAAAGGTCCAGATTGATAAGGTTAAAGACCTTAACCTTATAACCACGGGACTCCAAAAGTTTACGCATATCGTTGTGAATTTCGCCTTTCGGGTCAGTGACTACAACCGATTCGCCACGCACAATAGATTGGAATACCGCCGTTCTGACATAGCCAAAAGACTTACCTGAACCCGGAGGTCCGATAAGGATAAGGTTTCGGTTGCCGGTAGGTTCAAAGGGCAGCGCAATGACTTCCTCACCATCTTGCGTGAACTGTCCAAGAATCGTACCAGTCACGTTTTCAACCGGGCCGACCTCATAGACTTTTTTGGCTTCTGCTTCGTTCATCCAACGAGCCGTGCCGTATGTGCCCGCCATAGACGTTGCAACGCCACGGTCATCCACTTCTTTGGTTGCGTTAAGGTCTGTGTTATTGACTGAAAACCGGATAATGACGAACGTAATGGCGCATGCAAAGACAAGCGCCGTCACAATACCGTAACCGGTCGTCAGGGCAAGCACAAACCCGCGTAAAAGCCCCGCATCCCATTCCCCGACAAAGACTTTCGCAATGCATCCTGCCGGGAAAAGGCTGACAAGAAAGGAAAAGCAGAACAAAAGTACGAGCTTTTCGCCCTTCGACAGCATCAAAATTTTCGTCTTAAATTCGTTCCATTTGGTCACTGGTTGTCCACCTCACTGTCAGTGTTTTCGGTTTCTTCTTCGCTGTCGGAAGTATCCAAATCCTCAACTTCTCCTTCTGTAACGGTCGTATCCACTTCCTGCAAGATAAAGTTGTCAGGGTTTGTATCGTCAAGAGAATCCGTGACGACCTTCAAAATATTATCGTTGTACCAGAATTCCCAGCCAAAGATTCTCGAAACGTCTTCAATCGGCATTGTGAACGTATTATCTTGGGCCAGCGTCATCGTATCGGTCCAGGCATACGATGTATTGCGCGATGTATATTTGAAGGTTTTCCTGTCACCGTGGATTTCAAAATACTCGCTTGCTTTGGTCAAAGCTCTTGCGGACGGCACATATTCCCAATGCCCATAAGTGATGGGAACATAGAGAAGACCTGCGTCTTCCGCATACTGCGTATTGCTGTCATAAGCCTCAGCCAACGCACGAACCGAAACGCACAAGCGGCCATCGCTATTGATGGAGAAGTGCATCCCGGGCACCAAAGAACCGTTCAAGATAACGCATTTCGTAGGAGCAGTCTTTTCACCTTTCAGGATAGCCTGACCATCTTCTCGATTCTTGATTGCCTGGTCGTAATCTTCCTGAGAACTGAAGATGTAAAGCCGTTCACAGGAACCTTCTTTTCGAAGCTGTGAAAAATCTGTTGGATAATCAATGGCAAGCGAATCCTTATCAAGCTCATAGACTTCCTCACCGGAAACAATGCACTTCAAATATTCATCGTCAACGCTATAGCCGTTCGAATCGTCATATCCAGTCGTGCTCACTCTATCGACAACATAGTTCCCATCAGCATCAAAGTGTCCGGATTCCGAAACGATATCCTTCTCATCAACGCCCAAAACCATGCCATCGGATTCTTCACTTGACGCGGAGTCATCGGAGGGAGTCTCCGTCTCATCCACAGTCTCACCTTCCGAGGCTTCATCGTCAGGAACGGGAGTCTCTTCCGGCTCCATGTGTTCCGGGTTCGGACGCAGATACACGGTATGGCCGCTGAAAATCTCAAGGCCGTTTCCGTTATCATCTGTATACGGAATCAAGCCCATGCTTTCTATCACCTGAGCCTTCTCCTTATATAAAGGAGAGCCATCGCCCATTTTCACTTCCTTGTATCCGTTGCAATCGAGGTTGTTCGGGTTTTTGACATTAAGCTTGGTTAGAACGATTTCACCGTCTTTCATTTGGGTGCCGCCTGATGTATCCACTTCACCACCAATATTGGGATTTGATGACGGTTCCGATGTACTTTGAATGGACGGGGTCGGCGCGGTGGAGCTGTTAGCATTCGTGTCGCTGTTTCCGCTGTTTCCTTTACAAGCAGTCAGACAGCAAAGGCAAGCGCCCAAAATAGCGGCACTTTTCATAAAGTTGTCCATAATAAAAATGACCCCACTTCTATCTCAAGTGGGGCCTTACTCCTTTCTTTAGTTAGTTGCTCATTTCGATTTCAGGGTCTTTTTGGGTTTCGCCGTAATAAAGTTCAAGGTGCAAATGTTCGCCTGTACCGGTTTTACTTATACAATATCCGCTATAGCCGGTATAGCCAATGATTGCTCCCGCTTCAATCGTGTCATCAACATTGTAAGAAAGACCTGGGGCCATGTGCTGATATAGCATAAAGACGCCGTTCTTTTCACCAGGCACAACGCCACCACGTTCACCATAGTAAATCATCAGCATGTTACCGCGCTGGCCTTGTCCCTTCGGAATAAGCACGCCGTTTGCGTAGCCATCCTGCTTGCCCACAATAATGCCCTTGTATGGTGCCACCAGAGGATATGTAGCATGAGGCGGGGCAATATCAGTGCCATTGTGCTTCGTATCACCACGAGGCGATTGCCAGCTGGAAGTCACCTTAGCTTTCCAACCACTCCACGGCCCGGGAAGAAGACCTGAAACTGGGCATTCAAACAAATCATCGGAATGGTTGGCGTAGAACTGGTCAATCATCTGCTTGATAGAACCGCTGATGACCGTGCCAGTACCGGCACCGCCAGTGTTGCTGCCGGTCCCGATATCCAAAGACGAATCTCCTTCAAAATCAGCTTCAGCGGCATTATACAGTTGCCGCATTGTCGCGGCTTCTTCATCGAAAAGGTCTGCTTCAGAAGTATCGCTTTCAACTGTATCTTCATCTTCTGGGACGTTGAAGTGCTTCATGATTACCTTTTTGGCTGCTTCAGTAGGTGAAACTTTGTAAGTACATGTGATGGTCGCAGTTTTTACCACTTCACTTACGCGCTCCATCACAATCGTTCCATCTTCATCAAAAACCGGATTTCCGTCCTCATCCATCTTAGGTTCCATTTTGGTGACGGTTTTTTTGCCATAAGTTGTATCTGTTGTTACTTCGGTTTTCCAAACTTTGTCTCCGACAAGTTCTCGGGCTGCTTCCACCATTTTAGGAACCCGGAAATGGAGCCCTTCTTCTGTACGAGCCGCATAACTGTCTCCGGCCATAATGTAAAACGTCCAGTTGAGGTAATTTTTGCCGTCGTACAAGTCTTTATGAATGGTGTAAGAGATATTATCCATCGTAACGCCATTCGCAATAGCATCTTCTTTTGCTTTATCAACTTTTTCTTGGGCCTTTGACCTCATATTTTCCGAATATGTGTTGTACGCATCTCTAAAGTAATTATTCAGAACCGCAACAATCACATTTGATGTTCCCATGTAGGACTGGAAGATTTCATCCGAAGCAATCGCAATATCATCCTGATACGCTTGTGACGCACCCCCTTTTTCACCCGTTGTAATCCAGGTCAAAAAGTCATCGATACCATTAGATAGCTGAGCCTTGAATTCTTCCCAGTCAAGTACAACTTCGTCAACTGTTTCTCCCAACGCGCTCATTGCCGTTTCCGCAATCGTTCCCGGAATTTGAGTAAGAAATGCAAATCCGAAAAGCAATAAAAGTACTGGTATGAGTGCAATGACGATAGTCGCCGCGATAACTTTAATCAGCGTCTTCGGATGCGAAACCATGGTGGTAGCAGCACCGACAAAATCGCCGGCTGCGGCTTGCCCTGCCGCCTTGCCAATGACCTTAGCATCCTTCACCCCTTGTTTTACAGCGTGTACTGTTGAGGAAACTGCTTTAGCTCCTTGTTTTGCGTCATGGACCGCTTCATCGGTTAAATTGCTCAATTTGCATCACTCCTTCCCTACTCGGGCCAGTCTCGGCTGTGCAGAAGATTCTGCGCATTTCCATCTCACACCCCGTGGAGGTGCTGGCTTTATTCGTGAGACACCCGACTCTCTTTCGAAAGTCGGGAAAAGGTTATCGTCTAAGAATCATTTGGACGGCTTGTCCTTTTTGCTTTTAGAACCGTTGTGACTCTTATTCCCTTGCATCATCTGCTGGAACCTGTTGTTCCGCTCATTGCGCTCGTTTCGGGTGTTGCGTTCACGGAACGATTTTCCTTCATAAGCGTTTTTCTGTTGAGGCTGGGCATCAGAACGGACATTGGACTGAGGTTTAACCTGCTTGGGGTTTTGGCTGCGCCGTTTATAAGACTCATCCGTATCGGGCCCAACGCTCTCGTAGTCATCTACCTTACCAAGCTGGCGGGCAATGCCTTCAAACGTTTCGGGCTCATACCGGCGGGTCTGCTTGTTGTACTTAGCACTCCGTTCGATGTTCATCACATCCGGGGTCTCAGGAACGTTGCCATCGGCATCGAGCTTTTGAATGATACGCCACTGCGTAATGCCCGTATCGGGGTCCACGCTGACGCGGGTGACCTGAATACGGCCAATGCCATCACTCTCAACAAAACCATTCGTATCATTGAATGCTTTGATAGACAAATGACTCAAGGGCCTGATTTCAGGTCCATTAGAAGCTCCAGATGTATTGGGTTCGGCACTGGATACACCGGCATTATCGCTGAATGTACCGGCTTCGGTAAAGGAATTACTGCGAGATGTATCAGCATAGAACTGAGTTCCATCCACAGGAGGTTTTTCGGCAGGCTGTTTACGAGCTGCGGAGCCATCGGCATCACCAGAGCCATCATTGTCGGAGCCAGCACTTTCGGAGCTCACTGCACCACCACCTTGAATTTCAGGCGCAGGTGTGGAAGGTGCGCTTACGGTAGTACCGCCGTTATCGTCGGACGAACTGCCATCGTCGTGAGAATTATTGCCAACATTCTGATGCTGAACTGTGGGAGCAGTAGCATCGTCATTGGAAGTTTCCTCTCCGCTGCCCGAAGAAGCATCGGAGCCGGGATTCTCGTCGTGAGAGCTACCGTTGCTGCCGCCAAACGAGGCAGAGCCGACATCGTTATCGTCGAAATCATCGCCATCACCGTCAGCAGAAGGTGCCGCATGACCGGCAACAGCGCCAACGTTGGAAGAGCTTTCTCCCTTTGCAGGGGGTTCACCGATACCAGAATCATCTTCATCGGCGGGAGCCTTTACGCCTTGGGCAGTGGGTGCAGTCTCTTCATCGGAGCTGTAATTGTCGCCACCGCCATTACCTCCAGCGAAGCTCGTATTGCCTTCACCGGAAACATCGTCGCTGTCAGTGCGTTGTGCAGAGGATGCAGCAACATCATTGGAAGCGCCGCCAGCGTCAGCAGGAGGTTCAGCATAGTCAGAGCCAGCATTGCCTGCCGCTTCGTCATCAGTATCGACCGTTCTATCAGCGTAACTTGCAGGTGCCTGAGTTTCCACTGTAGCAGAGTCACCATCCATGGGCGAAGCATCCACATCAGCAGAGCCAACATCCTCAGTGCCGCCGACATAGCCAGAAGATGTATCCGAATCATCGGATTCTCCGACAGCCGGTTCATTGTCCGTATGTTGTACAACAGGAGCAGCACTGCCGCCAAAAGCGTTATCTGCGTTAGCAGGAGGTTCAGCGTAATCGACAGAAGCGTCATCAGACACATTGTCATTTGTAGCAGCATCGTCAGCCTGACTAGCGGGTGTATGAGTCTGAACCGCAGTAGAGCTGTCATTCGCGAACTGAGTCTCGAAATCAGTAGACCCAGAGTTCTCAGTAACAGCACCATTGCCAGCGTCAGCCGGGGGCTCAGCGTAATCAGCAGAAGCATCACCAGTTACACTGTCATTGACAGCGGCACCGGTTGCACTCTCGAATTGTGCAGGCGCATTGGTCTGAACTGTATCGGAACTGTCATCAACAAGCTGAACTTCGGAGCCAACAGAGCTAGAGCCCTCATTGACAGCACCGTTGCCGGTAGGCGTATCCGAATCAGTGTATTCAGCGTCGGCAGAGCCATGGCTTGTAGCCTGTTTTGCAGGACCAGCAACATCTTCACTGGGAGCACTGCCAGCGGGAGACTCGACAGAAACGGTAGAATCGTTTGCTGCGGAATCGCTGTTGTCGGGGCTTGCCGGTGCAGTTGTGGGTGCAGGACCTTCTTCGGTAACGGTCTTGGCAGTAGCGGACTGCGTTGCAGGTTCAACGGAGCCATCACCCACGACAGTCTCGGTTTGACCTGCGTTGCTATCGGTGATGCTGTCTTCACTTGCAGATTGAGTAACGGTGGAAGTCGCCCTGCTATCAGCAGAGGTTTCCGTTTCGACGTGCTCAGAAGGAGTTGTATCTTTAGCCTGAGTTGCATTGCTGCCCTGAGCGGGAGAAGAAATAACAACTGTATTGCCTTCTCCAGCTGCGCCATTACCACCGGCAGAGATTTCGCTATTGCCCTGAGATTCAGAACTCGGAGCAGGTTTTGTGGACACATTCTGTGCCTGAGCGCCAGGAGCGACAGTAGCATCGCTGCCAGAGCCGGTAGGCTCGGTGGGCAATGTACCAGCATTGCTGGGTGTAGGCGCAGTTCCCTCTGCCGCCGTAGTACCGGCAGTGCCAGTAGGAGCGGTATTGCCTTCCCCAGCGCCATTGACATTTGCAGACGGAGCATTACCCTGGCCTTTCGCTGTAGGTGCAGTTTCGGGCGTGGGTGCAGGTACAGCTCCATTGCCAGCAGCAGGAGCAGGGCCAATCCCCTGTCCAGGAGCAGCACCGTTCTTGCCAGCGGGCGTGGTTTCAAGCGTGGGAGTAGGTGCGGGGCCAGCGCCCATATTTGCAGCAGTACCACTGCCGTCGATAGGAGCATCACCCTCGTGGACCAGAGGCGTTGCAGAACCCTTGACAGTTGCATCGGTAGGCGTGTCGATGCCAAACTTACCTTGCGGCGCGCTCGTGCTTGTACCAGATGCGTTGCCAGGTGCAGACGTTTCCGTTACGGTTGCATTTGCATTCGCAGCGTCAATCGGTTTGCTGTCAGCAGTGCCATTCGCGGTAGGTGCGCCTGCAGGTGTAGACGCAGGTTTGACGGAACCGGAACCACTGCCAACAGCATCGGGATTAACCACATTCACGTTGTTTGCGCCAGGAGCACGAGAAGCCGCACCGCCAACAGCCGTATTATCAGCGCCATTAGCATTGATTGTCGTGGCGTTCGAATCTTTACCGCTCACATCGGGGTTATGCACAGCCTGAGTATTGCCACCGCCAAAGAAGCGAGAAACCGCTCCACCCACCGTAGTGCTGGTCGCATCGGTCGTATTGCCGTTTGCGGCATTAGCAGCATTCGGAGCAGCAGCACCGGATTTATAGTTAACTCCATCAGGGTTGACAACATGTACGTAGGTGGGCTGAGCAGAATTATTACGGCTGTAACGGCCACTGAACATTGCCGCAAAGTATTCCCACATAGTAGGAGGCGCTCCAGCTTCAGATTCATCAGCTTCAGGCTCATCCATCCAAGTCATGGGCGTATGCATAGCTTCAAAAGCTTCCGATGTCATACCAACGGTATCGCCGACTTCCTCACCGGTAACTTCTTGCTCGTTATCGTCACCAGCCAAAGAATTGTACGCTATATTGCCATCTTCATCCGGCATAGCGGCTTCGGTCTTGGCCGCATCCGTGCCGTTCTCCGCCGCACTAGCGTTATTAGGTCCGCCAGCAACGCCATCTGTGTTTTCTGCATTCTGAGCTGTTCCATTAGGCAACTGTCCAGACGCAATAACCTGGGCAGCTTCTTCGTCCGTCAGGCTGCTCTTCGGGTTCGATACCATATAAGTATCGGTAGTGTTGCCATCGCCGACCGTAACGGTCAAAGCGCCATCGGGCATATCGTCACGGCCCATAGCCATATCAACGCCAGTAACTTTCGCGCCATTCGCAAACTGCTCTGCCAGTGCAGGGTCAGCATTTGCAAGCGTATCCTGCATAGCAGCCAAGGATTCCGGAGAATTGTAATCGACAGCAGAATCCGGGTTGCGCATTTCTGCGGCACGCTGCTCGTTGGACATCTGGAACCGCCCGGCGTAATTTTCTTTAGCAGTATCAAACTGCTTTTGTGCCTCGGCCTGTTTGGCGTCTCGGGTGACAGCGGCTGCCTGCTCCTGGTCGTGCTTATTAAGCGCGGAATCAGTAACACGAGTAAGGTAATCCAGGTTTTTGCCTTCCATCGCGGACCTTGCGGCAATTGCAGCCGCGCCATCTGCACCATACTTGTTCAGCTGACCAGCGGGGACGCTGAAAGATGTGGAGTTCTTTGTATCCGGAATAACGTCGCCAAGACTTCTCCCCTTCCCGTCCGTCATGCGAGTAGCGGTCCATTCCTGAGAGCCATTTGCCGCAGTGCGTCCGGTATTTTCAAGACGGAACTTGCCTTTATCCGTAGTAAGAATTGCGCTTTGCCCATCCGGACTGATAGCCAGGTCGGAAGTCTTGGTTGCGGTCGTACCAGATTCATCGCTGGAATAACGGAATCCGGAAACGCCTGTAATCTTGCCGTTCTCATCGCGGTAAGTGACCTTACCATTGACAGCACCCTTAATGGCATTGTCGGGAGCCAGGTCTTCAACCGTACCCTGAGATACCTTGCCGCCGTCAAATCCGAGCTCATCCAGAGCGTTCGCCATAGCTTGACGATTCGAATTGGAGTTGAAGGTTTCGCCAGGGTTTTTGTATATATCGCTGCGTTCGGCGTTCGTACTACGTACAAAGCGGTCAGCCTTTTCTTTGTCACCAAAGCTGACCTTGCCATATTTGTTGAAATCACTCGAGCTCCCGCTCGGTGCGCCTCCAGGTCCCGCAGGCGTCACTGGATTTGTGGCAATCGGCGGGCTGTTGTCCGCTCCACCGATAAACGAGCTAAGAGCTTCAAAAGCAGCACGGCCTCGACCGGCAACACCACCCGCAAGAGAAAGAATATCGTGTGCGCCAGTTTTTAGGACGCTAAATGCGCCTATCGCTTCGCTCATCGGGTCAAGACCTGTTGTACTCGTAATCCGAAATCCTGCTTTCGCAAGCAAGTCATCCAGCTTTTGCGCGATTTTGAGGTATGCGTATGTGATAAGGCCCCATTTTACAACACTGTCAATCGATGCACCTACCAGTCCAATATCCAATGCCGTTCGTGCAATACCAACGACCCAAATATTCAGGATTAGCAAAACGCATTGGGACCAGAACATCTGCATCCAGTTGATTGCCGTATCTTTTGTTCTTTCGTTTGTTGCTGTAGCAAATGCCAAAGGTGAAAGCAAAATTGTGAAAACACAAATGATATATCGTTCTGCACATTCCAGAACCAATTTAACCAAGTTCCACCAAATTAAAAACAAAAGTACAACACTGACAACCAAAGCAGCAGCCTGAGCAAGCACAAAACCGCCCATCCATGCGATTATTGTTTCTGTTGTATCTCCGGATTCAGTTAAGTCGATGATGGACATGCCCGCCTTTTCAAATGAAAAATCGCCCAATCCTCCTCCTGAAACGCCTTCGCTCAATGCTTTTGTTAAGGGCGAAATAATTTCATCGAACATTAACTGAAGGAAGTGACTGCCTGTAAGAGTAAGAACCATACCAAAGACAGCATTCCAAATCAGTTTTGCCACGCTTTCGGTTCTTGCACCATCTGCAATTTCCAGCAAATAAGAAATGATACGAACGGCAATCAGCACTCCCGCAATAGTCGTTGCAATCACCATAATAGCTTTTGCGAAATAGCCGCCAACACCGTCTCCGCTCATTGCAAAACCTGGGATGTATTCGGCGACTTCCTCTGTTGTCATTTGTGTGATTTCAAGCAGCGGATTCATAATGAGGTCACAGAGCTGCAAAATGATACGGGCAATGACCATGACGACCATACTGAGGAAGTTACTGACCAGGTCAGACATAGCAGCAAGTGCGATACATCCTGTCGTTGCAAATGCAAGAATTACGGCCAGCATGGAACGCTTGACCGCTTTCCGCCCGTTTGCAGGTCTGCATTTTATAAGAGAGTTAATGTTGCTCACCTTCTTTCGATAAAAAAAGGACCCGCCCGATTGCTCGGACGAGTCTTTTTGGCCGTAAAGCGATTATTAGCTGCCAATGTTATTGCCGCCGAGCTCGCTGTTAATCTGGCCACCGAGCTCATTAGCAACCTTCATCAAGCCGGGCACTGCAACAGCAGCCACGACGATGATGGCAACCACGATAAGGCGTTTCTTATAGGTCTGAACGTCCTTCGGGTCGCTGGCCAACAGCATACGCACCAGCATATACAGGAATACTGCGATGCCGATAGGAACAACGATGTTGGTCAAGCCTTTAGCAATCGAGTTGCTGACCTGGTTGCCAACATTGAACACCTTATCGATGGCATTGCCGACATTGTCTGCGTAAGCCATAACCGTGCTCATCATGGCAGCAGTACCCATTGCGCAAGCAGTACCTACAGCCATCTGGAGGTTCTGCACCGGGGTGCGTTTCTGCAAGCTGTTTTTCATATTCATTTCGAACTACCTCCTTCCTTCGATTATCATCGTAGTAGAGCCTTCGTGAACTGATTGTTCAACCCTTTAACTCTACAATATCTATTATCTGCACCTCGCAAAGGCGTGCAACAATCATACATTCGTTTATTTGAAGCATTATTCACACAAAACGAAAAAGCGGGAGCTCCTGTCATGAGGAACTCCCGCTATAACTAATTTTATGTTTTGGCTTTTTTCAGTTTTGTGATGATGCGCGGG
>ERZ1106939.2021-NODE-2021-length-13628-cov-4.335961_pt1 | contig 13628 bp, 8 predicted proteins | sample MGYA00403669_ERZ1106939 | MGnify/ENA primary metagenome ERZ1106939 (study PRJEB35170, sample SAMEA104062447) | human gut metagenome | biome: human gut; feature: human-associated habitat; material: faeces | place: Denmark | collected 2012-09-28 ...
TGCTCTTCCGATCTACTGGCGGACGGAAATATTGAGGTTGCATTCCGTGCAGCTCATACATTAAAAGGCGTGTGTCAGAATCTTGGCTTTAAAAATCTGTACGAGCCAAGCGCCGAGCTGACCGAGCGGTTAAGGCCGCTGCAGGAGACCGAGACGGATGATCTGATGCAGAAGGTGACGGAAGAATATAACCGCACCGTAAAAGCGATTGAGGATTTCCAGAACGCTTAAATTGAAGGAAGAAAACAAGGAGACATTGATCTGTGAGATGAGGAACACAGACCGGTATCTCCTTTTTTATGGAATTCTGTACAAGATGCGGGTTGACGGGAAAAAAGAAACATGATAATCTTTTTACATAAAAGCACAGCTTATGAAGAAGGCTTGTTTAAAAAGAAAAACTTATGAGTATCTATAAGAAAAAACAAGGACGCTTTGCCGGAAAAATTCCGGCTGTGCAGGGCATATTCCATACCGAAAGGCAAGGCAGCCCAAATCTACAAAAGCAGGAGAAAAGCAATGAAAAAAGAAAAAAGTTCAGCTATGGGAACCCCGTACACCTTTGAAGGACGGATTCCGCTGAAGCAGGCGATTCCGCTTGGATTGCAGCACGTAATGGCGATGTTCGTAGGAAACCTCACCCCGCTTCTGATCATCATGGGAGCGTGCGGTCTGACGGCGGATGCGGGCTACGGTGCACTTCGTACGGCTCTTTTGCAGAATGCAATGACAGTAGCCGGTATTGTAACACTGGTACAGATGTTTTCGATTGGACCGATCGGCGGTAAAGTGCCGATTGTTATGGGTACATCTTCTGGATTCCTCGGCGTATTCAAGAGCGTGACAGCCGTGCTGGGACAGGGCGCGCTGACGTACGGCGCTATCCTTGGTGCGACAATTGTCGGCGGTCTGTTTGAGGGCGTGCTTGGCGTCTGTTTAAAGCCGCTTCGTAAATTTTTCCCGTCGGTTGTTACCGGCTGCGTCGTTATGGCGATCGGTCTTTCGCTGATTCCGGTTGGAATCAATTATCTCTGCGGCGGTTCCGGAACGAACGATTACGGTTCCATACAGAACCTGTTCCTTGGCATGGTCGTTCTGATTGTAACGCTGGCACTGAAGCACTTTACAAATCCGAAGGGAATCTTAAGCACGGCTTCAATTCTGATCGGTATTTTAGTCGGCTACGCGGTAGCTATTATTATGACCATGGTTCTGCCGCATACCGGAACGGCAGTTCTTGAGGATGGAAGCACTGTTTCCTATACATATTCCTGGGTTGTCAATTTCCAGCAGGTAAAAGATGCGTCCTGGTTCGCACTCCCTGGTATTGCAGGCTTTGGAAAACTGGCTGAGGTAAAACCAGTCTTCCGTGTGGAGGCAATTCTCCCGGTAGCGATCATGTTCATCGTAACAACCGTTGAGACGGTCGGCGATATCTGCGCCTGCGTAGAGAGCGGTATGGACCGCGAGGCAACCGATTCCGAGCTTTCCGGCGGTATCATCTGCGACGGTCTCGGATCCAGCTTTGCAGCAGCACTCGGCGTTCTCCCGAATACTTCTTTTGCACAGAACGTCGGCATTATTTCGATGACAAAAATCGTAAACCGTATGGCACTTTCCTGCGGAGCCATTTTCCTGATCCTCTGCGGACTCTGCCCGAAGATTGCAGCATTTGTATCCATTATGCCGCAGTCCGTACTCGGCGGTGCAGCCGTTATGATGTTTGCGTCAATTCTGGTTTCCGGTATCCAGCTCATCACAAAAGAGCCGATTACGAGCCGTGAGATCACGATCGTTTCTGTTGCACTGGGTCTTGGCTACGGCCTTGGTTCCACAGCAGGAGCAACTTCCGAGCTTCCTTATTATATCCAGCTGATCTTCGGCGGTTCCGGTATCGTTCCGGCAGCGGTTGCAGCGATTGTGCTGAATATTATTATTCCAAAAGAGAAGAAAAAAGCAGAATAAAGAAGAGATAATTAAAAAAGAACCTCTTAGTTTTCCTGGAAGGAGCCTTCTGGAGAAAAATTAAGAGGTTCTTTTTCTGTACAAAACGTTCGAACAAGTGTAAAATATACAAAATGACGGAAAAACGAATGAAAAATTAGTTGAGATTAAAAGAAATACCGATATCAAAAAAGTCAAAATTGACTATAAATTTAAAAATAGTGTATAAAATCGACAATATGAAGTAAAAAAAATGAAATAAATTGTGAAAAATATATAAAAAGTGCTTGCCAAAACGTGTGGAAGAGAGGTATAATCATTGCATAAAAAGTGTGACGAAAATGTGAAAGTTTTAGGCAAAACGTATGATTGTAAAAGAGAGATGATTCGTCAGCCTGGACAAAAACAACAACGGAACACACCAAAAAGAACGTAAAACACAAGGAGGACACCAAATGAAAAAGAAAGTAATTTCTGCATTATTGGCAAGCACCATGATCGTAAGCCTGGTTGCATGCGGCAGCACAGGCGGCGACAGTTCTGACGCAAGCAGCAAAGGAAGCGGCACAACAGCAACAAGCACCGCAGGCGGCGACGATGCAGCAACTGCTGAATCAGGCAGCGGCTCCGGAGATTCCGCAGCTTCCGCTGACTGGATCGAATCTTCTACACTGGAAGATGACGCTGTACCTGGAGAAAATGACGACAGAGCATTCGAGAAATTCGATCATGTCGTAGAAGTACATTATGGATATCAGATCGACCCGAAGGATACCACACTTCCGGACGGCGACTCCGTAGATAACAACCAGTACACCAGATACCTTCTGGACAACTACAACATCAAAGTTGTCTGCGACTGGACAGCAGGTAATACTGCAGACTTCCAGCAGAAAGTTTCTCTGGCAATCGCATCTGCTTCCCTTCCGGATGCAGTCATCGCACCGACCCGTAACTACCTGGTACAGGCCGCAAGAGCAGATCTTCTTGCAGACCTCTGGCCGGAGTTCAACCAGTACGCATCCAAACAGGTAAAAGAGATCATCGAGACCACCGAAGGACGTGCAATCAACAACGCAACGGTTGACGGAACCTTCTGTGCACTGCCGAACGTATCCGTAGATACCGACGGTGTTTACCTGTATTTCATCCGTCAGGACTGGCTGGACAAGTTAGGACTGGAAGTTCCGAAGACAGTTGACGAACTTGGCGAAGTAGCTCAGAAATTTAAAGATGCAGGTCTCAGCCCGGATTACTCTATTGCAGGTATCGACAACGGCGGAAGAACCTACTCCAACTTCATGAACTCCTCCAACAATGGATACGGTTTCGATGCTGTATATCAGGCATTCAACGCAACACCGGGATACTTCCTGAAAGACGATTCCGGCGAGCTGTATTGGGGAACTACAACAGATGAGATGAAAGAAGCCCTTACCACTCTGCATGACTGGTATGAAAAAGGCCTCATCAACCCGGAGGTTGGTACCACAACCAACGGTGACAATGCAAACAACGTTAAGAACGGAACCTGCGGTATCTTCATGGGACCATGGTGGAGCCTTGGATACGGCAACCCGGATTCCTTCCGTAACGACAACAACGCAAACTGGCAGGCATATCCGCTGTACACCAACGATGGTGAGTGGAATATCCATATGAAAGACGTTGGAACCACTTACACAATGGTAAACAAAAACGCATCTGATGATGTGAAGAAAGCCATTGTTATCATGAACAACGTACTCGTTCGTGATGAGTCTACCTTCGATACTTCTGTAGCAATCGGCTGGTATCCGCTGCGTAACACCATGGCAGCTACCGACGAGTGCGAGTATGAGTATGATGCACTGATGGGCATCCTCAAAGGCGAATCGTCTGCAGATGATTATCAGCAGGGCGGAAGCAAATTCAACGGTCTGTACAAGAACCTTGCAAACGATGCTGCAACCTTAAGCGAAGTTATTTCTTCTGATTATGATGGATCCAGAGACCTGGCTGTAACCGATATGGATGTTAATACCAACAACGGACAGTTCAACAGATTCTATGCACTGCTGATCGGTGACCGTCCATATGCAACACTTGAGCCGGATCACAAGATCTACTCTGAGCTGTACTACACCATCGATGGAATGGATACCTACTGGACCCAGATTTCTGACCTGGAAGACAAGAGCGTCCTTCAGTTCATCACAGGTGCTAAGAGCCTTGACGAGTGGGATCAGTTCTGCACTGACTGGCATGTACAGGGCGGTGATCAGATCCTTGAACTGGTAAAAGATTACCTGGCTGAGTAACTTATGTAAATATATGATGTGGAGGGTGGGGTACAGGAAAACCTGTACCCCATCACTTTAAAAAAATGACATCAAAGGAGGATCTTGCCGTGAAGAAGAAAAAAGGCCATCTTGGGCTGTCAAATTCCTTTCACTATACGTTAATGGTTCTGCCGGGTTATATCTGGCTGTTCATGTTTTCCATCGTCCCGATGGTCGGTATTGTAATGGCATTCCAGGATTACAATCCGAGTAAAGGATGGTTCGGCTCTCCGTGGGTAGGCATGAAATGGTTTAAATACCTGACGGTTATCCCGGATGCAAAACGGGCACTTGTCAACACACTGATCATTGCAATTGCAAAGGTTATCCTGAATATCATCATTCCGCTGGTGTTCGCACTGCTGCTGAATGAGGTAAAGAATATGAAGTTCAAAAAGACGGTTCAGACGATCGTATATCTGCCGCACTTCGTATCCTGGGTTATCCTGGCAAACATCATCACCAATATCCTTGGTGCAAACGGAATCTTCAATACCGTCCGCAGTGCATTCGGTGCAACGGATACGGTTCTTCCAATGACGATTCCTGGCATCTTCCGTCAGTTACTGATCGGAACCGATGTATGGAAAGAGTTCGGTTACAACGCAGTTATTTATCTGGCAGCCCTGACCGGCATCAGCCCGAGTCTTTATGAGGCAGCTGCTATCGACGGTGCAAGCCGCTGGAAACGAGTATGGCACATCACCATCCCGGGTCTGGTTCCGACCATCGTCCTTCTGACCACACTGGCAATGGGCAACGTTCTGAATGCTGGTTTCGACCAGGTATTCAACATGTACAACCAGCTGGTTATTGAAACTGGTGATATCATTGATACATATGTATACCGTGTTGGTATTACAAACATGCAGTTCTCGCTGGCTACTGCAGCAGGTCTCTTCAAATCTGTTGTCAGCTTCGTGCTGGTTGTTACTTCTTATGTTTGTGCTTACAAGTTTGCTGATTACAAGATTTTCTAAGGAGGGCAGAAATTATGATAGAAAGCAAGAGTTTTGGCAGCAAAGCGTTTAAAGTCATAAATGCCATCATCCTGATTCTCCTGGCATTCAGCTGTTTTTATCCGTTATGGTATACGTTCTGCGTATCCATTTCTTCGAAGGCAGCCGCTGAGGGCGGTCTTGTAACTGTTTACCCGATCGGACCGAACGTAAAATCCTACAGCCTGATCATGGGTGATTCCGCATTCTGGAATTCCTTCTGGATTTCCATCAAACGAGTTGTCATCGGAACCGTATGGACCATGGTTGTCCTGATCATGATGTCCTATCCGCTGGCAAAGAGCAAAACAGAGTACAAACCGAGAAACGTCCTGATGTGGATCCTGGTATTCTGTATGCTGTTCAATGGTGGTACCATTCCGTGGTTCATCACCGTTAAAAACTATGGTATGATCGATACCATGGCAGCGCTGGTTCTGGCTGGTTCTGTTCCGGTATTCAACGTACTCCTTATGATGAACTTCTTCCGCGGTATCCCAGGAGACCTTGAGGAGGCAGCCCGTGTAGACGGTGCCGGCCCGTGGCGTATCCTGTGGCAGATCGTAGTTCCGTGTTCCAAACCGGTTATCGCAACCATCGTCCTCTTCACATCTGTTGGTTACTGGAACGAGTATTTCCAGGGCCTGGTATTAATGAACAAGGAGACGAACTATCCGTTACAGACCTACATCCGTCAGATCTCCGTTCAGATCCCGGTAGGCGTAACCCTGACCGCAGAGCAGTATCAGCAGTTAGCACAGAACTCCAACAAATCTCTGGAGGCAGCAAAGGTATTCATCGCCCTTGTTCCTATGCTGATTGTATATCCGTTCCTGCAGAAATACTTTGTAACCGGTATTACACTGGGAGCAGTAAAAGAATAATGAAATACACGAAAAGAGGCTTTCTGAAGCGAAACAGAAAGCCTCTTTTTTTGTGCTTTTCTGCGATGGAAAACGGGGGTGGTTTCCGCAGGTTTTTCTTGCGTCCGTGGGGAAAACAGCGTAAGATAAAGAGGTATTGAGACAAAAAAGCAAATTGCTTTTGGAGGGGATTTTAGTATGAAGGTACTTACTTTTGGAGAAGTGATGCTGCGTCTGAAAACACCGGAGCATCTGAAAATTTTACAGGCAGATACATTTGAAGCCAATTACGGCGGCGCGGAGGCGAATGTTGCGGTTTCCCTGGCGACACTCGGGGACGATGTTTCGTACGTGACAAAAGTGCCGGAGCACCAGGTGGGACAGGCAGCCGTCAATGAGATCCGCCGATTCGGCGTCGATACATCCCGTGTGCTGCGGGGCGGCGGACGCGTCGGTATTTACTATTTTGAAAAGGGAACGAATATCCGCCCGACGAGAGTGGTTTATGACCGCGCTTACAGCGCAATTGCAATGGCAAAGGCAGAGGAATTTGACTGGGAAAAACTGCTTGATGGCGTAGATCTCTTTTATTTTTCCGGTATCACGCCTGCCATCAGCACAGAGATTGAAAAAGCGCTGGAGAACGCTCTGGCGCTCTGCAGAGAGAAAAAAATCCAGGTGGTATGTGATCTGAACTACCGCGGAAAAATGTGGTCCACGAAGGACGCACAGCGCGTTATGCGCCGTCTGATGGCGTATGTGGATGTCTGCATTGCAAACGATGAGGATTTTGAATCATCACTTGGCATTCCGGCGTACGACGGAGATATGTCGCGCGGCATTGAGCAGATCGAGTCTTACAAAGAGGGCATGCTGGAAATCCAGAAGCAGTTCCCGAACTGCAAAGCGGTTGCGAGTGTGCTGCGCAATCTCTACACCGTGGAGGACGGCGACTGGATGGGAATTTACCTGAAAGACGGAAAATTCTACGAGAGCCCGGTTCATAAAGTACACAGCTTTGAGGCAGTCGGAGCCGGTGATGCATTTGGCGCGGGACTGATCCATGCGATGCTTCATGATTTTGAGCCGCAGAAAGCCATCGACTTTGCGATTTCCGCAAGTGTCTTAAAGCTGATGATCCAGCACGATGCCAATGTGGCGAGCGAAACAGAGATCGAGCAGATCATGAAGCAGGGCGGAACGAATCTGCAGAGATAGGATAGAGAAAAATTTACGAGACAGCAGGAGGAATAAATCTTGAATAAACGGAATATTATCTTAATAGGAATGCCGGGAGCCGGCAAAAGCAGCGTTGGTGTTATTCTTGCAAAGGTGTTGGGATATGAGTTTATTGATACGGATCTTGTGATCCAGCATCGGGAGAAACGTCTTCTGCGCGAGATCATTGCGGATGAAGGAAATGAAGGCTTTCTTGCGATTGAGAATGAAGTCAATGCGACACTGGAAGCCGATAAAAGCGTCATCGCGCCGGGCGGCAGTGCCATTTACGGAAAAGAGGCGATGGAGCATTTTAAAGAAATTGGAACCATCGTTTACCTGAAGCTGTCGTATGAGGATCTGGCGAAACGTCTCGGAAACCTGAAGGGACGCGGCGTCGTGCTGAAAGAGGGCCAGACGCTGAAGGATCTCTACGATGAGAGAAGTAAATTATATGAGCAGTATGCCGAAATTACGGTTGACGAGAGCGGAAGGGATATCCAGGGCACGAGCCTGGCGCTCCGCGAGCAGATCGGCATGTAAAACAGAATTGGTGGAATATTCAGGGAAATTTTGAAAACATACGATTATATCATAATAAGGGAAATGTTCTGATAGTTAGAAATTACATATAATGTTTCTCTGAATATTCCTGACCGGAAACGATGGAAAAAGACGGAAATAGCACAGAATGTATTAAAATTGATTTACAAAGTATTAGATTTGAGTTAAGATAAGGGGAGACTGAAAAATAACTGCGGGGAGCAGTGCGTTTCAGCGTATCTGGAGTGTGTAAAAAAACAGGAAAAAGACTTTGATTCGTTAGATATTGGATAAAACACACTCGTTAAGTATGAGAAAGAAAATTTGAGGTGAATATATGGAACAGTATGTCATCAGAGGTGGAAATCCTCTTGTGGGCGAAGTGGAAATCGGGGGAGCAAAAAACGCGGCGCTTGCAATTCTTACGGCAGCAACGATGACCGATGAGACGGTCCTGATCGAAAACCTGCCGGATGTCAGTGATATTAATGTACTTCTGGAAGCAATCGCAGAGATCGGAGCCACCGTGGACCGCATCGACCGCCATACCGTGCGGATCAATGCATCGACCATCGGGGATCTGAGCGTTGATTATGAATATATCAAAAAAATCCGTGCGTCTTATTATCTTTTAGGCGCGCTGCTTGGAAAATACAAAAGAGCGGAAGTTCCGCTTCCGGGCGGATGTAACATTGGAAGCCGTCCGATCGACCAGCATTTAAAGGGATTCCGCGCACTCGGTGCTGAGGTAAGCATCCGTCATGGCGCAATCGTGGCAAGTGCGGCAGATCTGCATGGAAGCCACATTTTCCTGGATATGGTTTCCGTTGGAGCCACCATCAACATCATGATGGCAGCTTCGATGGCAAGAGGAAATACAACGATTGAGAATGCAGCGAAAGAGCCGCACGTTGTCGATGTGGCGAACTTCCTGAACAGCATGGGAGCAAATATCAAAGGAGCAGGAACCGATGTGATCCGGATCAAGGGTGTCGATACCCTGCACGGAACCAGCTATGCGGTCGTACCGGATATGATCGAGGCAGGTACGTATATGTTTGCAGCAGCAGCTACAAAGGGCGATGTGCTGATTAAAAACGTGATTCCAAAGCATCTGGAAGCAACAACCGCAAAGCTCGAGGAGATTGGCTGCGACGTAGAAGAGTTTGACGATTCCATCCGTGTGAGCGCAAGCAAACGTCTGGGCAGAACACACGTAAAGACACAGCCGTATCCGGGTTACCCGACCGATATGCAGCCGCAGATTGCGGTTACACTGGCACTGGCAAACGGTACGAGTATTGTAACAGAGAGTATTTTTGAAAATCGTTTTAAATATGCGGATGAGCTGGCACGTATGGGCGCCTGTATTAAAGTAGAAGGCAACACGGCGATCATCGACGGCGTAGAGAAATTTACCGGAGCAGAGGTTTCCGCACCGGATCTTCGCGCTGGAGCAGCACTTGTTATTGCAGGTCTTGCAGCAGAGGGTGTTACCGTGGTGGATGATATTGTATACATTCTGCGCGGATACGAGGACTTCGACGGAAAGCTCCGTGGACTCGGCGCTGAAATTGAGCGTGTGAATAATGCAAAGGACATCCAGAAATTCCGGTTAAGAGCGTAAAAACAGTATAAAACAAATGTTGACAAAAAGGACGGTGCAATAAAAGGTACCGTTCTTTTATTTTACCTTATTGCGAAGAAATTGGCTTAAATTTTACTACTATTATTTTCAAAGCTGAGGCGGTCAGTATTGGTAAAAAAAGATATTTAAAAATATACAAATTTATGATATGTTGAATACGAAAACGTTACCGATTATACATTTTGACTAAAAATAATAAAAACCAGAGAGGGACAATATATGTCTAATAAAGCAGAAACACAATATAATCCACAATGTGGGGAGCGAAGAACAATTTTTTCAGATGAGTATGATTTTCTCACAAAAATTGAATCAGTGTGTGCCAAAGAAGATGGAATACATTTTTTGGTACGTACATGGAAAGACCGTATAGCCACAGTTCGTATTACATTTTTGACACCATCGGTATTCAGATTTGTGATGGTGCCGGAGATGACTGCAAAAAGCCACAGACAGACGGTAGTCGAAGATGTACCTGAATCGGAGTTTGAAACAAAAAATGCAGAATTTACAGAAAATGAAGATCTGTATATATATGAAACAAATCAGTTAAGTCTTCATTTTTCAAAAAACTACTGGGAAATGTCCATCTATCAGAATGGAAAATTATTGACGAAAGAACAGGCTTTTGACACTAATGTCGATAACCGGTGGAAACAGCTTCCAACAGGATTTAGAGTAGATGCATCTGGAAAAAGTATAGCCTCATTTGAGCAGTTTGTATTATTCTCCGATGAGCAATTTTGGGGATTTGGAGAGAAGTTTACACATTTTAATAAACGTGGACAAAGAATAGAGTGTTGGCAAAAAGATGCATTGTCTACTAATACGGAGGATTCATATAAAAGTCATCCGTATTTTACAAGCAGCCGGGGATATTCCGTATTGTTAAATACATTTACGCGTTCATCATTTGATATGGGTGCTTCATCATGGATCAGTTATCAGATGGGCAGTGACGATCCTATTCTGGATTATATTTTCCTGGCAGAAGAAAGCAAAGACTATAAGAAGCTGTTGCAGCAGTATTTGCAGATTACAGGGCAGATACCTATGATTCCACAGTGGGCTTTTGGTTTCTGGATGTCAAAATGCTCTTATATGAGCCGTAAAGAAGTCGAGGATGTTGTTGCTGATGCTGAAAAATTTGGAATAGGTATCGATGTAATTCATATCGATGGCTGGCAGAGGCAGGATATGTCTGGTGTATGGGAATGGGATACAGAACGTTTCCCTGAACCGGAAGAAATGATTAAAGAATTAAATAAAAAGAACATACATTTAAGTCTTTGGAATTATCCGTACTTGCAGGAAGATTCGCCGGCATTTAAGGAACTGGCAGAACGTGGATTTTTTATAAAAAATAAAGAAGGGCATCCTGCAATGTTTAAAGCGACTGCAGATTCAGAGTTTTTGTGTGCTTGCTTTGATTTCACAAATCCGGAATTTCTGGCATGGTATGAGGAACGTGTGAAAAAAATCGTCAGAATGGGTGTATCAGTGATAAAAACAGATTTCTCTGAAGCAGTACCTGAAGATGTTGTATTTTACAATGGCATGAGCGGGCGAGAAGGACATAATCTTCTGACGTATCTGTATGCAAAAAATATTTACACATGGATGAAAGAAATTTGCGACGAACGTGGGGAATTGCCAATGCTTTGGGGACGCAGTGGGTATGTGGGTTCTCATACGATCCCGGCAGCATGGGCAGGAGATTCTTCCAGTGATAAAGCAAGTCACAGTGCAATCCTTCAGGCCGGACTTGGGATGGCTATGTCTGGTGTATCTTTCTGGGGTTATGATCTTGGCGGATTTTATAACACAGGTTATATCGGAAATGAGGAACGTCCGAATATAGAAGATTACCTTTCCTCTGTGCAGATGGGATTGTGGATGCCATTATCCAGAGCGCACGGTAAAACACCGCGGGAACCATGGCAGTATGGAGATATGGCATTAAAAGAAGTAAAAAAATGGATTAACTTCAGACATCGACTTGTGCCATATCTTTATCACACCGCCTGCCAGAGTCATCAGTCTGGTATTCCAATGATTCGTCCGCTTGTGATGGAATATCCGAAAGATCCAATCGCAAAGACACAGAATCTGTCTTATATGCTTGGTGATGCATTGCTTATTTCACCCGGATTTGACAGAGATGAATATGAACTGTATCTTCCGGAAGGCCGGTGGCAGGATATTGAAAGTAAAGAAGTATATGAGGGAATGACATTTGTTCATATAGAAAACAAAGCTTTTGCTGATGGTGGTACATCTCTTCGGGTTTTCCAGAAGGAAGGAACAAGTATACCGTTGTTTGCTCAAAAAGAAGTATTGCATGTGCCTGCACAACTATGGAAACAGGAAGATCTTGAATTTATGACATTTCAAAAAAAAGATGTTGATTAGCTATTGTGCACAAAATAGATGCATAAGAATGTGAAAAATGGATAAAAAGAAAAAAGCTGAAATCATAAGAACTGACTTGACAAAAGAGATTTATCTGTGCTATATTCAACTACAGTTGTAGTGTGTAACTCGATTTTTGGAGGCATTAACTATACATAACAGGAATTGTTTATGTGGGTTAGTGTCTCTTTTTTGTACTCTGTTTCAGAAAAAGAGTACAGACCGGCTAAAAAGATGCAAAACCGCAGAAACTCTTCTTGTAAAAAGTATAAACTACACAAGGAGTAAAAAAATGAAGGACAAAATTTTTAGTGTTCTGCAGCGAGTGGGAAGAAGCTTTATGCTCCCGATCGCAATTCTTCCGGTAGCCGGACTTTTACTGGGAATCGGAAGCTCATTTACCAATGCAACCACAATTGAAACGTACGGGCTGACAAGTTTGCTCGGCAACGGCACAATTCTTCATGCGCTGCTGGTGATCATGAACAAAGTAGGAAGTGCGGTGTTTGATAACCTGCCTCTGATTTTTGCGGTAGGTGTTGCAATTGGTATGGCAAAGAAGGAAAAAGAGGTTTCTGCCCTGTCAGCCGTTATTGCGTATTTTGTTATGAATACAGCGATTAACGCAATGCTGACTATTACGGGTCAGATTCTGGAAAACGGAGAAATTGCAGAATCCGTTCTGGAAGGAACCATCACTTCTGTCTGCGGTATTCAGTCGCTGCAGATGGGTGTGTTTGGCGGTATTATTGTCGGTCTTGGAGTCGCAGCACTTCATAATCGATTTTACCGGATCCAGCTTCCGAACGCACTTTCTTTCTTTGGAGGTACTCGTTTTGTACCAATTATTTCTACGATCGTCTATATGTTTGTGGGAATTTTAATGTATTTTGTATGGCCGGTTGTACAGAACGGCATTTATGCGCTGGGTGGCCTGGTAACCGGCTCCGGTTATGTCGGAACGCTGATTTTCGGTCTGATTAAACGGGCACTGATTCCATTTGGTCTGCATCACGTATTCTATATGCCTTTCTGGCAGACAGCAGTCGGAGGTACCATGGAAGTGGCAGGACAGATGGTGCAGGGCGGACAGAATATTTTCTTCGCACAGCTTGCGGATTCTGCGAATATCGCACATTTCAGTGCAGATGCAACGAGATATTTCTCCGGAGAATTTATTTTTATGATTTTCGGACTTCCGGGAGCGGCACTTGCCATGTACCATTGTGCGAAACCGGAGAAGAAAAAAGCAGCAGGCGGTCTGCTTCTTTCCGCAGCACTTGCGTGTATGGCAACCGGTATCACAGAACCGCTGGAATTCTCTTTCCTGTTTGTTGCACCGGCGTTGTTTGTCGTGCAGGTTATTCTTGCGGGAACAGCTTATATGATCGCACACATCCTGAATATCGCAGTAGGTCTTACCTTTTCCGGCGGACTTCTGGACTTCTTCCTGTTCGGTATTTTGCAGGGAAATGAAAAGACAAGCTGGATGAGGGTGATTCCGGTCGGCATTCTTTATTTCTTTCTGTATTATTTTATCTTCAAATTCATGATTAAAAAGTTTGATTTTAAGACACCGGGCCGTGAGGATGATGATGTGGAAACCAAGCTTTATACGAAAGCAGATGTAAAAGCAAGAAAAGAGGCGCAGAACGATGGGGCGGCATCGGAAGATGCCATG
>ERZ1106939.2029-NODE-2029-length-13573-cov-13.256325_pt1 | contig 13573 bp, 8 predicted proteins | sample MGYA00403669_ERZ1106939 | MGnify/ENA primary metagenome ERZ1106939 (study PRJEB35170, sample SAMEA104062447) | human gut metagenome | biome: human gut; feature: human-associated habitat; material: faeces | place: Denmark | collected 2012-09-28 ...
GCAAGCATTCGACGTCCATATTGTCATAATTTGCATGGCTCTGAATAGTTACAAAATAATAACGATTTCATAACGGTTTCTTAAAAGAACCGGCAGGATAAGACAGGAGGTTTTATTCTGCCGGTTTTTATTTTCTTCTGTCCATTTTCCTTCCAACCATTGTATAAACTTGTAATTTACGGAAAGACTAGTTGCTAAAGATACATCGCTGGTTATGTGAATTGTTTAAGAAAGTGATACAGGAAAGGAAGGAAAAAGATATGAGGCGGAATAGAAGAAGAGGAGCCTTTTCCAAAGAAAAAATTGTAATGGCGGCATCCACCGTGCTGGTGCTTGGGACCTTGACCGTGACAGGATTATGGCTGGGAGCCGGAAATAAAAGCCAGGATGACGGCTATGTGGTCGATTTAAGCACGATTGAGCAGGATATGACAACCGGGCTTTCCGAAAAGGAGGACATCCAGTTTGCCGATCATGTGACGCAGGATGCCACGACGCAGAATGCACCGACAGATGATCTCGATTACGATCCTTATTTTCAGGAAACCAATTCCGGTAATGTGGAAAATCCGGATATATCCGGCAGTGAAAGTATGTCGGATGGAGTAAAGGAAGGGGCAAAGCAGGAAGCAGATACAGAAAACCGGGAAGAAAAGAAGGAAAATGCAGCAGAAACCGGAAATGTGGAAGGCGGCGATCAGGAAGCATTGTCTACCGCCATGCAGCCGGCACTGAATTTCACGGATGAGGATACGTTGGTATGGCCGATTTCGGGAAACATTCTGGTGAATTTCAGCATGGATCAGACAATTTATTTCCCCACACTGGATCAGTATAAATATAATCCTGCCATTGTGATTGAGGCACATGAAGGGGATCTGATCACAGCGGCAGCAGCCGGCAAGGTTACAGGTGTTTATGAGGATCGGGAGATCGGAAAGGCTGTTACGATGGATCTGGGAAACGGCTATGAGGTAACGTATGGCCAGCTTGATAACATTCTGGTATCCGAGGGCAGTTATGTGGCAAAGGGGGATGTGATTGCGCAGGTTGCTTCTCCGACAAAGTATTACAGTGTGGAAGGAACGAACGTTTATTTTAAACTCACAAAGGACGGTGTTCCGGTCAATCCGATGAGTAAGTTAAAGTAACTTAAAGTAATTTAAACCGTATCCTGACTTTACCTGAAATATAAAAAAAGGTATAATCTATGGAAGAAATCCAATCCTATGGAGGAACCGGAATGTTCAGGAAGAAGCTAACCATTATGGTTCTGGTCTCTATTTTATTAACAGGATGTTTAACAGGATGCGGCGCCCAGGTGGCAGAGGCAGAGCAGGAAAGGGAGGAGGCACCTCTTCAGACGATGGAAGAGGATCCAGACTTATCTTATGAGGTTCCGGTAAGCGCTCCCCATATTCTGGTGAACCAGCTGGGATACATAACGCAGAGTACAAAGATCGCAGTTTTCAGCGGATCGCAGCTGCCGGACCGGTTTGAGGTGATTGATGCAGATACCGGTAAGACGGTATATACCGGTAAGCCGGAAAAGCGGGAGTCACAGGATTCCTGCACAGATGAAATCGGCTATGGGGATTTTTCACAGGTGGAGCTCCCGGGAAAGTATTATATTGAAGCACCGCTTTTAGGCGACTCCTATTCATTTCAGATCGCAGATAATCTGTATGATGATGTTCTGAAGGAAGCAGTGAAGCAGTATTATTATAACCGGTGTGGGATCACGCTTACGGAAGAATTTGCGGGGAGCAGGGCACACAATGCCTGTCACACCGGACATGCCCTTCTTCGGGAGGACATGTCGGTGAGTATGGATGTGAGCGGTGGCTGGCATCAGGATGAGAATGGCTCAAAGGATGTCGTCCGGGCAGCAGAAAATATCAGTGTAATGCTTCTTGCTTATGAATTGTTTGGAGATGCCTTTTCGGATGATATGGAGCTTCCGGAGAGCCGGAACGGAATTCCGGATCTGCTTGATGAAATCCGCTATGAAACCGACTGGCTTCTGAAAATGCAGGATGAGGAAACCGGAGCGGTATATGCGAAGGTCACCGTGCCTGCATCGACACAGGGCAAGCCATCAGCCGTTTATGTGGAGCCACCCTCGATGGAGGCAGCGGAAGGCTTTGCCATGTGCCTTGCCAGGTTCAGCTATCTTTATCAGGATTATGACAGGGAATATGCAATGACCTGTCTGAAAGCGGCTGAGCGTGCCTTTAAATATGCACTTGTGAATCAGACGGATGATGCACAGGATTCCTGGAGGTTTGCGGCAGCAGCCGAGCTTTACCGGGCATCCGGACAGCAGGAGTGCCGCTATTATCTGGAAAAGTACCTTGAGGAAGAACTGAAAAATGAACAGGAACAGGAGGGGGATCTCCCCTGTTTTCTTGGGAGTGTGACCTATCTCATGACCAGGAGGACGGTAAACCGGGAGTACTGTTCGGAGTGCATTGCCCGGCTTCTGCAAAGGGCGGAAACCCTGTCTGCACAGATGAAGAAGGAGCCGTTTTATGTGCAGGCGAATGAGGATCAGACGAATCACTCCGAGCTTTTGCAGAAAATGCTGTGGATGTCAACCGTGAACTATATCATCACGAACCATGAGTATGAGACCATTATTGAGAACCATCTTCATTATTTTATGGGCAGAAATAAATTATCCATAAGTTACATAGATGATGTTGGCATCCGGAATTATAAGGATTATAATGAAAGTCTGGGGATTATGAATCAGTTTGATGCAGACAGCAGACTTATTTTTATGCTGGGTGAAATTATCAGCAATTACGAATAAATAAGAGCGTATAATGAAAGTACAGCTTTGGAAAGAAGGTAACGTATGAAAATCGTAGTGTTGGCAGGTGGAATCAGTACCGAAAGAGATGTCTCTTTAAGTTCAGGACGCGGCGTTTACAATGCACTGAAGGAAAGAGGACATCAGGTGATTCTGCTCGACGTGTTCTTAGGTTATGAAGGAGATCCGGGGAATATTTTCGAACTGGATCGTGACTGGGTAAAGGATGTGGCTCCGGTATCGGAGGTGGCGCCGGACATTGAGAAGATAAAAGCTTCCCGAAAGAAGCCTTCCAATATTTTATTCGGAGATCATGTGATTGAGATCTGCCAGATGGCAGACATTGTCTTTATGGCGCTGCACGGAGACTGCGGAGAGAATGGCAAGGTGCAGGCAGTTTTCGATCTGTTTGGCATCAAATATACAGGAACCGATTCCTTCAGCAGTGCGCTTGCGATGGATAAGTCCATCACCAAGCAGTTATTTCTGCAAAATGGCGTACCGACTCCGGCGGGTCATCTGTTAACGGGTAAGGACGATCCCTATAAGCCGGAATTTCCCTGCGTGGTAAAGGTGAGCGGCGGCGGCTCAAGCGTGGGCGTTTACATTGTACAGAACGAAAAGGAATATGCCGATGCAGTACAGGATGCATTCCGTTATGATGCAAAGGTTCTGGTAGAGCAGTACATCAAGGGCCGGGAATTCACCGACTGCGTTATTGAGGGTAAGCCTTATCCGGTTGTTGAAATTGAACCGGTATCCGGATTTTATGATTATAAGAATAAATATCAGGCAGGCAGTACGATTGAAACCTGTCCTGCGAAGATCAGCGACGAGCTGACGAAGAAAATACAGGATACCGCACTTAAGGCTTATCAGGTGCTTGGCATCAAGACCTATGCCCGTATGGATGTCCTTATGGATGAAAACGGCGATGTCTACTGTCTCGAGGCCAATACGCTTCCCGGCATGACACCGACAAGCCTCATTCCACAGGAGGCAGCAGTTCTTGGAATCAGCTACGGTGAGCTGTGCGAGCTGATTATAGAGATTTCCCTAAAAAGATGGTGAGGTTGAACATGAAAAATCTGACTCTGAAAAATATGGCACAGGCCTGTAACGGAACTTTGGTATTACCGGAAGGGATGCGGAGCGAAGAACTGGAACACAGGGAAACTACGAGTGTTGTGATTGATTCCCGGAAGGTAACGAAGGACGGAATGTTTGTGGCAGTAAAAGGAGAGCGTCAGGACGGTCATTCCTTTATTCCTGCGGTAGCACAGGCGGGCGTGCTTGGAGTGATCTGTGAAAGAGAGCCGGAAGGGTGTGAAATTCCCTATATTCTTGTGGAGGATTCCCTGACCGCATTCCGGAGGATCGCAGCGTTTTACCGTGAGCAGCTTTCCATTCCCGTTGTCGGAATCACCGGAAGCGTTGGCAAAACGAGTACCAAAGAATTTATCGCCTCTGTCCTGTCACAGAAATTTAAGGTGTGTAAAACACAGAAGAATTTCAACAACGAAATCGGACTGCCGATGACCGTGCTGTCGATCCAGCCGGAGGACGAAGCAGCCGTTCTGGAAATGGGAATCAGTGATTTCGGTGAGATGACGCGGCTTACGGAGATTGCAAAGCCGGATTACTGTGTCATTACCAATATCGGGCAGTGTCACCTGGAAAATCTTGGAAGCCGTGAGGGTATCCTGAAGGCCAAGACCGAGATTTTCAAGTCCATGAATCCGGATGGATATGTTTTCCTAAACGGCGAGGACGATCTGCTGGCAACCGTGAAGAAGCCATGGAAGAATGAGATTATCCGTTTTGGTATGTCTAAGAAAGATGCGGTATACGCGACAGATGTGGTAAATAAAGGGCTGCCGGGTTCGGAAGCCGTTATTCACGTGGCAGATACACAGTTTCCGGTGAAGGTGCCCCTTCCGGGGATTCACATGGTACTGAATGCACTGGCCGCTACTGCAGTCGGCTGGCAGCTCGGACTTACAACAGAGCAGATTGCGAAGGGAATTGCGCAAGTGCAGGCGGTAGCCGGAAGAAGCCATGTCATCGAGACACCGGAATATATTCTGATCGATGACTGCTACAATGCCAATCCTGTTTCGATGAAGGCGGCAATTGATCTTCTTGGAGCGGCCCTGCAGCGTAAGGTGGCAGTCCTTGGGGATATGTTTGAGCTTGGTAAGGATGAAGCCATTTTACATGCACAGATCGGAGAGTATGCCATGACGCATGGCGTGGATGTGCTCATCTGCATCGGAGAGCTTTCAAAGAATATGTATGAGCGGGCGGTGGAGACGTTGTCCGGAAAGGAACATGGCAGCCGGGAAATCTACTACTTCCCGACAAGAGAAGAAGCCATGGCACAGCTTCCCCACATTCTCCATACAGGAGATGCCGTACTCATTAAGGCCTCCCACAGTATGAAGTTTGAGGAAATTGTTGAGCAGAGCACAGGCCGAATTTAGTATAGAGGAGTACTTAATTATAAATATAATCTCAGGCGTGGATAACTGCCTGAGATTTTTTTGCTGCCATGCATATGAGAAAATGATCCGGTGGATCATTTTTGAGTCAATTTTGTCCTAAAACAAGCCTGATTTTAACAATTATATTTCTGGGGTATTGAGTTATATAATGAAATTCATGTATGATAAGAGGTAAGAAAGCGCAGGAGGGGAACTATGGGAAAAATCATAGGCATTGATCTTGGAACAACGAATAGTCTTGTAGCCGTATGGCAGGATGGGGAAAGCAGACTCATTCCCAATGCATTTGGAGAATATCTGACACCAAGTGTAGTGAGTATTGAGGAAGACGGAACTATTTATGTAGGAAAAACAGCGAAGGAGCGGCTGGCATCCCATCCGGAGGATACGGCAAGCGTTTTTAAACGCTATATGGGAACAGCGAAAAAATATCAGCTCGGAAAGAAGGAATACCGACCGGAAGAGCTCTCGTCATTTGTTCTTAAGAAATTGAAGGAAGATGCGGAAAGGTATCTGGGTGAGCCGGTAGAGGAAGCCATTATCAGTGTCCCTGCTTATTTTAATGATATGGGCCGGAATGCGACGAAGCGGGCCGGACTTCTGGCCGGGCTTAAGGTAGAACGGATTATCAACGAGCCGTCGGCGGCAGCGCTGGCATGCCAGAACAGAAAGCAGGAGGAAGACGCAACGATTCTGGTGTTTGATTTTGGTGGAGGAACGTTGGATGTTTCGGTGGTAGAGTGCTTTGATAACGTGATCGAAATTCTGGCGGTAAGTGGAGATAACCAGCTTGGCGGTCAGGATTTTGATGATGCGATTGTGAAGTATTTTCTAAGGCATTGTGAAATTGATCCGAAGAATCTGACGGCACAGACAAGGGCAATTCTGCGAAGCAGCGCAGAAAAATGTAAAAAAGAGCTGACAGAAAAGACATCGGCAGAAATGGTGGTCCGGTGTGAACAGATTGATCGGAAACTGGAAATTACCAGAAGGGAACTTGTAGAGGCAGCAGCAGAGCTGTTTGAACGAATGGGCAGGCCGGTAAGGCAGGCACTTATGGATGCAGAGATCAACGTGGAGGATTTGAATCAGATTGTTCTGGTGGGAGGATCCTGTAAAATGCCGGTTGTCCGGCAGTATTTGCAGCATCTTTTTAAGCGGAAGGATCTGCAGACATTGAATCCGGATCATATGATTGCATTAGGTGCGGGTGTATGTGCAGGAATCAAAGAGCGGGATGAGGAGATTAAGGATATGCTGCTTACGGATATCTGCCCGTTTTCCCTTGGAACAGGTATTGTCAACTATAATGAGCCGGAAAGGGATCAAATGAGTGTTATTATTCCGAGGAACAGTGCACTTCCCTGCAGCAGAAAGCACATATATTGTACAGTTTATGATAATCAGTCCAGAATATGCATTCAGGTGTATCAGGGAGAAGCAATGCATGTAGAAGATAATATCCGGCTCGGAGAACTCTCTTTTGAGATTCCGGAACGGCCACGAGGTGAAGTGTATTGTGAGGTGACTTATACCTATGATATTAACGGTGTTTTGGAAGTAGACGTTTCTGTTCCTGCTACAAAAGAGAAAAAGCAGCTTGTTATTGTCAATAAGGATCTGGGAATGACGCAGGAACAGATTGAGGCGAAGCTGAAGGAATATGAAAAACTGAAGCTCAGTCCTCTGGAGCAGGAAGAAAACAAATACGTTCTTGCCTGGGCAGAGCGGCTTTTCATGCAATGCAATTCCGGTATGAGGAAGGAAATTGAAAACAGAAGGGCGTACTTTATCCATGTACTGCGTGATGATCCGGATCATGCCATAAAAGCCAGAAAATATCTGATGGTCTTTCTGGCAGCAACGGAAAAGATGATGGAGAATTACATCAACTGGGATGAGGAGTCTCTGGAATCCGGTGAGTGGTATCAGGAGGATGAAGAACAGCAGGAGATGGAAGATCTGTTTCAGGAATGGGATAATGAGTAGGTAGACAATATGAACATATATCAGGTATTAGGAATTTCTCCTACCAAAGATAAAAAGGTCATCCGGAAGGCCTATGCAAGACTGATCCGTAACTATCATCCGGAAGAACATCCGGAGAAGTGGAAAGAGATCCACGATGCGTATATGGTTGCCATGCAGAGAGCAGATGAAGACCGGCCATTGCACGAGGAACCAAAGCCACAGCGCAAGGAACAGAAGCCACAGCGCGAGGAACCAAAGCCGCAGCGCGAGGAACAGAAGCCAGAACGCGAAGAACAGAAGCCAGAGCGCGAGGAACCAAAGCCACAGTGCGAGGAACCAAAGCCACAGCACGAAGAACAGAAGTCACAGGAAAAAGCCGCGGGAGTTCACAGAAAAAGCGAAAGCAGGAGGGTTAAACCGAAGTGGCCAGAGCCGGAGGAGGATCTGTTTGGAAACTTAGAGGAACTGACCGAGACAGCAAAAAAGGAACGGCAGGAAGAGAGACAGAGCCAGTTAAAGGCCGCGATAGAACAACTCCATGCACTTTGTAAACCGAAAAAACTGCAATTCCTGCAATGGAAGGAGTTTTTCCGGAAGGAGGAATATCAGTGGGCTGTCCGGCAGGGAGAATTCCTGTATGAGCTGGCAAATTGTCTAAAAGGGCATGTGATGGGACGCAGACTGTATCATTTTCTTCTTGAGCAGATACAGATCATTGAGAACGATAATCGTGTGTCTGGTGAAGTCCCAAAGAGACAAGGAGCATATGATGCCTATCGAATGGTCAGGATGGAACTCGAGACCAATTATCAAAGAAATCATCCGGCTGTGCAGAAAATATTACTTTTTGTATTATTGCTGGCTATCGCCGGTACGGTACTGTTTTCCTTCAAGTGGAAAGCCGGGAAAGCGGACCGTCAGTCCGAGGCGGACCAGATGGTAGACAGGGAATATGTGGAAGAATATTATGAAAACATTTTGCCGGATGAAATGACCGAGAATATACTTAAAATGCTGGATCTTATGAATACAGACCAGAAAACGGAACTGCTGAAAATGGGGGAACCGATTGCAGACGGAATTTATGTTCTTGGAAATGAGGAGCAGGTAAGACTGGGAATCAGCGCGATTGTAATGGAGAATAAAACCGTAGCGGAAGATCGGGAAAGGGATGTGCCCTCCTGTGAGGTAAAAGTGCTTTTGGATCCGAATGGCTATGCGTTTGAAGTTCAGGCACAGGAAGAGGAAAAGCTCATTCTTTATTGTGATCCGGAAAAACTGACAGGCTGCAGGAGCGCAGACATTTATTATGATGGTAAAAACGGTTACGTTAAATATGGTAACCGGCTGCAAAACGAAGAGCAGGAATCCGATCGGTACGTGCATGAGGCACTGGGATATCCGGTGTTCTTCGTTGTACCCGGAGAGAAAATCTGTGTTATGCCGGTGGGGGATGAGTGATACCCTACACCGGATACTGCTCTCTGATCGAAGCATAGGTAGAAGCAATGATCTCCTGTGTGTAAGCACCGAGCCGCTTCTGGTCTTCTTTGGAGAGATCCTTCGCATAAAACGGTGTTCCATAGTGAATCACAATATTCGTCTTTTTAATCTTCGGAAGGTGATCCTCGAAGATGGCAGAGGTGTTGTATAAGGTTACCGGAACGATCGGGCAGCCGGTCTTCGTTGCAATTTTAAAGCAGCCCTCATGGAAGGGAAGAAAGGTTCCTTCCACCTTGTTGCGGGTGCCTTCCGGAAAAACGAAAATCGAGATGCCGGATTTGATTTTATCAATAGCGGTCAGAATCGTCTGCAGACCCTGCTTGATATCTTCGCGGTCAAGGAAGAGGCAGTGCAGATATTTCATCCAGATACTTAAAAGAGGAACCTTCAGAAGTTCCTTTTTTGCGATATATCCGGTAGGACGCGGTACGCGCACGTAGGTCGCAATGATGTCGTAAAAGCTTCTGTGGTTTCCGATATAAAGTACAGCCTGATCTTTGGGAACATTTTCTTCCCCGATCACGGTGATCTTCACACCGGAAATCAACAGAACCACGCGGAACGCCCAGTTCACGATCGCGAGGGAACTGCGGTTCTTGATATCCATATTGAACTTCCCGATGATCCATTCAATGAAAAATAACGGAATACTGCAAATTAAAAATAAAGTAACAAACAGTGCTGTAATAATGAAACGAAGCATTGTAATTCCTCCATATCAAATGTTCAGGATCCTGCAAAAAGATCTTTGTTTAGTATAGCCCAAACGGGGAACCATGACAAGTAAAGAAATAAAAGAGATAAAGTGCACAGAGTGCCATACTTCGTAAAAAATGTTCACATGATATAGAAAAATATGGTATGATGTAGGAAGCACAGCAATGTGAGTCTTAGATATAGAGTAAAGCGAGGTTTCCGAATGGACAAGATAGCTGTTTTAATTCCCTGTTATAACGAAGAAAAAACCATAGAGAAGGTAGTGGCCGATGCAAGACGGGAGCTGCCGGAAGCAGTGATTTATGTATATGATAATAATTCCACAGACAAAACGGCAGAGCTTGCAGCGAAGGCAGGTGCCGTGGTACGCCACGAGTACATGCAGGGCAAGGGAAACGTGATCCGCAGAATGTTCCGTGAAATTGATGCCGAATGCTACATTATGGTGGATGGTGATGATACCTATCCCATGGAGTTTGCAAGAGAGATGGCAGACAAGGTATTAAAGTACAATTCCGATATGGTTGTGGGTGACCGTCTTTCCTCCACCTATTTTGAGGAAAACAAGCGTCCCTTCCACAATATGGGAAATACGCTCGTAAGAGCCAGCATCAACCGGCTGTTCGGCTGTAAGATCAAGGACATCATGACCGGATACCGCGCGTTCAGCTACGGCTTTGTGAAGACCTTCCCGATTCTGTCAAAGGGCTTTGAGATCGAAACGGAAATGACCATTCATGCGGTCTATAACCATATGCAGATTGATAATGTAATCGTAGAATACCGTGACCGTCCGGAGGGAAGTGAATCAAAGCTCAACACCTATTCCGACGGATTCAAGGTACTGTTTACGATCTTCAAGCTTTACCGTGATTACAAGCCATTTGGATTTTTCAGTATTCTTGCGCTGATTCTGGGAATCCTTGCCGTGGTATTCTTTATTCCGGTTCTTGCAGAATATGTGAAGACCGGGCTGGTATTGAAGTTCCCGACCCTGATTGTCTGCGGCTTCGTGGGACTGGCTGCCATTCAGTCCTTCTTTGCAGGACTGATTTTGTCGAATATGGCAATGAAGAACCGCAGAGACTTTGAATATCGTTATACGCTCGTTTGCGAAAAAGGACGCCGTATGAGCGGAGAAAATAAATAATTGTATTCCTGAAGCAGGATAAACAGAAAGGATTTTAGAAGATGAAGAAAGTACTTTCCCGTTGGTATCTGTTGGTGATTGGAGGCTTCCTGTTGGCTGCCATGGCCGTGTTCCTCCTGTGCGGAGAGGACAGTGTCATAGCCGTCCATGACAATCTGGATCTGTTTATCCCACAGCTTCAAATGATGAAAAGCGATCATTCGTTTTTCAGTCATGATGCTTATGTGAATTTTCTTGGAGGAATCAGCCGTGATGTGCTGTTCTCCGAGTTCTATATTTATACGATTCTTTTCATGCTGTTACCGGCATTCCCGGCGTACGTCGCAGCATATTTCCTGAAAATTCTGATTGCCATTGCAGGCTCTGTTCTGCTTGGCAGGGAACTCCTTGGTGAAAAATATAAAAGTCAGCAGGCTCTTGTCTGGTTATGCGGCTTTGCCTACGGAATCCTGAATGTCTTTCCTGCATTTGGTATTCCCTTTGCGTCCATTCCCCTGCTTTTGTTCCTGCTTGTTAAAATCATGCAAAAGCCGTCTTTTGGATGGTATGTGGCGTTGTTTTTCTATCCGGTGCTGTCCTATTTTTCCTATTTCGGACTGTTTATTCTGGCGTATATGGCGCTTGCCTTTCTGATCTTATGGATTAAAGACCGGAAATTCCCGGGAAGAATGCTGCTTGCCATTGCTGTGCTGTCGGTGGGGTACATCGTGTGCGAATACCGGCTGTTTTACATGATGCTGTTCGATGACGAGGTGACGATCCGTTCAACGATTGTGGCAGGAAGCTATACGGTTTCCGAGGTTCTTGCGACTATCGGGGACTCTCTTGTAAAGGGTATGTTCCACGCAGAAAGCGTCCATATGTATGTGGTGCTTCCGGTTTGTGCCGTTTACTTTTTTTATCTGAATATTTCTTATCTGGTGAAGAAAAATGCAAGAGCTATTTTCCATGACTGGTATAATCTTCTCATGGTCATTCTTGTTTTTAACAGCCTGATTTATGGCATTTATTACCTGGAGCCGGTGCGGAATGTGGTTGAGTTTCTGTGCCCGCCGCTTACCGGATGGCAGTTTAACCGGACGATTTTCTTTAATCCTTTTGTGTGGTATGCTGCATTTTTCCTGGTATTGAAGCGGTTGTATGAGAAGGAAAAAAAGAGCCTTCGTGTGGCAGCAAACCTTCTGGCGCTTGCAGCAGTGCTTGTGATTCTGGGAAGCAATACCCGTTATAATGACCTTTATCATACCTGTTTTGGCAAGGTGTATGAAATGGTGAAGGGACAGAAGGCAAATGACCTGACCTACCGTGAATTTTATTCTACAGACCTTTTTGACAAGGCAAAAGAGGATATCGGATACTGTGGACAGTGGTCCGTGGCATACGGCTTTTATCCGGCTATTCTGGAATACAATGATATTGCCACTCTTGATGGTTATCTTGGCTTTTATTCCCAGAATTATAAGGAAGAATTCCGGAAAATGATTGCACCGGCACTTGACCGGGTGGAGGAGAGCCGGCTGTATTTTGATGAATGGGGAGCGCGTGCCTATCTTTATTCCGGTACGGATCCTTCCATTATTAACAGCTCCCGTATCTATGAGGTGACCGACCATGACCTGTATCTGGATGTGGATCAGTTTAAGCGTCTGGGAGGACGGTACATCTTCTCCCGTATTGACCTCGGCAATGCCGAAGAGATCGGGCTTACCCTGATCGGGACCTATACGGATGAGGCTTCACCGTACACGCTTTATGTCTATCAGACAACCTCCCGCTATCGGGATGTGGACCATGCCAATCTGACACTGGAAGAGATGAAGCAGACGACCTGTGATATGGAGCTGCTGGATGCACAGCTGACAGAAATGAAGGAACTGGCAGCAGAAGCGGAAGCAGCCGGAGAAGCCAAGGATCCGGAGCGTGTGAAGGAATTGTTCGGGGAGACACTGGATGAAGTGGAAAAGCTGTCAACCTGTTATTCTCTTTCACAGATTACCTACTATCAGAATATTTTTGATGAAGAGAATCAGGAAATTCAGGCAGAGCTTCTCGATGACGTGATGGATTACGGAGACCGGTTGAATGTAGCGATCCGGGAGCTTTGTAAATCACCGTATCAGAATACGATGACTGAGCTGATGAATGCGGATCAGGTGGAGGCTTACCTTGAGTATGAAGAGATGACGGACGAAGAGAAGGAGCTTACGGCGAAGGAAAACAGTCTGGAGCAGGAGTACGAGCAGCTTTCCTCCGAAGAATTTTATTATGAATATGACGGGGAAGAGTGGGATTTGAACCGTCTGAATATGGAAGCGGATGAGATGGATCATGATGCTGTTGTTGAGATCTATCAGGGAATCTACAAGCAGAGGAATGATGCGGTCGGAGAGGTTTTTGTGGAGCTTGTGGACGTTCGGAATGAGATCGCAAAGCTGAACGGCTATGACAATTATGCAGAATATGCGTATGATGCAGTTTATGTGAGAGACTATACCCTCGATGAAACCAGGGATCTTTTAAAGGAGATCCGTAAGCACGTGGTACCGGTCATGGCGGATATGAAGGATGTGCTTAATGACACGGATTATATGAGATTGTATTCCGAAGGACAGGGGATCGAAAGTACATCGATCATTGAACAGATCGGACCGTATCTGGAAGAGATTGATCCGGAGCTTAAGGATACACAGGAGCATTTTCTTAAGTACCGGCTGTATGATATGGATACCTCACAGAACAAGGCGAACACGGCTTTTACCATGCGGTTATCTTACTTTAAGGATGGCTTTATATACGGACAGATGTATGACAATTACATGGACTACTACAATGTAATCCATGAATTCGGACATTACAACAATGTCTACCGCAGTGCCGATACCTTTTTTGAATCCAGTAACAACATTGATGTCA
>ERZ1106939.2030-NODE-2030-length-13569-cov-12.183809_pt1 | contig 13569 bp, 12 predicted proteins | sample MGYA00403669_ERZ1106939 | MGnify/ENA primary metagenome ERZ1106939 (study PRJEB35170, sample SAMEA104062447) | human gut metagenome | biome: human gut; feature: human-associated habitat; material: faeces | place: Denmark | collected 2012-09-28 ...
ACTGCTGGGGCGCCTGGGGCAGGGCGTAGAACTTGCCGGGGTGCTTGCGGGCGGGGACGAGGTAGTCCCGTGCGCCCTCGGGGGAGGAGGCGGTCAGGATGGGGGTGGTGATCTCCAGGAAGCCGTGGTCGGTCATGGCGGCGCGGAGAGCGGCCACCACCTGGCAGCGCAGGATGATGTTCTGCTTCACCGCCGGGTTACGAAGGTCCAGGTAGCGGTACTTCAGGCGGGCCATTTCGTCGGCCTCGCGGCTGCGGTTGATCTCAAAGGGCAGGGAGTTGTAGCGGCAGCGGCCCAGCACCTCGATCTTGCTGGGAATGACCTCCACGTCGCCGGTGGCCTGCTTGGGGTTCTTGCTGGCACGCTCCCGGACCACGCCCTCCACGGAGATGGTGGACTCCTTGTTCAGGCCGTTGATGATGGTCATCATGTCCTCCGTCTCCACCACCACCTGGGTCGTGCCGTAGAAGTCACGCAGCACCACGAAGGCGAAGTTCTGGCCCACGGTGCGGACGTTCTCCATCCAGCCCACGATCTTGACCTGCTGGCCCACGTGTTCCATACGCAGCTCGTTGCAGGTATGTGTACGCATCTGCATCATCGTTGTATCCTCCTGTTTTGATAATGATTTGTATAATCTGATTGAAATATTACGATTTGTTGTTATTTCTCCACAATGACCTTGCCCTTGTTCCGCTCTGCCAGACCGACCTGGATGCGGGAGAGCGTCTCGTCGAAGGGCAGGGTGGTCTGCTCGCCGGAGGTCATGTCCTTGCAGGCGATGACGCCGGCTTTGATCTCGTCCTCGCCCAGGAACAGCACATAGGGCACGCCGGTCTTGTCGGCGTAGTTCATCTTGGCCTTGAATTTCTTCTGCTCGGTGTAGAGCTGGGTGCGGATGCCGGCGTCCCGCAGCCGCGTGGCCAGCGTCACGGCGGCGGACAGATCCTCGGTCATGGGCAGGATCAGCGCGTCCGCCGGGGCGGTGGGCAGGTCGGGGTTCAGCATCCCCTGCTCACCCAGCACGTAGAACAGCCGGGTCAGGCCGATGGAGATGCCCACGCCGGGCAGCTGCTTGTCGGTGTAGTAGGCGGCCAGGTTGTCGTACCGTCCGCCGGAGCAGACAGAGCCGATCTCCGGGTGGTCCAGCAGCGTGGTCTCGTACACCGTGCCGGTGTAGTAGTCCAGACCACGGGCGATGGTCAGATCCACGGCGAAGTTCTCCGCCGGAACGCCGAAGGCGCTCAGGTATTTCACCACGGTCTTGAGCTGCTCCAGCCCCTCGTCAAACGTCTCGTTCCGGCCGGTGTAGCCCTCCAGAGCGCTGAGCACCTGGTCGTTGCCGCCGGTGATGGCGATGAATTTCAAAATTTCATCGGCGTTTTCGGCGGACACGCCCACCTCTTCGGTGAGCAGGGCGCGGACCTTGTCCGTGCCGATCTTGTCCAGCTTGTCCACGGTGCGCATGATGTGGCCGGACTTCTCCGTCAGGCCCAGCATGGCGTAGAACCCGTTGAGGATCTTGCGGTTGTTTACCCGGATGCAGAACCGCTTCAGCCCCAGCTCAGTGAAGGCCCGGTAGATGATGGCGGGCATCTCCGCCTCATTGGTGATGTCCAGCTTGCCGTCGCCGATGACGTCGATGTCGGCCTGGTAGAACTCACGAAAGCGTCCCCGCTGGGCGCGCTCGCCCCGGTAGACCTTGCCGATCTGATAGCGGCGGAAGGGGAAGGACAGGTCATTGTAGTGCAGGGCCACATACTTGGCCAGCGGCACGGTCAGGTCGAACCGCAGCGCCAGGTCGGCGTCACCCTTGCTGAAGCGGTAGATCTGCTTCTCCGTCTCGCCGCCGCCCTTGGCCAGCAGCACCTCCGCCGCCTCGATCACCGGGGTGTCCAGCGGGGTGAAGCCGTAGAGACTGTACGTGCGGCGCAGGATCTCCATCATGCGCTCCATCTGCTGCTGCGGGCGGGGCAGCAGCTCCATAAAGCCCGACAGGGTGCGGGGTGTCATCTCAGCCATTTTCCGTATCTCCTTTATCTTCGGTGGTTTCCTCAATTTTTGCTGCGCCGCTCTCCAGCGTGTGGGACGCCGTCTCACGGGCGGCCTCGGCGTCGGCCTCATGCTTCAGCTCCCAGGCCACGTCCCGGTAGATGGCATCCAGCTCCGCGCCCTTCTTGCGGCCCAGCCTGCCGCCGATCAGGCCCAGCACCACGGACAGGGGCAGGCCCACATACCATAGACGGGTGATGAGGACGAGGACAAAGCCCGCCAGAATGCCGATCCACGCGCCGATCTCGGTGTAGTTGTGGCCCACGGCGTGATACACGCCCTTCTTCTCCCGGATCTGCCCGGTCCTTTTCAGCTGGGCCAGACACATACCGATGCGCAGCACGCCCAGGGCGGTAAGGGGGATGAAGCAGTCGTATAGGTGCTTGTTGATGAAGTCAATGACAGTCTGCATGGTGTTCTCCTTTGAAACAAAATGAAAAAGCGCTCCCGTCCCGATATTGGGACGAGAGCGGTAATACGCTTCGTGGTGCCACCCAAATTCGGCCCTGCGGCCCTTTTCAGCTCCTGTTACGGGGAGCGCGCCGTGGATGTTTCCATCCCCGCTCGCCCGCTGTCTTGGCCTGCTCCTTGCCGTGACGCGCTTACAGCCGGCGGCGCGTCTCTCTGTTACGGCGGTGTGATGGCTACTCCTGCGGGGTCAACACGGTCACTCTTCATTTTATGCGATTTCCTGCGGGTTGTCAAGGCCTTTCACGCGGTGAAGGGCTTGCTCTTGGGGTTCACGATGTCGCGCCAGTCCAGGTCACCCCGGTCAAGCCCCAGCACCAGCATCTCGGCGGTGGCCAAATTGCTGGCAAAGGGGACGTTGTTCTGGTCGCACAGGCGGGAGATATAGGCAATATCGTCATCGGTGTGCTTCTGGTTGGGATCGCTGAAGCACAGCACCATATCTATCTCGTTATAGGCGATGCGGGCCGCGATCTGCTGGCCGCCGCCGTGGTCGAAGGACAAAAAGCGGTGGATGGTCAGGCCGGTGGCGTCGGCGATCTGCTGGCCGGTGCGGGCGGTGGCGCACAGGGTGTGCTTGGCCAAAATGCCGCAGTAGGCGGTGCAGAACTGGACCATCAGCTCCTTGCGGTTGTCATGTGCCATCAGTGCAATATTCATAGAAAGACTCCTTTCTCTTATGTGCAGGGGAGGTTATATCTTCATCAGGGGCGTTTTTTTGCCCATAATGCGTTTGGCGATGTTTTCGTAGGCTCGGGCGGCGTAATAGTTGTATTCCCGCAGCACCAGCCCGCGGTTCAGGCAGTAGGGGACGTCCTCGTCCTCCGGCACGACGCCTAAAAGCGGCAGGCCGGCGGCGTCGATGGCATCGTCGATGGTGGTGTGGAGCTGGCGCAGCACCTTTTTGGACACGCGGCCTACCACCAGGTGTACCGTGCCGGTGGGGAAGGCGGACAGCTCCATGGCGGTACGCTGGGCGTCGCGCATGGCGGACACGTCCGTGGTGGTGATGACCACCACCTGGTCGGCCATGCAGGCCGCCATCTGGAAGCCCTGCCCAAGACCCGCCGGGGCGTCGATGAGACACCAGTCATAGCTTTTCCGGATGTCGGCGGCCAGCTGCTTCACGGAGGCCACGGACAGCTCCAGCGGCCGGTCGGCCATAGGTGCGGTGAGCAGGGAGAGGGAGGGGTACTTCTCGTGGGCCACGGCGGCCTCCGCCAGCGTGCAGCGCCCGGCCAGCACGTCGGAGAAATCCATCAGCGCCCGGTCGCTGAGCCCCAGTGCCAGGTCCAGGTTGCGCAGCGTCACGTCGCAGTCCATGCACAGCACCCGCTGGCCCATGGAGGCCAGCGCCAGCGCGGTATTGGCGGTGAAGGTGGTCTTTCCGGTGCCTCCCTTGCCGGACACCACGGCGATGATCTTGCCCATGGAAACTCCTTTCAGCGCAGCGGCGATTTTTTGATGCGGGCGAAGCTGCGGGGGAACTGCCGGGGCGTGGCCTTCACCTTTTCGATGATGACCGCCCGGTGGCGCACGTCGGTCTGCGGCACGTCGTAGTCCCGCACGGCGGCGATCCGGCCGCCCAGCTGGGACACGGCGCTGCGGGCTTCCGCGATCTCCTGGTCGGAGGAGGTGGACTTCATGGCGATGAACCGCCCGCCCACCTTGACCAGCGGCAGCGTCAGCTCGCACAGCACGTTCAGCTGTGCCACGGCCCGGGATACGGCCACGTCGTACTGCTCCCGGTGCTGCCCGGCGAACTCCTCCGCCCGGGCGTGGACGCAGGTCACATGGGTCAGTCCCATGTCATCGCATACCTCCTGCAGGAAGTCGATGCGCTTGCCCAAACTGTCCAGCAGCGTGAACCGGGCATCCGGCGTCAGCAGCGCCAGCACCATGCCCGGCAGTCCCGCGCCCGTGCCTACGTCGATGACGGTCTTGCCCGCCAGAGGGGAGAGGGGCAGCAGGGCGGCGCAGTCCAGCAGGTGCAGCGTGGCCACCTGATCCGGCTGGGTGATGGCCGTCAGGTTCATCACCTTGTTTTTCTCCAGCAGCGCGCCGGCATAGCGCTCCAGCGCCGGGGCGGCGGCGGGGTCAAGGCCCAGCCCGGTCAGCCCCGCGGTCAGTATGTCCCTCATTTCTGCTGTTCCTTCAGCAGATCGCGGATCTCGGTGAGCAGCTCCTCCGCGGTGGGCGTCTCCGGCTCCTCCGGTTCAGGCTCCTCGTCCTTCTTGCCAAGGGCATGGAGCTTGTTGATGGCCTTGACTACCAGGAAGATGACGAAGGCCACCAGGATGAAGTCGATGATGGTGCTGAGGAACGTGCCCAGGCCCAGCGTCACCGGCGCCTTCACCATGGTGTCGCCGTCCATGACGGCGGCCTTCAGCGTCAGGTTCAGCTGGCCCAGGTCGATGCCGCCGATGAGCAGGCCGATGAGGGGCATGAACACGTCGTTCACCAGAGACGTGGTGATCTTGCTGAAGGCAGAGCCGATGACCACGCCGATGGCCATGTCCAGCACGTTGCCCCGCATGGCGAATTCCTTGAATTCATTCAGAAACTTTTTCATGGGTAAAAGCTCCTATACGAAGAGTATAATCTGTTGATAATATTACAAAACGCTATCAATGAAGCGGGACGAGCCGCTCCTTGCCGCCCATGTAGGGCTGGAGCGCCTTGGGTACGAGGACAGAGCCGTCCTCCTGCAGGTTGTTCTCCAGCAGGGCGATGAGCATACGGGGCGGCGCGACCACGGTGTTGTTCAGCGTGTGGGGCAGGTACATCTTGCCGTCCTCGCCCTTGACGCGAATCTTCAGGCGGCGGGCCTGTGCATCGCCCAGGTTGGAGCAGGAGCAGACCTCGAAATACTTCTGCTGCCGGGGAGACCACGCCTCGATGTCGCAGGACTTGCACTTCAGGTCCGCCAGGTCGCCGGAGCAGCACTCCAGCTGCCGCACGGGAATGTCCAGCGAGCGGAACAGCTCCACGGAGTAGCGCCACATTTTCTCGTACCAGTCCTTGGACTCCTCGGGCTTGCAGACCACGATCATCTCCTGCTTCTCGAACTGGTGGATGCGGTACACGCCCCGCTCCTCGATGCCGTGGGCGCCCTTCTCCTTGCGGAAGCAGGGGGAATAGGAGGTCAGCGTCTGAGGCAGCTTGCTCTCCGGCACGATCTGGTCGATGAACTTGCCGATCATGGAGTGCTCGGAGGTACCGATGAGGTACAGATCCTCGCCCTCGATCTTATACATCATGGCGTCCATATCCGTCTGGCTCATGACGCCCTCCACCACGTTGCCGTGGATCATGAACGGGGGGATGCAGTAGGTGAAGCCCTTGTCGATCATAAAGTCACGGCCGTAGGCGGTGACGGCGGAATGCAGCCGGGCGATGTCGCCCATGAGGTAATAGAACCCCTGCCCGCTGACCCGTGCGGCGGCGTCCATGTCCACGCCGTCGAAGCGCTCCATGATCTCCGTGTGGTAGGGGATGGGGAAGTCGGGGGTTTTCGGCTCGCCGAAGCGCTGTACCTCCACGTTGCAGCTGTCGTCCGGGCCGATGGGCACGGAGGGGTCTATCATCTGCGGGATGACCAGCATGATGCGGTGCAGGTCGGCGGCCAGCTTCTCCTCCATCTGCTCCAGCTGGGCCAGACGGTCGGCATTGGCCTTGACCTGGGCCTTGGCCTCCTCGGCCTCCGCCAGCTTGCTCGGGTCTTTCTTGGCCTGCCCCATGAGCATACCCACCTTTTTGGACAGCTGGTTGCGCAGGGCGCGGAGGTCGCTGGCCTCCTGCATGGCGGCGCGGCGCTCGGCATCGATGGCCACGGCCTCGTCTACCAGGGGCAGCTTGGCGTTTTGAAACTTCTTGCGGATGTTTTCTTTGACGGCTTCGGTGTTCTCCCGAAGGAATTTGATGTCAAGCATGGTGTTGCACCTCGTTATCGTAATAACTGTTTCACGTGAAACAGAGGTTTATTTTTTCAGCTTTTCCAGGGCCTCCAGCAGGGCGTTCAGGTCGTCCACACCGTAGTAGTCCAGCTCGATGCGGCCCTTTTTCTTCCCGTTGACGATACGGCAGGGACGGCCCAGCTTGCCGGACAGCTCCCGGGCGGCCTCCTCCACATAATTGACGGAGAGGGGGTTGGCGGCGGGCCGCTCCTTTTTCTCCGCGGTCAGCTTTTTCACCAGCAGCTCCGTCTGTCGGACGGACAGGCCGTCCTTCACCACCGTCTCGGCGGCGGTCTGCTGCATTTTGGCGTTCAGGGGCAGCAGTGCCCGGGCGTGGCCGGCGGACAGCCTCCCGTCCTCCACCATGGCCCGGACCGGGGGCGTCAGTCCCAGCAGCCGCAGTGCGTTGGCTACGGTGGGGCGGGACTTGCCCACCCGCTGCGCCGCCTCCTCCTGGGTCATGTTGTACTGCTCCGTCAGCACCCGGTAGCCCTCGGCCTCCTCAATGGGGTTCAGGTCCTCCCGCTGGAGGTTCTCGATCATGGCAAGCTCCATGGCTTTGCGGTCGTCGGCCTCGATGACGATGGCGGGGACTTCCGTCAGCCCGGCCATCCGGGCGGCCCGCCAGCGCCGCTCACCGGCGATGATCTGATAGTACCCGGACTGGAGCTTGCGAACGGTCAGAGGCTGGATGATACCATGCTGCCGGATGGACTCCGACAGGTCTGCCAGCGCGTCGGGGTCAAAGGCTTTCCTGGGCTGGGTGGAGCAGCTCTCCACCTGGCTTATGGGCAGCAGCAGGGAGGAGCGCTCGTCGTCGCTTGTCAGCACATTGTCGCCTAACAGCGCGCCCAGACCCTTGCCCAGGCCTTTCATTTGGTTTGCCATAGGATGCTCTCCTTTCAGCGGTTCTTTTGCAGGAACTCCGCCGCCAGCGCCGTATAGGCGTCAGCGCCGCGGCAGGTACGGTCGTAGGCGGTGATGGGCTTGCCGTGACTGGGGGCTTCGCTGAGCCGCACGTTCCGGGGGATGACGGTGGCGTAGACCTTCCCGCCGAAGAAGCGCTTGAGCTCCTGGGCCACCTGAATGCTCAGGTTCGTCCGCCCGTCGTACATGGTCAGCAGCACGCCCTCGATGTCAAGGCTTGGGTTCAGGCTGCGCCGCACCAGCCGCACGGTGTTCATCAGGTCGCTCAGCCCCTCCAGCGCGTAATACTCACCCTGCACCGGCACCAGCAGTGTGTTGGCGGCGCACAGCGCGTTCAGCGTCAGCAGCTCCAGCGACGGCGGGCAGTCGATAAAAATGAAGTCGTAGTTCTCCGCCACCTGCCGCAGCGCCGCCTTGAGCAGGAACTGCCGGTCCGGCAGGTTGATCAGCTCCACGCCCGCGCCGGCCAGCGCCTTGCTGCTGGGCAGCACGTCTCCGTAGGGGGTGGTGACGATGAGCTGGGCCGTGTCCACGCCGTTGATGAGCGCGTCGTACACGCCGTTGCTGGTGGTCTTGTCCACGCCCATGCCGCTGGTGGCGTTGGCCTGCGGGTCAAAGTCGCACAGCAGCACCCGCTTCCCGGTGGCCTTGACGGCGGCGGCCAGGTTGACGCAGGTGGTGGTCTTGCCCACGCCGCCCTTCTGATTCACGATCGCAATAGTCTTTGCCACGGCAGTTCACCTTTCTGTCTCTTTCTCATTCCAGTAGTATATACCACAGGTGCGGTGTGTTTCAAGTTTTTTTGAAGGACTTTTACAAAAAAATACGGAATGTTTCACGTGAAACGAAAAAAAGCGGCGGCTGTTTCACGTGAAACAGCCGCCTTCCTGTTCAAATCAGCACCACGCCGTCCAGTGGCGGCAGCGAAAGGCGCAGCTGCCCGTTTACCGCTAAAAACCGCTGCCCGGTCAGGCCATCCTCCGCCGTGCCGCGCGGCCACGGCAGCGTCAGCGTCAGTGCCTCGTCCCCGGCGTTCAAGGCGACCATCGTCGTCTCGCCCTCATGCTCCCGGGTAATGACCAGCCCGCCGCCCTGGGCGTAGATATAGGTAAGGCTGCCCGATTGCAAAGACCTTCGTTCCTTCCGCAGCCTGCCCAGAGCGCGGAAAAAATCAAGCAGTCCGGTATCCTCCCGCCCCCAGGGGTACGTCCCCCGGTTCAGCGGGTCCTCAAAGCCCTGCATTCCGGCCTCATCACCGTAGAACAGCGTGGGCGAGCCGGGAAAGCCGTACAGCAGCATCCCGGCCAGCCGCAGCTTGGCCCGTCCCCGGGCCAGCTGGGCGGGAGAGAGGGCAAAGGCCGCCCGTTCCTCCTTGGCAGCAGGGATATGCTCTGCGCCCAGCAGCGTCAGGATGCGGGGCGTGTCGTGTGTGCCCAGAAAGTTCATCGCGCCGTAAAACGCGGCGGGTGGATAATTGGCCCGCAGCGTCTCCATGCTCTCCCGGAACTCTGCCGCGTCGCCGCCGCCCAGCCACCGCAGCAGCGCCGTGCGGAGCGGGTAGTTCATCAGCCCGTGGGTCTCCCGGCCCAGCAGATACCGCCGCCGCTGGGAATAGGCGACCTTATTGCTGCCGTCCTCCCACACCTCGCCCAGCAGGTAGCCATCCGGCTTTTCATCCTCGATGGCGCGGCGGATACCGGCGATGAAGTCGCCGGGCAGCTCGTCCGCCACGTCCAGCCGCCAGCCGTCCGCGCCGCACCGCAGCCAGTGCCGTACCACGCTGTCCTCGCCCTTGAAGATGAACTGCCGGTAGGCGGGCCGCTGCTCGTTGACGGCGGGCAGCGTTTTCACGCCCCACCAGGCGTCGTAGTCCGTGGGCCAGGGGTGGAAGCTGTACCAGTCGTAATAGGGGGAGTCCTGACTCTGGGCCGCCCCAAGCTCCGGATAGAAGCCGTCCGCATTGAAATATCGGCTTCTCGACCCGGTGTGGTTGAACACGCCGTCCAGCATCACCCGCATCCCCCGTTTGTGGGCCTCCCGGCATAGGGTGCGGAAGGTCTCCTCATCACCCAGCAGCGGGTCGATGGCGCGGTAGTCGGCGGTGTCGTAGCGGTGGTTGCTGGCGGCCTCAAAAATGGGGTTCAGATACAGCGTGGTCACAGACAGGCTCTGCAAGTAGTCCAGCTTCTCCGTGATGCCCGCCAGCGAACCGCCGAAAAAGTCCCGGTTGGTGATCTGCCCGTCCTCGTCAGGGCGGAACACGGGTTGGTCGTCCCAGCTCTCGTGCAGCCACCGGCGGCCCACCATGCCCGACACGTCCGTCGTGCCGGTGCGGCGGAAGCGATCCGGGAAGATCTGATACGTCACGCCCCGGCCGAACCAGTCCGGCGTCCCGGTGTCTTCATACACCGTCAGCTGCCAGCGCGCCGCGCCGTCCCTGTCGGGACGCAGGCCGTTTTTGCCCAGATAGGACAATGTGCCGTCCCACCGGGTCAGCCGGAACACGTACCAGCACAGCTCCCCTTCACGGGGGGCGGTGTACGCGCCGCTGAAGCCGCCCTCCGCCGGGGGCAGGGGGCATACGTCCTCCGCACCGGCAAACTCCCGGTATACCAGCAGCTCGCAGCCGCAGAACGCATCGTCAAAAAGGGTAAAACGCACCTCGGTGCTGCAGGGCGCAGCACCGAAGGGCGTTTTGCATCGTGTATCGCGGGGATCGAAATAGGTTTCCATAGTGTACCTCGCTTACTGCAGCAGGGTGTTCTCTCCCGTGGTGACGCTGCTGCTGCCCCGGGAGAACCAGGCGTTGATAATGTCCACGGCGGCGTTGGCAAGCAGGCTGCCGCTGCCGCCCTTTTCCACCACAATGGCCACGGCGATCTCCGGGTCATCGTAGGGGGCGTAGGCCACGAACACGCCGTTGGCAATATCCGTACCCACCTGGGCCGAACCGGTCTTCGCGCCGGCCTCCACCATGCACCGGGAAAAGGCGGAGGTCAGGGAATCGTGGGTCAGGTCGTGCATACCCTTTGTCACCGCCGCCATGGTGCTGTCGGAGATGTTCATGTTATTTAGCGGTTTTTCGTCGTAATTATAAATCAAGCGCGAATTGTCGTATGATTTCACGCTCTTCAGCAGGTGCGCCGCATAGTGCTCGCCGCCGGATACCAGCGTGGCCACATAGTTGGCCAGCTGGAGAGGGGTAAAGGCGTTGTAGGACTGGCCGATGGCGGCGGTAATGGTCTGGCCGTCGGTCCACTCCCGGTCGTGGGCCTCCGCCCACTCCGGGGAGGCCAGCACGCCGCTGACGTCGCCGATCTCGATGCCGGTGGACTGGCCCAGACCGAACTGGCTGGCGTAATCGTCCAGGCGGGCGATGCCGGTGAGCCTGCCCACCTCGTAGTAGAAGTAGTTGCAGGAGTCCACAATGGCCTGGCTCACATTGATGCGCCCGTGGGTCATGCGGGCCTGCCGCCAGATCCAGCACGCGGGCTGAGGGTCTTTGTAGTAGGTGTAAACGCCCCGGTCCTCGATGACGGTGGAGGGGGTGATGACGCCGCTCTCCAGCGCCGCCACGGACGTACACAGCTTGAACGTCGAGCCGGGTGCGTAAATACCCTGTGTGGCCCGGTTGAACATGGGCAGCCTGTCGTCCTCCACCAGGGTTTCATAGTTCTGGTTGAACGTCTCCAGGTCGTAGCTGGGATAGCTGGCCATAGCCAGCACCTCGCCGTTGCCCACGCCCATCACCACCGCCGCACCGCCGCGCTGATAGCTGTCCTTGTCCATCATGCCCTCGATGGTGCTGGCCAGCGTCTGCTCCGTCACGGCCTGCAGGTCGATGTCCAGCGTCAGGGCCACCGTGCCGCCGGGCTGGGGCTCGCGGGTATACAGCTCGCCGGTGAGCTTGCCGTTTTCGTCAGTGGTCACCAGCCGCCTGCCGTCCTTGCCGTGGAGATAGTCCTCAAAGGCCTTCTCCACGCCGTCCTTACCCACCAGGTCGTTCATGGCGTAGCCTCTGTCGGCATAGCCCACATACCCGGTCTTTTCGTCGCTGCTCCATTCCTCCTGCCAGATCGGGCCGATGGTGCCCAGGATGTGGCTGGCCAGCTTGGTGTTATACACGCGGGCAGAGGCGGTCTTGATGGTCACGCCGTCGAAATGCCCGTCGGTGATCTGGCTGATGACCTCCGACGACACGTCCTCGGCGAAGGTGTAGCTGCTGCGGCTGTCCAGCTCATAGCGCACCCCGGCGATGTCCCGGGCCTGGCTCACGGTGCAGCTGGCGTCGATGCCGTACAGCTCCCGCAGCGCCTCCAGCAGCTCCGCAGCATCAGCGTTCACCGGCAGCTTCCGCTTTTCCAGATAGGCCTGGAAGCTGGCGCTGCGGGCGGCCACCTTCAGCTGCGGCACAGGGCCGGTGGTCATGGGCAGGGAGTCGCTCCACGCCGTGTCCGTGTCCCGGCACAGGTCGATCAGCCGCAGAATGGCCGCGTTCAGCGATGCATCGTCCTTCTTGAACTCGCTGCGGTCGAACACCAGCGTATAGGCCAGCCGGTTGGACACCAGCACCTTTCCGTTCCGGTCGGTGATGATGCCCCGGGAGGCCGTCACCGTCTCGCTGGAGGCGTTGCTGGCGATGGACTTGGCCCGGTTCTCACTGCCGTGCACCACCTGCGCGTCGTACAGCACGGCGGCGAACAGCAGCAGAAACGCGGCGAAAAAGCCCAGCAGCAGCCGGATGCGCCGTTTTGTGGGATGGGGATTTTGTATCATGGAAGGCTCCTCTCGCTGTGGGTCAATTCCGGGGTCAGTCCCGCTGTGTGGCCAGACAGACCTTGCGGAACGGATAGTGGGCCAGCACCGTCAGGGGCAGGGACAGCAGCGCCTCCTTGCCCGCCAGCATCGCCGCCGCCGATGCGTCCACGGGCTGGCTGCCCGCCAGCACCGCCAGATGCAGCAGACTGCATACCGCCAGCGATACCGCCGTGGCGGCCAGGGAGCATACCAGTCCCGCCGCCACCAACCGGCCCGACAGCAGCCACGCCAGTGCGCCGCTGAGGAGAAACGCCAGCGTGTAGAAGCAGGGCAGTCCCGTCACCGGCGACAGCAGGTCGCACACCAGCCCGAAGAATACGGAGAACAGCAGCGCCGCCTCGTCCCGCTCCAGCGTCACCGGGATCACGGCGATGGCCGGCAGCAGGAAGGGATGCACGCCCCAGAACTCCACCCGCACCAGCAGCAGACCCTCCGCCAGCACCAGCGCCAGGGCGCACAGACCGTACAATATCCACTTTTGTATCATGGCACGGCGGGTCATAAACAGTCTCCTTCGTTATTCGATCACGTCGAAAGCCGTGATGATATACAGATCGTGCAGGTCGTTCAGGTCGCACCGGGGCGACAGCACCGCATAGCGGGCCAGGCCGCCGTCGTCGGTGCGTACCTCGTCCACCGTGCCGATGACCAGCCCGGAGGGGTAATAGCCGCCCAGGCCCGACGTCACCACCAGGTCGCCCTTGATCAGGTTGGCGGAGTCGGACAGGTATTGCAGCTTCACCTTGCCCTCGCTCATCAGGGACAGGTCGCCGCCGGCCACCGCCGTCTCCTCCGTCCGGAACACCATAGCGCCGAACTGGGCCTCCGTGTCCGCCAGCGTGGCCATGCGGCACCAGTTCAGTCCCACATCCGTCACAACGCCTGCCAGATTGCCGCTGCTGTCCACCGCGCAGTTGCCCACGGCCACGCCGTGCTGGCTGCCCCGGTTCAGCACCACCGTGCTGGCCCAGTTGGACACGTCCCGCTGGGTCACACGGGCTGCCTCGAACTGCAGGTCCGTGCGCTGCTGCCGCAATCCCAGCAGCTGCCGCAGGTCCTTGTTCTCATCGGCGGCGTTCTGGGCCTTCCGCAGCTCGTCCTCCAGCTCCGCCACCCGGCGGTTCAGCTCCGCGTTCTTCTCCTGAAGCTGCTCCACGCTCTCGAATCGGTCGCCAATGCCGGTGAACCAGTCCGCCACCGCTGTTCCGGCGGTGCGAAACGGCGACGCGATCACGCCCAGCGCATCGTGGAGAAACCCTGTGCCTGAGCCCAGGGCCGACACGATGCACAGCGCCACCGCGATGGTGGCCGCCGCGGCCAGCAGCCATATTCCCGTTTTCGTAAAAAA
>ERZ1106939.2033-NODE-2033-length-13557-cov-8.733595_pt1 | contig 13557 bp, 9 predicted proteins | sample MGYA00403669_ERZ1106939 | MGnify/ENA primary metagenome ERZ1106939 (study PRJEB35170, sample SAMEA104062447) | human gut metagenome | biome: human gut; feature: human-associated habitat; material: faeces | place: Denmark | collected 2012-09-28 ...
TGCGGCCAACTGTGCAGCGCGAGTCATCTTGATAGAGCAAACCACAACCTCCTTGCTTGTGGCAATATCAAGACCCTCGAAAGAGAGCTCGCCCACCTTGATGCTCTTACCGATCTTCAGAGCGGTAACGTCTATATCAAGATGCTCGGGAATCTGCTGATAAGGAGCCGTCACATTGATCTTGCGGATCGAAAGGTTCATGCGACCACCGTCACGCACACCCTGTGCCAAACCCACGAGTTTAACGGGAATGCCGATAGTGATAGGTTTCTGGTCGTTCACCTCAAGGAAATCGATGTGTATCACAGCATCGGTAACGGGATCGAACTGCAATTCCTTCATGATGGCCGTGTGGCTCTCACCGTCGATAATGAGATTGATAACATAGATATGAGGTGTGTAAACAATCTTGCGGAGTTCACTCATGGGCGATGCGAAAGACAATGCCACGGGCTTACCGTCCTTCTTGGCCTCACCATAGAGGTTGCAAGGCACCATTCCTTCTTTGCGAAGGAGTTTAGAAGCTTTCTTACCAAGGTCTGTACGCTTCTGACCTGTTACGTTGATCTCTTTCATAATGTGTTACTCTAAATTAAATTGTATTTATTAATTCGCCATCACACAGAGATGCGGCAGCCCGCCACTCTCTATTCGAAAAGCGGTGCAAAGGTACACTTTTTCCATGAGTTGTCCAACAAATGTATAAAAAAACATAGAAAAAAAGCGTTTTGTTTGCACGATAAGTGTTTTTTTTCTATCTTTGCATCGTAAGTATATACACATTTTTTTATAATCAAACCAATATTGTTAGAGAATGATAAATCGGGAGTTGATAAGAATTAAGATAGTCCAGTTAACCTACGCATACTATCAAAACGGCAACAAAAATATGGATAATGCCGAGAAAGAGCTGCTCTTCAGCCTTTCCAAGGCCTATGATCTCTATAATTATTTGTTAGGACTCATCGTAGCTCTGACACAAGAGGCACGTCACAAGGTGGAAGTGGCCACCACCCGTGCGCAGCGTGAAGGCACGGAACCACCTTCAGCCAAGTTTGCCTACAACAAATTTGCCGTCCAGCTCGAAGAGAACAAGATGCTCTGCGAGTTTATGGAAAACCAGAAGCAGACTTGGAAAGATGACATAGAATATGTACGCAAACTACTCACCCAGATAGAGCAGAGCCAAATCTACATCGACTACATGGCCGACACAACCAACAGTTACGATGCCGACCGTGAAGTGTGGCGCAAGATATACCGCCAGCTCATAGAAGACAACGACGAGCTGAATGCCGTGCTTGAGGAGAAGAGTCTCTACTGGAACGACGACAAAGAAGTGGTAGACACATTTGTAGTGAAAACCATCAAGCGCTTCGACCCGGCCAACAAGAGCAATCAAGAATTGCTGCCGGAATATAAAGATGAGGAAGACCGCGAGTTTGCCCGCAAACTGTTTCGTGCCACCATCCTCAATGCCGACCAATATCAGCGCTACATGAGCGATGCGAGTCGCAACTGGGACTTTTCACGTTTGGCTTATATGGATGTGGTGATCATGCAGATCGCCATTGCCGAAATGCTCACGTTCCCGGGCATCCCTGTCAGTGTGACCATCAATGAATACGTGAACCTCGCCAAGGTTTACAGCACCCCGCGCAGCGGTGGCTACATCAATGGGATGTTGGACAACATTGCCCGTTTCCTGGCCAAAAATGGAAAAATGCTCAAGCCGGTGCCCGAAAGAAAACCTAAGGGTGAAAAGATCACTCCGGTCAAGAAGGAGGAAGAAAGCAAAGAGGTTGAGCATAGACCGGAAGGAGATGACACCGTATCCACAACCGACAAATAACAAAAAACAACAATAAATACAACAAACAAACATGACAACAATGTTTCTTGCCGCTCAGGCAGCCCAAGGAGGAGGTTCCATGACGTTCCTCATTATGATGATCGCCATTTTTGCCATTATGTGGTTTTTCATGATGCGCCCGCAGCAGAAGCGCCAGAAGGAAATCCGCAATTTCCAAAACTCGTTACAGAACGGAACGGAAGTAGTGACACAAGGCGGTGTACACGGTACGGTCAAGAGCATAGACCTCAACACAAATACCGTTGAGGTGGAGATTGCCCGTGGTGTGATCATCACCGTAGAGAAAAACTGTGTTTTCAAAAGCGCTCCCCAACAGCAGCAATAACCACTTTGTAGCCATTGGCCACAGAGCATAAGTTGCACACACATGAATAATCTGTCGCGGATATACCGCCTTGTCAGGAACTTCCTGTTCAGTTCTGTGAACAAGGAGTTTCTGATTTTTTTGTTCTTTCTCTTTCTGAGTGGAACATTCTGGTTGCTCATGGCTCTCAACGAGACCTACGAGTATGAATATCCCGTGACGCCCCGATTGGTGGGAGTACCCAAGAATGTCGTCATCACGGGCGACATCGATGACACCATACATGTCACCATCCGCGACAAGGGATTCACACTGGTCACTTATCTGACGGGACGGAAATTCCGCCCCCTGTCCTTTAAATTCACTTCCTACGCCAAGGCCTCGGGAAAAGGAAGCATCCCCCATACCGACATCGTGAAGCAAATTACGGCCCAACTGTTTGGTTCGTCGAAATTGACCAAGGTAACACCCGACCACATGGAGTTTTTCTTCAACTACGGACGTTCCAAAACAGTGCCCATCCGCATGTCGGGCAAGGTGGTGACAGACAACAGCTACTATCTGGCCCGCACACAGTTTTTCCCCCGGCAGATAACCATTTATGCCAACGAGCATCTGCTCGACAGCATCAAGTATGTCACTACCCAACCGTTCTACATCTCCCATCTCGGAGACACCGTGGTGCAGGAGGTGGGTCTCAAGCCCATCAGAGGGGTGAAGATGGTGCCCGATCGGGTGAAGATGGCCCTCTATCCCGACATTCTCACCGAGGAAAACATAGAAGTGCCCATCAAGGCCATCAACATGCCCGATGGAAAAACACTGCGTACTTTTCCCGCCAAGGTGCGCGTGCAGTTCATTGTGGGAGCCAGCCTATTCCGCAGCATTAAAGACAGCGACTTCGAAGTGGTGGCCGACTACAATGACTTCGCCAGTCACCCCTCCGACAAGTGTTCGCTCCTGCTACGCAAAACACCTCCTACGGTGCTCAAGGCACATTTGGAGATGAATCGGGTGGATTATCTCATAGAGCAACAATAACCTTGTCCTCTCCCATCTGCCAAAAAATGAACGACAGCATCCCTTCTCTCTTTCGCACGGCCATCACCGGTGGTATAGGCAGTGGCAAGAGCCATATATGCCGGCTGTTAGAAGCACACGGCATTAAAGTCTACGACTGCGATGCCGCAGCCAAACACTTGATGCACACCGATCCGGCATTGCAACAGGCCCTTCGCCTGCTTGTGGGAGAAGAAGTGTATAATAATAAGGTGTTGCAGAAACAAGTGCTGGCCACCTTTCTGCTGGCGGGCGAGGCCAACAAGCAGGCCGTCAACGACATTGTGCATCCGGCCGTGGCCCAAGACTTTGAACGGTCTGGCTATGAATGGCTTGAGAGTGCCATCCTCTTTGACAGCGGCTTCAACCGTCGTCTTCACTTCGACAGGGTGGTCTGTGTCACCGCTCCACTCGAAGTCCGCGTGCAGCGCATCATGCTGCGCGATCACATCTCGCGCGAAAAAGCCCTCGCCTGGATAGACAGCCAGCTACCGCAGGAAGAGGTGGCAAGGCGCAGCGACTATGTCATCGTCAACGACGGACATGCCGACCTCGAAGCACAGATCGCCAACTTGCTTTCTTTGCCGACTACGCCCCTCCCTATCAAGAAGACAAACCCTATACAATAAATAAAGAACAAGAACAATGGAAACAATTTTAGCTATTGCCGGTAAGCCCGGACTCTATCGTCTGGTTTCACGCGGCAAGATGAATCTGATTGTGGAATCTCTCGACCAAGCCAAAAAGCGTATGCCGGCTTTTGCCAGCGACCGCGTCACCAGTCTGGCCGATATAGCCATGTACACCGACGCAGAAGACATCCCCTTGTGGCAGGTGCTTGAGAATGTAGGCAAGAAAGAAAACGGCCAAGAGAGTGCTTTTAACTACAAGAAGGCTTCCGCCACCGAGCTTCACGCCTATTTCGCAGAAGTGCTTCCCGACTACGACCGCGACCGTGTGCATGACAGCGACATCAAGAAGCTGTTGCAGTGGTATAACATCCTCATACAAAACGGTTACAACAATTTCAAGGAAGTGTTGGCTCCCACCGAGGGTGATAACGTAGACAACCGCACCGACGCGCCGGCAGCAACCAAGTAAGGCGGCATCTGCCACCCCACACCATGAGGCAAACCTTTTTTCTCCTCCTCGGGTTGTTGAGCCTGTCGCTCTCAGCCCGTCCCTTGAGCCGTGTCACCCGCTACGATGAAAATCGGATTCCGGAACAATGGCATGTCACACGGGCTCTTCAAGACCGTTGGGGATTTCTATGGTTTGCCACATGGAACGGGCTCAACCGTTTCGACGGTTACGAACTGGTCACCTTCAAGTCGCAAGCCGGAGACGGTTGCGATATGAAAACCGACCGTATTCGCGACATACGCGAAAACAAACAAGGCGACATCTTTTGCAAGACCGATGACCATTGGTATCTTTTCTCCCAACACTCAGGGCGTTTTAGTCCTGTAAGCGAATCGGAAAACCACCGACTCAACAGCGAATATGCACACCGGCAGGCCCATCTAATACATGACAATGACAGCCTGCGCATGGAACTCACCGACCGACAAGGCTCCAAATGGCTCATCGCCGACAACTTCCTGCTCAAAACATCCTATTTCGACTCGCCGGTTACACCGTTTCCCTCTTCACCATTCAAAGAACACATACGCGCCTTTTTGCTCGACAACCGCCATCGCTATTGGGTGGCCGGAAAAGACCGGCAAGGCACGGTAAGGCTTTTCACCCAAGACCATCGACTTTTGGGCTATCTCACTCCCAACGGTACACTCTCCCCATCTCCCCACCCATTCGGGCATCCCACTTACTGTCTCTTTCAAGCTGCCAACGGCACTATTTGGCTCGGCAGCAAACCCGACGGTCTGTTTGCTCTGAAAGAGCATAATGGGCATTTCTCCATATCTCATTTCGAACCGGCCAAGATAAATGGAAACCCCACGGCCAATCATGTCTACGACATCAAACAAGACACCCGCGGACGTCTTTGGATAGCCACTCTTGGCGACGGCATCTTCTGCTTGCAGAATGGCAAACTCGCCTCCATCCATTCCACCCGCAACCTCAAAGTGCGCTATTTGCATCTTACCCGCGACGGTTTCCTGCTCGCTGCCACCACTGAAGGACTGGCCATTGGGCGCATTCCCACCCATGGCAGCGTGACACAAATGACTTTCCACATACATCGGAAAGAGGCACACAGAGCCTCAAGCCTGAGCAGTAGTGCCATCATGCATATACTCGAAGACAGCCACCACCGTCTCTTCGTATGCACGGAAAGCGGTGGCGTGAACCAATTACTCTCCACCGACCTTTCGACCCCAACCCTCCTTTTCCGCCACTTCAACTCCGGAAACGGACTCGATAACGATATCACACTCTCAATGGCCGAGCATGAAGGGTGCATTTGGATTGTAGGCAACAACCGGCTCATGGTGCTCCATCCGGATAATGGCACGGTGGGCAACTACGACCAGAGTTTCTTCCACAACCGGTACCACTTCTCCGAAGCCCATCCTCTCCTGCTGCCCGACGGCCGTTGGCTCTTCGGCCTGCAAGATGGAGCATTCACCTTGCAACCCTCCATATTGAATCGCAACACCTATACTCCCCGACTGCTGCTCACGGGCGTGCAGACCGGCCAAAGTGCAATGCGCTATGCCGTGTCCCGACTGCGCTCACTCACCTTGCCACCCGAAGAGCGAAATCTCACCCTCCAGTTTGCCGCTCTCGACCTGCGCGCTCCCGAAAACATCAACTATGCCTTCCGTCTGCACACGGGAGACAAATGGTCGCAGCTCGGACATAACCACCGGCTCACCCTTCCCGACCTTGCCCCCGGTAACTACACCTTGCAACTCAAGAGTACCAATGCCGACGGCATTTGGGTAAACAATATCTACACACTCCGAATCGAAGTAGAACCACGGTTTTCCGAAACTTGGTGGGCTCACCTGCTCGGTCTGCTTTGCATCATAAGTCTGCTGGGTGGGGGCATCTACACGTGGTACTACATACGCCGCATACGCCACTTGCAGCACGAAACTCTTGAAGCCTATCTTGCCTTGCTTCATGCCAACGCTTCAAAAACACCATCTTCCTCCACCCTTTCCCACGTAGAAACATCCCCCCAACCGGCTGTCCCGCCACCTTCACCCTCACTCTCGACAGCCGATGATGCTTTCATGAAGCGTGTGGTGTCATTTATCGAGAGCCACCTTTCCGACCCCGAAGCCAATATTGGAGACATGGCAGAAGCCACCGCCACCTCTCGCTCGGGTCTCAACCGAAAGATGAAACAGTTGCTGGGCATCACGCCTGCCGAGTTCCTGCGCGAGGCACGCATCAAGCATGCCTGCCGACTCCTTGCCGAGACCGACAACTCCATCTCCGAGGTAGCCTACAGTTGCGGCTTCAACGACCCAAAATATTTTGGGAAAATATTCCGCTCTTCCGTTGGCCAATCTCCATCCGACTACCGGGCAGGACGCACCGCACCAACTGATGAACGGCTGTGAGCCTTGTCAGAATTATTCACCTCCAATTTGTATTTCCACCTTTCTTATATTATCTTTGCAACAGCCAAGGGAGCACACCAATGCTCCCTTTTTTCAGTTCCCTACTTCCCTAAAGGTAGAACAGCCCCTTCCGTGGGTATCATCAGGCCCGAATGGTCGTGTAAAAGGGGCACACCGGCATCGCCGATCGGCCCGAGCGGGCGTCCAAGTGTGCCCGTTTCACATTTTCATTCGGCCTCCCCGACAAGCAAAGTCCCCCATTCTTATTTTTTTCGGACAGCCCAACGCCACCACTATACTTTTATGCCTGAAAAACATGTAAGCCTTTTTCATTTTCCGTGTATGCTTCGCGCTATACTCTTCAGCATTCCCCCAACTGCCACGCAAAGCCCGGAGAAACTTGCATCATGACACAAAAGCCCCCCACATTTTCCATAATATCACCCCTCCCCATCGCAGTTTCCATATTACCTTTGCACAAAAACATAACTTGACAATCTATTAAAACAAGCATGATGAAAAACTTCAATTCTTTAACTGCCATTGGCGTGGCACTGATGCTCTCACTCCCCACAGCAGGTATCAAAGTACACACCATCGGTGATTCCACCATGGCCAACTACGAAGAAAACCGCGTGACGCGCGGATGGGCACAGTATCTGCAATTATTTCTGGAGGGAGTGACGGTGAACAACCGGGCCAAAGGAGGTGCCAGCAGCAAGAGCTTCTATCGGGAGGCAGCTTACTGGCAAAGCGTGAAACGACAGATGGAAGCCGGTGACTACGTGCTCATCCAATTTGCCCACAACGATGAGAAAACCGGTGGAACCGACGGCGATTCGCTCATCGCCTACTATCAGTACATGGGTAACGATAGTGCAGCCCGGGCAGTGGACTATCGGGGGACAACACCTTTCGACACCTACAAGCAATATCTCCGGCGCTATGTTAATGAGACGCGCCAAGCCGGTTGCACGCCTGTATTCGTCAGCCCTATATGCCGTATGTATTTCGATGCCCACGACATCCGTCGCAATGGTCGGCACGACTTGGGCGACAAGTTCAACTACATAGATTCCAACGGTCTGAAGACCGCCCAAAAGAGACCGGCCGATGACCATACCATGGACTACGTATGGCAAATGAGACAGGTGGCCGAAGAAATGAAAGTGCCGTTTCTCGACCTCACCGAAGCCACCCGCCACCTCTTTCTCAGCTATGGTGACACCCAATGCCACACATTGCTGAGCGACGGCAATGGCAGCACCCACCTCAATGCCACCGGAGCCACCCTCATTGCCCGTCTGGCAGCCCAACTCATGAAAGACAATGGCATATTGGCCTCCCATGTGAGGCTGACAAAGGAGCCGAATGTGCATCCAACGACAGCCAATCCGTGAAAGACAACTTCAGGCATATCATTGGAGACCGTCCCGTCTCCTCCTTCCACAAAGGCCGCTCACAACCACCGGAATAAACAATAACCCAAACAAATAACCATCAACAAACATCAATCTGCATGAAGAAACAATTTCGCCATTTGCTGCTGTTCATCACGGCAGCCCTTTGCTGTTTGCCGCTCACATTGGCAGCACAGACGGGTGTCACCGCTACATGGGCACTCGACAAGGGACAGGAAAGTCCTACGACTGCTGTCTTGTCGCAAGACGGCCTGACCTCAACAACCGGTATGACACTGGGCAGTGGTCTCAAGGTCACTGCACCACAATCCATCGACAACATGTCGTTTTACAAACTCCAACCCCTCACGTCGAATGTGGGAGAACCCAACGAGAGCAATGCCGTCACTTTTTCCGTAACTCCGAAAAAAGGACTCACGTTCACCCCTACCAAACTTGCGCTCAAAGCTGCCAGATTCGGCACAAACGGAGGGCAAATGACCATCACCGCATCGGCTGGCGGCAACACATTCACGCTGGCCGAGAACGTAAAACCCAACCGCAACAACGACAATGCCAACGGGCATTTCTCCGACTGGAGCTATGACATCAGCGGACTGATCGCTACCGGTGAGCCTGTATATATAAAGGTACACATATTCGGATTGCCCGGCAACAAGCAATATGGCATACGCGACGTAGTGCTTACGGGCAATTTCAGTGGCACAATAATCAATGTGCCAAGTTACACACTGACCGCCACCACAACCGACGCTGCTGCCGGCAACATAACAGTGACCCCTACTGCCGACCGCTATGATGAGGGGACAAGCGTTACACTCACTGCTTCGGAGAACTTCGGATATCACTTCGCCGCATGGATTGATGCCAAGGGCAAGGAGGTTTCAACGGCCAATCCCTACACATTCCACATGAGTGCCAATACCACTCTCACAGCCGCTTACACCCACAACAATACCCATCCACTCATCCTCACGCTGACCGAAGGGGCACGCAAAAACCTTGTGAGCATAGAGCCGGAAGGACACCTCATTGACGGTGTACCCTATTACGAGGAAGGCACCGACGTGAAGCTCACGGCACATGACAATCCCCTTCTCACCTTTGTGGGATGGGAAGACAAGTCCACAAATCCGGAACGATTGATAAAAATGGACAGTGAAAAACAGCTCACAGCCGACTTTTCGGCCACCGACTACATCGTGGGGTGGGATCTCTATAACGACCAACCGGGCAGCGAGCGAGCAGCCGACTACAAGAGCGACTCTGAGAATGCCGGCCTGCTAAGCTTACGCAATGAGGCCGGAAACACTACAAGTTGGCTGACCCTCGGCGCACAAAAAGGTATGCAAAACGGAAAATACGGTGCACGAATCTGGAAAATGTTAGCCGACAAGTGGTATTTTGAAATCTCCTTCTCCACCAAAGGGTACAGCAATATCAAAGTGGCCAATGCACTCGGCGATGACTACAATGCCTACTCCACAATGATAGAACAATATTCCGTTGACGGCACAAATTATACGGATGTGGGCCGCTTCTCACTGCCCAATCGCGGATGGGATGCACAGACCTTCAAGCTGCCGGCCGAGGCCAACGACCAGGAACGCGTGTACGTACGCTGGATTCCCGATTACACTTCTGCCCTCACCGGTGTGACCAGCGACTACGACGGAACCTCCATTGCAGAAATTTTCATTACGGCCGATGCCCAAACAGTATCTGACACCACGCCTCCCCGACTCATGACTGCCAATCCTGCCAATAAGGCCACGGGAGTATCTGCTTCGGGAAGCATCGTACTCACATTCGACAAGAAAATAGCCGTCACCGACAATGCTGTGGCCACACTCGGTTCGGAAAAGCTCACGCCCACAGTCAGTGGCAAGACTGTCCTATTCAAATATAGCGGTCTGAAATATGCCACCAACTATACTTTCAATCTCCCCACAGGTGCCATCACCGACCGGGTGCTGCCCGTGACCAATCAGGATGTGCGGCTGGAGGCGGAGTTTCACGACGGCAGCCGCGTGCTCGGTGAGAGCAAGATCTTCTACGCGAAAAAGATCAACAATTCCCGCATCCGCAAGGTCCGGCTGGTCCCGGAGCGTCCGGCGGCCCTGCCGGAGAGCGTGCAGGCCATCCGCGACGCCGATATCGTCGTGATCGGGCCGGGGAGCCTCTATACGAGCATCATTCCGAATTTCCTTGTCAGCGGCATCTCTGACGCCGTCCGCCAGAGCAGGGCATGCAAGATCTACGCGCTGAACATCATGACCCAGGACGGTGAGACCGACGGCTACGACGCCGACGATCATGTCCGCGCCATTCTGGAGCATGCCGGCCCCGGCGTCATCGACGTCTGCATCGCAAACAGCACGCTGGTCCCGCCGGAGATCATGGAGCCGTACGCAAAAGAGGGCGTGGCCCAGCTCGAGCTGAACCGCGCGGATATCGAGCAGCTGGGCATTGCCGTGCGCACGTTCCCGCTGCTGGAGCCGGGACGGTATATCCGCCATAATTCCGACGCGCTCGCGCGCGCGATCCTGTCCGTGTGGCAGGAATTCAGAAAGAAATAACCACAGAAAGGAACGGCGCTGTCATGTCCTTTTCTTCCAATGTCAAGCAGGAGCTGTGCCGCCTGCCCATCAGCCGCCGGCAGGAGGCCGCGGCCGAGCTGTACGGCATATTGCTCTACTGCAACGCCTTTACGGCCGATCTGATCCGCATCACGACCGAATCGCGGGATCTGGCCGACCGGCTGCCGCGGCTGATGAAAAAGGTAGCCGGTTTTTCCTTCGATCAGGAGCCGGACGCGGAGGAGACCGGGAAGCTGGTCTTCACGGTCGACTCGCAGGAAAAGATCCATAAGATATTCGCCCAGTTCGGCCTGTCTGCGGCGAAGGATGTGACGCTGCACGTCAACTACGGGATCCTGGAAGAGGATGAGGAGCGGCTGGCGTTCCTGCGCGGGGCGTTTTTATCCGGCGGTTCGGTCACGGACCCGGCCAAGCGCTATCATCTCGAGCTCACGACCTCTCACTACAAGGTCAGCCGCGAGACCTGCGCGCTGCTGCTGGACGCGGGCTTCTCTCCGAAGGAGACCACACGCGGCGGCAACAGCATCCTGTACTTCAAGCAGAGCAACCTCATCGAGGATTTTCTGACCGCCATCGGCGCGCCCGTCTGCGCGATGGGCGTGATGGAGGCCAAGGTCGAAAAAGACCTGCGCAACGGCGTCAACCGCCGTGTCAACTGCGAGACCGCGAACCTGACCAAGGTCGTCGACGCGTCGATGGAGCAGGTCGCGGCCATCCGGAAGCTGCAGAAGCGCGGCCAGCTCAAGGACCTGCCGCCCAAGCTCCGCGAGACCGCGAAGCTCCGTCTGGAGAACCCTGAGGCGACGCTGCAGGAGCTTGCCGCCATGCAGGATCCACCTGTTTCCAAATCCGCGATGAACCACCGTATGCGCAAGCTCGTTGCGCTTGCGAACGAGAGCTGAGAAAGGAGCGCCCGCCATGGCATTTGTGCATCTGCACGTCCACAGCGAATACAGTCTGCTTGACGGCGCCTGCCGTATCGGCTCGATGATGGACCGTGTGCAGGAGATCGGCCAGGAGGCCATCGCCCTGACCGACCACGGCGTCATGTACGGCACGATCGACTTTTACCGCGCAGCAAAGAAGGCCGGGATCAAGCCCATCGTCGGCTGCGAGGTCTATGTCGCCCGCCGCACGCGCTTCGACAAGGTCCACGGCGTCGACAAAGAACCCTACCATCTCGTCCTCCTGTGTGAAAACGAGACCGGCTACCGCAATCTCAGCTATATGGTCTCGCTCGGCTTCACGGAGGGCTTTTATAACCGCCCGCGCGTGGATATGGAGCTGCTGCGCGAGCATCACGAGGGCCTGATCGCCCTGTCCGCCTGTCTGGCTGGGCGCATCCCGCAGTCGATCATGCAGGACGACCTGCAGGCCGCCGAGCAGGCGGCGCGCGAGTATGCCGAAGTTTTCGGGCCGGACCATTTTTATCTGGAGCTGCAGGATCACGGCATCCCGGAGCAGCGGACCGTCAACGCACAGATCCGCAAGCTCGCCGAAAAACTGTCTCTGCCGCTCGTCGTGACGAACGACGCACACTATCTGCGCAAGTCGGACGCGAAAATGCAGGACGTGCTGCTCTGCATCCAGACCGGCAAGACCGTCGACGACCCGAACCGCATGAAATTTGAGACGGAGGAATTCTATCTCAAGAGCGAAGAGGAGCTGCGCGAGCTGTTCCCGGATGTGCCGGAGGCGTTTGACAATACAGTAAAAATTGCGGAGCGCTGCAATGTGGAGTTTACGTTCGGCAAGTATTTCCTGCCGGAATTCAAGCTCCCGGAGGGCGTGACGAGCCTTTCGTATCTTAAGCAGCTCTGCCGCGAGGGCTTTGACGAGCTCTACGGGACGGAGCACCCGGAATATATGCAGCAGCTCGACTATGAGATCGACATGATCGAGAAGATGGGCTTTACCGATTACTTCCTCATCGTGTGGGATTTCGTGCGCTTTGCCAAATCGGCCGGGATCCCGGTCGGCCCCGGGCGCGGCAGCGCCGCGGGCTCGATGGTCACCTACTGCCTGCATATCACCGAGATCGACCCCATGAAATACGGGCTTTATTTCGAGCGTTTCCTCAACCCGGCGCGCGTGACGATGCCTGATATCGATATGGACTTCGGTGACACCCGGCGCGCCGAGGTCGTCGACTACGTCCGGCGCAAATACGGCGAGGACCATGTCGCACAGATCGTCACCTTCGGTACCATGGCTGCGCGCGGCTCCATCCGCGACGTCGGCCGCGTGATGAACTTCACTTACGCCGAGACGGACGCGGTGGCCAAGCTCGTGCCGCCTACGCCGCACATGACGCTGGCGGACGCGCTAAAGCAGTCGCCGCAGCTGCGGCAGATGTACGACTCTGACGAACGGGTCAGGGAACTGGTCGACACGGCAAAGGCCATCGAGGGCATGCCGCGCAACACCTCGACGCACGCCGCGGGCGTTGTCATCACCAAGCTCCCGGTCTATGACTATGTGCCGCTGGCGACGAACGACGGCACGATCGTTACCGAATACACCATGACGACGCTGGAGGAGCTCGGACTCCTCAAAATGGACTTCCTCGGCCTGCGCAACATCACCGTCATCGACGATGCCATCCGCGATATCCGCAAGACCGAGCCGGACTTCTCCATGGCCCGCGTCACCGACAACGATCCGAAGGTCATGGACATGCTCACGCAGGGTCGGACCGCCGGTGTGTTCCAGATGGAATCGACCGGCATGACGGGCGTGTGCATGGGCCTGAAGCCGCAGTCGA
>ERZ1106939.2045-NODE-2045-length-13477-cov-4.261958_pt1 | contig 13477 bp, 10 predicted proteins | sample MGYA00403669_ERZ1106939 | MGnify/ENA primary metagenome ERZ1106939 (study PRJEB35170, sample SAMEA104062447) | human gut metagenome | biome: human gut; feature: human-associated habitat; material: faeces | place: Denmark | collected 2012-09-28 ...
CCTGCACCATATCGGTGTCGATAACGCCGGGCGCAACGCAGTTTACGCGGATGTGAGTCGGCGCGAGCTCCTGCGCCAGCGAACGTGTAAGACCGATTATCGCGTGCTTTGTCGCCGAATACGCGACCTCGCACGACGCGCCGTGCATTCCCCATATCGACGACACGTTCACTATGCAGCCCGAGTGCTCATGCAGCATGCTCGGCAGCACCTCCTGAATCGTGTTAAACGCGCCGTTTACGTTCACGTCGAATACCCTGTGCCAGTATTCCTCGCCGATGTCCTGAAAAAGGCTCTGGCGCGCAATGCCTGCATTGTTGACAAGCAGCGTTACATTGCCAAAGCAGCTTTTCACCGCGCCGACCATTTCACGAACAGCGGCTCTGTCGGCAACGTCGGCCCCGAAGCACATGGCCTCAAGTCCCTCGGCAAGCAGCGCATCGCGAAGTTCCTCGGCCTTATCGCGGCGCTCGATGTAATTTATGCACACGGCGTAGCCGCGCCGGGCGAGCGTCTCGGCGCAGGCTTTTCCGATGCCGCGTGAGGAGCCGGTTATAAGTGCAACCTTTTTCAATGCTCGACCTCACTTGTTCTCAAATTGGCTGGTGTACAGCTCTTTATACAGTCCGCCCTTTCCGAGCAGCTGCTCGTGCGTTCCGCTTTCGACGATATCGCCCTTGTCCATGACAAGGATGAGGTCCGCGTCGCGGATGGTGGACAGGCGGTGGGCAATGACAAAGCTCGTTCTGCCGCGCGCGAGGCGATCCATCGCCTTCTGCACGAGCACCTCGGTTCTCGTATCGACAGAGCTTGTAGCCTCGTCAAGGATTATCATCGGCGCATTTTCTACCATTGCGCGCGCGATGGTCAGCAGCTGGCGCTGGCCTGCCGAAAGGCTGCTGCGGTCGTTAAGCTCCGTATCGTAGCCCTTGGGCAGCGTCTTTATGTAGTGGTCAAGACCCACGAGCTTGCATGCGGCCTCGACCTGCTCATCAGTGACTCCGGGCTTGCCATAGGCGATATTCTCGCGATAAGTCCCGTCAAACAGCCATGTGTCCTGAAGCACCATGCCGAACATCGCATGCACGTCGCTGCGGCGCATTTCCGACACCGGCACGCCGTCGATCTTTATCTGCCCGCTCCACAGCTCATAAAAGCGCATGAGCAGGTTTACCATCGTGGTCTTGCCGGCGCCGGTGTAGCCGACTATAGCCACCTTCTGACCCGGCTCTATATCGGCAGAGAAGTCGTGGATTATCGGCTTATCCTCGTCATAGCCGAAGCGCACGTTTTCAAACTCGACCTTGCCGCGAACATGGTCGATGTGCGCGGTACAGCCGCTGTCGTCGGGCATTTCCTCCTCGGCGAGGAAGCCGAACACCCTTTCGCCGGCCGCGCCGGCCGACATGAGGCTGCTGACAGCCTGAGATATCTGGCTCAGGGGGTTGGTGAAGAGCTTTACGTAGCTTATAAACGCAATGACCGTGCCGAAGCGGATGCTCCCGTCCATCGTGAGCGCCGCGCCCACGACGCAGACGGCGACATAGCCTAAGCTGCCGATAAAGCCCATGAGCGGCATTAGAAGTCCGCTGAAAAACTGCGACTTCCAGGCGCTGTTGTAAAGATTATCGTTTATGCGGTCGAACTCCTTCTTCGACTGTGCCGTTGCGCCGTAGGCTCTTACGATGTTGTGGCCGGAATACATTTCCTCAACGTGGCCGTTCATATCGCCGAGATTCTGCTGCTGCTGGCGGAAGTACTTGCGCGAGCGCGAAACGATGAAGAACATCAGCACAAAGCCGAGTATCGACGAACCGATCGCCGTCAGCGCAAGGCGGCCGCTGGTTGCAAACATTATTATAGTAACGCCCACGAACTGCACGACAGCCTGAACGAGCGTCGTTATACTGGAGTTGAGCGCCGAGGATATGGTGTCAACGTCGTTCGTGATGCGGCTGAGAACGTCGCCGACTGTGACCTTGTCGAAGAATTTAAGCGGAAGCTTATTTATCTTCTGGCTTATGCTCGTGCGCATGCTCCACGCAAGCTTCTGCATGACGGTTATCATGATATAGCTTGCCGCGCAGGTGACAAGGTTTGCGCTTATGTATATCGCGAGGATGATGAGAATGGACTTTATGATAAGGTCCATATCTATGCCCGTTTGCAGTCCGTCGCTGATATTATTGGTCAGATCTGCAAGCTTATCGGGCGCTATGATCGTCAGAAGCGTGCCGACGAGGCTGAAGATGAGCGAAATGACAATGGGCTTGTACCACGGCTTAAGATACCGCAGCAGCTCAAGCATCGAGCTTTTGATGTTTTTGGGCTTTTCGTCGGCGCCTCTTCCCGGTGGTCCGTGTCTCATATGGCAAGTTCCTCCTCCGAAAGCTGGCTGAGCGCGATCTGGCGATAGACCTCGCAGGACTTGAGCAGCTCCCTGTGAGTTCCGATGCCGACCACTCGGCCCTCGTCGAGAACGACGATCCTGTCGGCCGACATGATGGTGCCGATGCGCTGGGCGACGATGAGCTTTGTCTGTCCGGCGGTGCGGTCTTTCAGAGCATCCCTCAGCTCGCGGTCGGTTTTGAAGTCGAGCGCGGAGAAGGTGTCGTCAAAAATGAGTATCTCGCAGTCGCGGCAGAGTGCACGGGCTATGGAAAGGCGCTGCTTCTGGCCGCCGGAGAAGTTTGTGCCGCCGCGCGCCATGTGCGCGTTTTCCTTATCCTCAAGCTCGGAGATGAAGTCTGCCGAGTGCGATATCTCCAGCGCGTCGGTCAGCTTGCTCTCATCCGCGTTTTGTCCGAATGCGACATTGTCGGCGACGGTTCCCGTGAACATGACCGCCTTCTGCGAGACGTAGCCTATCTTTGCATAAAGCGCTTCGAGGTCGTATTCCTTGACGTTCACACCGTCAACGAGCACCTCGCCCTCGCTTGCGTCATAAAACCTCGGTATGAGGTTCATGAGCGTCGTTTTACCCGAGCCGGTGGAGCCGATGAACGCGACCGTTTCGCCCCTGTCGGCTTTGAAGCTCACGTCGCTTATGACGCTGCCGCTGCCGCCGGGATAGGTGAAGCTTACGTTTTTAAACTCGACCGTTCCGCGCACGCCGCCGGAATCGGTGACAGAGCCGCTTACGACCTTAGGCTCGGTCGCAAGCACCTCGCTTATACGCTTTGCGGCCTCCAGCGCGCGCGGCATGATAATAATGACCATGACGATCATGATAAAGCTCATTATGACCTGCATCGCGTAGGACATGAAAACGATCATATCCGCAAAGATACCGACGCGCGCGGCAACGGATGCCGCGCCGTTTATGGCAACGGCATTTATCAGCACCGCGCCTATCCAGTAGATCGACATGTTAAGGCAGTTCATGACAAGGCTCATGAACGGGCTTAAAATCGTCATGGTGCGGTTTGCAAACAGCGAGTTGTTAAGAAGCTCGGTGTTGACCTTTTCAAACTTCTTTTCCTGATACTCCTCGGCATTGTACGCATGCACGACGCGGATGCCGGTGAGATTTTCGCGCGCGGACTGGTTGAGCGAATCCTGAAGCCACTGGATGCGCTTAAAGCGCGGAAACGTGCGCACGACGGCAACGCTCAGTATCGCAACAAGCAGCACGACCGCGATGCCCGTTGCCAGCGACCACTGCCATGCCTTGCCGGCGATCTTCATTATCGCCCAGACGGCCATGAGCGGCGCCTTGACAACGACCTGAAGCGACAAAACGACCAGCATCTGCACCTGAACAACGTCGTTTGTCGAACGGGTTATAAGGCTCGCGGTTGAAAAAGCGTTTATCTCCTCGAGAGTAAAGCTCTCGACCTTGTAGAACATTTCTTTTCTCAGACGCTTTGAGAAATTCGCCGCGATGCGCGAGGCAAAAAAGCACACCGCGATCGACGAGACAAGACTTCCGAACGCGCACAGCAGCATCATTCCGCCGGCGCTCCAGACATCGCCCATCGCGCTGCCCGGAGTTTCGATAAGCGTCGTTATCTCGGACATATAATCGGGTATCATAAGCTCAATAACGACCTGAGCACATACAAAAACAAGGCTGAACAGGCAAAACAGCCATTCCTTCGCTCTCAGATACCTGAACAGTTTCAAAAGCTTCAGCATTTAGCGGCAGCATCCTCCTTTTTCTTTTCCGCATCGAGCTTCTCCTCGATCATCGTCTGAGCAAGCTGCGCGGTTTCCTTGGTTTTGTGCTCCTTGACATACTCTGCGTCGATAACGCCGACAACATCTATGTATATATTCGTCTTTTTAAGAGGGAAATTGTGAACGACCCTGTCGGTATTGCGCAGCGCAACGCACACGACGGGGACGTTCGCTCTCTGCGCGATCTTGAACGAGCCTGCGTGAAACGGCAGCATATCCTCCTGCTTGCTGCGCGTGCCCTCGGGATAAATGACAACGGAGGCATAGTCCTTGTCGATATACTCGGTCGCCGCCTTGACGGTTTTGAGCGCTTCGCGGTTATTTTCCCTGTCAAGCGGCAGGCAGCCGCACTTGTGCATGACCTTGCCGATGATGGGGATCTTCAGATTGCCCGGCTTTGATACGAAGGTAAGCTCCTCCTTGGGCATCTTGTGTACCATGACGACGGGATCGGCAAGCGAGCGATGGTTTGCCACCATAAGATAGCGCGTATCCTTCGGGATAAGCTCCGTTCCCGTTATCGAGACATCCGCGCGCGCATAGAAGCACAGCAGATCCGCCACGGCGTGCAGATGCCACAGCCAGAATTTCGACGGCTTTTCCTGCGGCTTGCTCTTTCTTATGAAAAGCTCCGTAGACAGCAGCATCACGAGCACGTACGCAATGTGCGCACCGAAGAAATATTCAAGAAAGCGCAGCAGCAGTATGCCCGTTGTCTCCAGGGCATTGCCCGTCTGTCCGGCAATGAGCGTGTGCAAAACGGAGCCTCCGGCTCCGATAGCGGCAAATATTTTAAGAAGCATGAACAAGCCTCCCGGTTCGAACTTAAAAATATATGATGTTTATTCATTTTACCACGAGTTCGTGATTTTCCAACATTAATTTTTTGAACATTTTAATAATTTTTAACTTTTTAGTTTCAATGTAAAAACACATTTTTCGACTTTTCACGGAAGAATGCCCAAAATCGGGGTAACTTCGTTATATAAATATCAGTGTTTTGACCTTCTTCGGTGCATTTTTGTGTGTTTTGCACACCTTGAGCGTTAAAATCGCGCATCTTTCGTAAAAATTGATAAATTTGTTGAATTTGAACGAAAGGCGCTCATTTTAAAATTGATTTTTGCCCCATAATAGTATAAAATACATAAACGAGTTGTTAACGGCTTATAAACACCGTATCCGTTGCGACTCCCAGTTCAGTAATCAATTTAATAGGAGTGAATTTTATGGAATCCCTTAAGTTCCTGGCACCTGCTCTTGCAGTTGTCGCTCTGCTGTTTGCCTTCTACAAGATAGCATTCGTCTCCAAGCAGGACGCAGGTACCGACCGCATGAAGGAGATCGCGGCCGCAATAAATGACGGCGCAAAGGCCTTCCTTTTTGCGGAGTACAGGATCCTCGCGATCTTCGTCGTAGTTCTGTTTATAGCCATCGGCCTCGGCCTCGGCAGCTGGATCACCGCGCTGTGCTTCCTGTTCGGCGCTCTGTTTTCCATCCTCGCAGGCTACATCGGTATGAACGTTGCAACCAAGGCCAACGTCCGAACCGCGAACGCCGCACGTGAAAGCGGCATGAACAAGGCTCTGTCGATCGCCTTCTCCGGCGGCTCGGTCATGGGCATGTGCGTTGTCGGTCTCGGTCTTCTCGGCGCATCCGTTCTGTTCCTCATCTTCAATGACACCAACGTTCTGTTCGGTTTCTCCCTCGGTGCAAGCTCGATCGCTCTGTTTGCACGTGTCGGCGGCGGCATTTACACCAAGGCCGCTGACGTCGGCGCAGACCTCGTCGGCAAGGTCGAGGCAGGCATCCCCGAGGACGACCCCCGCAACCCTGCAGTTATCGCAGATAACGTCGGCGACAACGTAGGCGACGTTGCAGGTATGGGCGCTGACCTGTTCGAAAGCTATGTCGGCGCTATCATCTCCGCAATGACCCTCGGCGCAGTTGTCGTTGCTCAGTTCGGCGATCTGTCCGTTATCTTCCCGCTGGTCATCGCGGCATGCGGTATCCTCGCATCCGTTATCGCTACCTTCTTTGTCCGCGGCAAGGAAGGCTCCAACCCCCACAAGGCACTGAAGATGGGCTCGTATGTTTCCGCCCTTCTCGTTGTTATAGCCGCCATCATCCTCAGCAAGGTCATGCTCGGCAGCTACGGTCCCGCTATCGCGATCGTTGCAGGTCTGGTCGTCGGCCTCGTTATCGGTATCGTCACCGAGGTATACACCTCCGGCGATTACAAGTTCGTCAAGAAGATCGCTCAGCAGTCCGAGACCGGTTCGGCAACCACCATCATCTCCGGCACCGCAGTCGGCATGATGTCCACCTGGGTCCCCGTCATCCTCATCTGCGTAGGCATCTTCCTTGCTTACAAGTTTGCAGGCCTGTACGGCATTGCTCTTGCGGCAGTCGGCATGCTCTCCACCACCGGCATCACCGTCGCGGTTGACGCTTACGGCCCCATCGCCGACAACGCCGGCGGCATCGCAGAGATGAGCGGCCTTGACCACTCCGTGCGTGAGATCACCGACAAGCTCGACGCAGTCGGCAACACCACCGCAGCAATGGGCAAGGGCTTCGCGATCGGCTCTGCCGCTCTGACCGCACTTGCTCTGTTCGTTTCCTTCACCCAGGCTACCGGCCTGACCGCAGACCAGGTCGCACTGACCAGTCCCACCGTCGTTATCGGTCTGCTCATCGGCGGCATGCTCCCGTTCGTGTTCTCGGCAATGACCATGGACTCCGTTTCCAAGGCCGCTTACAGCATGATCGAAGAGGTTCGCCGTCAGTTCCGCGAGATCCCCGGTATCATGGAAGGCAAAGCAAAGCCCGACTACAAGACCTGCGTTGCTATCTCCACCACCGCTGCTCTTAAGGAAATGCTCGTTCCCGGCATCATGGCAGTCGTTGCACCTCTGGCAGTCGGCCTCATCCTCGGCTCGACCGCTCTTGCAGGTCTGCTGGCAGGCTCCCTCGTTTCCGGTGTTATGATGGCAATGTTCATGTCCAACGCCGGCGGCGCATGGGATAACGCAAAGAAGTACATCGAGGAAGGCCACCACGGCGGCAAGGGCAGCGATGCTCACAAGGCAGCCGTCGTCGGCGACACCGTAGGCGATCCGTTCAAGGACACCTCCGGTCCGTCGATCAACATCCTCATCAAGCTCATGACTGTCGTTTCCACCGTTTTCGCAGCTATCTTCACTGCAAACGGCCTGTTCTGATAATCAAAAGGCTCACCGCCCTGCATCCATAGGATATAGGATGCAGGGCGGTTTTTACACTTTAATCATACTTTATTAACAAAAAAGCGCGGTTTTTATGGCATAATAAGCGCAGTTCATAATACAAATGCGCCCGGCTTGACACGGGGTGTATAATATTATGGTAAACCAAAAGTATTGGAGATCATTATGCTGAAGAAAAAAATAAAAAAGTTTTTTGCTTTCGCGATGGCTCTGGTCATGACGATGAGCGTTATGCTCTCGTGCATGTCCGTTTCGGCTTTTGCCGTGTCGCAGTCGGAGATAGACGCGCTCAAGTCTCAGAAGTCTCAGCTTTCGAGTCAGAAGAGCAGCCTCCAGTCTACGATCAACTCTCTTCAGAGTCAGCAGAGTGACCAGATAGCGCTGAAAAACGCGCTTGACGAGAAAAACGCCATCACCGTAAAGCAGATCCTTAATCTAAACGAGCAGATAGATCTGCACACCGAGCTTATCGAGCAGAAGACCGCCGAGGTCGAGGAAGCTCAGAAAGTTGCCGACGCTCAGCTTGAAAAATACAAGGTTCGCGTTCGCGCCATGGAGGAATCGGGCAGATACAATTATTTCGAGGTTCTGTTCGGCGCCAGCAGCATCGGAGAGTTTTTGAGCCTTATTGATGATATCGGCGATATCATGAAAAGCGACAAGGAACTTGAGGATGCTTACCGCCAGTCCGTTGACGACCTCAAGGCCGTAAAGGCAGAGTATGAGCAGGCCAAGGCCGAGATGGAGGACAGCAAGGCAGAGCTTGAGACTCTCAAGGCCCAGCAGGAAAAGGACATCGCCCAGGCCAATGCTGTTATCGCTTCGCTTCAGGGCGATATAAGCTCCAACTCCTCGCTGCTCAGCGAGCTTTCCGCGCAGGAAAAGGCTCTTAACGCCGACATTCAGGCGAAGATCGCCGAGCTGAACAAACAGCAGCAGCAACAGCAGGGCGGCGGAAGCAGCGGCGGCGGAAGCACTGTCGGCACCGGAAACCTCGTTTGGCCGAGCTACTGCACCTACATAACAAGCCGTCAGGGTCCGCGCACCCACCCCATCACGGGCGAGTATAAAAACCACGGCGGCACCGACATCGGCGCAAGCTACGGCAGCGCGATCTACGCAGCCGACTCCGGCACGGTAGTGCGCTCGGCCGACGGCTGGAACGGCGGCTGGGGCAACTACGTCATGATCGACCACGGCAACGGCATGCAGACGCTTTACGCGCACATGTCCTCGCGCGCAGTCTCCGTCGGCCAGACCGTTTCGCGCGGCCAGACCATCGGCTATGTCGGCTCGACCGGCATGTCAACCGGCCCGCATCTGCATTTTGAGATGTACATAAACGGCTCGAGGATCGATCCGCAGACGCGCTATCCCGGCGTAAGCTTCACTTACTCGGCAAACGCTTGATGTAAATACGCATTTAAAAATCCCGAAGGATGATTCCTTCGGGATTTTTATATTTATCATCTTTACCATCGGTTAACAAGGGCAAATACGCCTGACAGCGTGCCTTTTCGGCGCTTTTTGCCCTTTTCGCCTTGACGGGCGCCAGCCCGCCTGCACCTCAAAAAAACAAAAATCACTCGAAAATTCATCGCTGGCAGGTGCAAGGCAGTTTTGCCGGAGCTCCAAATGCGGACAGACAAGGAAAGACCCGAAGAGAATACTTGCTGTATTGTCAAGGGGCTTGACGCGGTATGGGCGTATTTCTGCCCGTCAAAACCGTGTTTGCCCTTGTCAACCGATGGTACTGTTATATAATAGATAATAATATCTTAAATCGGCGACTTTTTCAACCGCAGCCGGCACACTTTTACTCTTGCTTAATCCCATTGTTATTGATATACTTAAAACATACACTGGAGGTGTGACAATGGCAGGAGATAAGTTCAAGGGACTTTTTGATTTTATAAACAACTTCGGCGACGCGACGGTGAATGTTTCGGTGCACGAGCCTGCAAGCGGCAAGACCTCGTGGATATTCGGCCGCAGCGAGGACTGCGACTTTGTCTACCCCGCGCCGAAGGCTTCGCGCCGCCACTTTCAGATAGAGCTGTGCGACGGGCACTATTACATTCAGGATCTCGGCTCGACAAACGGGACCTACCTCAACGGAAAACGCATCGACCACAAGGAGCGCATCTTCTCCGGCGACGTGATAACCATGGGCGGCGTGGACATTGTGTTTTCAAAGGATATGCTGTTTTAACGCAGAAACTCAAAAAGCTTCGGAATCATTCTTCCGAAGCTTTTTTGCCGCCGTCTATGAGGTTTTTCTTTGCATAAACAAATCCGAAAACGACCGTCAGCGCATCGAGCGCAACAAATGCCCAGAACAGCGGATTTGTGAAATCAAACTTATCGCCTATGACCGTATAGATAAGCATACTGGGTATAAGCGCCGCCATTGAGCCGCCGACATACGCCCAGTAAGGTGTGCGCAGAAGTCCGAAAAGGACGCCCTGCACCTCGGTCGAAAGATGCAGCGTATGCACAAAAAACACAAAGGTAAAGCTATATCCCTCAGCATTGGAAAAATACCGTCGAAATTTCGGGTACTTTTCCATCATCCCGTCAAAGGTCAGGCCCTTTGAAAAACGTCCGATGAGGTACGAAACGGAAATGCATATGACCGTTCCGACGGTGTTTATCGCAATGGCGACCGGCAGCTCAAAAATGAGCGCGCAGCCGATGAGGATGACCGCATACGGTATGCACGAGCAGCCCTTGAACGCAAAAAGCGCAAGGATAACGAGCGCCGCCAGCGGCCTGTTGTCGTTTACGGCTGCGATGATCTGATCGACATGCAGAATATCGAGCCATATGAGTATTCCCGCCGTGAGCGCAATAATGAGCATCACTATTATCGGCAAATACATTTTGAGTTTTTCTTTCATAGTTTTCAGAAATTAATGACGCCCAAATGCTCAAGAAGTATTTTAAGGCCAATAAGTATAAGCACCGCACCGCCGAGAAGCTCGGCCTTGGACTTATATTTTGCGCCAAATACATTGCCTACATAAATCCCGACGCCGGACAGGACAAACGTCGTTGCACCGATAAGCAGCGCAGCCTGCACGATATCAACGCCCAGAAACGCAAAGCTTATGCCGACGGCAAGCGCGTCGATGCTCGTTGCCACGGCAAGCGGAAGCATGGCTTTGAACGAAAAATCGTCGTTTTCGTGCTCCTCGTCCTTGCCGAGAGCTTCCCTTATCATATTACCGCCTATAAGCGCAAGCAGGATAAATGCTATCCAGTGGTCGATGCTCGTTATGAAGCTTTCAAACCTATAGCCGAGCAGGAAGCCCAGCGTCGGCATGAGCGCCTGAAAGCCGCCGAAATACACGCCGACAGTCAGCACATGCTTTGCGCTGACCTTTTTTACCGAAAGCCCCTTGCATATGGAAACCGCAAAGGCATCCATGCTCAGCGCAATGCCGATCAGGAATATGTCTATAAAATTCAATTATCTTCACCTTACTCTTTGATATAAAAGACATTAGAGCACATACACACGTCCCTTGTCAACAAATATATTCCTTGACTTATGAAAACAATATGATAAAATTGCTTTATTACAGACAAACTTGTTAAAAATTTTTAAGTATTTGAGGGATAACTATGAGCAAAGAAAAACGCCGCTTCGGCGACAGACGAGATGCAACGCTTATACGCCAGCAGGACGGCATGCATCTTATCATGCCGATGATCTACCCAAACCGCTGCGACAACGAGGCCTTTATATCCGAGCGCATCGACCTTACGAACATCGACAAGTACCTTGAAAAGCGCAATGCGGAAAACCCGGAGTTCAAGTTTACGCTTTTCCACCTTATCGTTGCGGCGATACTCAAAACGATCATCCTGCGTCCGAAGCTCAACCGCTTTGTCGCAAACAAAAACAACTATCAGCGCAACAGCTACAGCGCGTCCTTCGTCGTCAAAAAGCAGTTCAGCGACACCTCCGAGGAGGGACTTGCTTTCATCTATGCAACCGAAGGCTCCACGCTCGATTCGCTGCACGAGGATCTCTTCAAGCAGATAAGCCGCGAGAAAAAGGGCGGAGCCGGCAACGCGACCTCCAGCACTATGGACATTCTCAACAAGCTGCCGCGCTGGTTCGTCAAGTTCTTCATCTGGATCATGCGTCAGCTCGACCGCCACGGCATCGTTCCGCGGCTGCTCATTGAGGCTGACCCCTACTACGCCTCGGTCATTCTCTCAAACCTCGGCTCAATTAAGCTCAGAAGCGGCTACCATCATCTTACCAACTGGGGCACAACCTCCATTTTCGTCGTTGTCGGTGAGATGAAGGAGCGCATCTTCCGCAATGAAAACGGTGAGGACGAGTACCGCAACAGCGTTGACCTCGGGCTTACCATCGACGAGCGTCTTGCAGACGGCTATTACTACTCCAAGAGCGTAAGGCTTTTAAAATACATCCTTGAGCACCCCGAGTGTCTTGAGCGTCCGTTCTCCGAGCCGGTTGACTATTAAATATACTGTTTAAGGCTATGCATCATTACGCATAGCCTTTTCTTTTATCCGAAATTATTATCACGGCACTCGGTATAAGCAGCACAGTGAGTATCAGCATCGCGCAGCTGCGGAAAAACGCATCGGGCATAATGAGTATCACGGGATCTGTCGCCGCATTAAAGACCCAGTTATCCTTGCCGGGGAAAAACAGCGAATGGAATACTATAAAGGCTCTGTCGAAATCCGTTGCGGCGGCAATACCGATAAGCGCAAGTGCCGCCGTCATTCCGGCCGCACCCCAAAACGGCGCGCCGTGGCCGCCGAGGCGCGGCAGCTTATAGCGTTTGTCGTATAATTTTAGCAGAACGATGACAATCAGGCTCCCCGCGAGCAGCCGTAGATCAAGCAAAAACAGCACACGGCAATCGTCAAAATGCGCGCTTCCCGACTCGGAAAACGGCAGAGCTCCGGCTGAAAACTCATCGCTTACGCCGATGCAGTAGTCGAGCACCTCGTCATAAGCCCGAATTATCTCCGCTCTGCTCAAGCCACTGGCAGATTCGAGCTCAAGCGGCTGTATCTGCGCATAGTAAAACGGGCGGATGAGTATGGGCGCGGCTATCGAGCCCGTAAGAAGTGCAAGCGCGACGGCAATGCTCATTATGACGGACAAAAGCTTATTCATCTTCATCGGGTGCTTTATATACGTCACGCTCCTTTCCCGAGAGCGCCAGCATCACCTGCGAGGGCAGATAGAATGTCCACATTCCGATGTCGGCGGCGCGGCGCAGCCACTCGGGCAGCACCGTCGGCATATTGTGCAGGCCGACGCAGATATCGCAGCATAAGAACACGCACAGTCCGGCGAAAAACAGCTTGTTTTCGCTTCCCGATGCCTGCATCACATTGCAAACGAAAAACGCAAGGTACGCAGCGACGAGCAGCACAAGCGGAAATTCGCAGCCCAGGTTCAGAAGCAGCGCAATTGAGCCTGTAAACAGGAAAAGCCGCACCAGCCACGCGCCTTTGCGCCCGTTGGCGCGGTATATGCGCAAAAAATACAGTATCTGAACGATGAAAAACAGTCCGACTCCGGCGATGTAATACTTGTCGAGCAGGAGCAGAAATACATCCGCGGCCATAGCAAGGCCGATTGCCGCCGTCACGAGCTTTTCGCCGCCCTTTACGCTCAAAAATGCGGAAAAGACAAAGCACAGCGCGATACCGGCAAACTTGAGCCATTTGCCGTCGCCCGTCGCATAGATATCCATCGCCGTGAACGCAAGATATAATGCCGCCTCAAGGCATATGAAAATTTTTATCATCAAGCTTTTCATGCTTTAATTATACCTGATTTCCCGTCAGTTGCAAGCGCCACTGTAAATCATGGCCGCTAAGCAGTAGAATATACTTGAGGTGATAACATGAAGCATTCCGAACCGCGCTGCTGCTTTGACGCGTCAATGTTCCTTGGGCATCCCGACGCTGAGCCCTGCCCGAGAGCCGTTGACGTTCCGAGGGTCGTAACCGAGCTCGACAGGCTGCAAAACGGCGGGCATCTGTCC
>ERZ1106939.2046-NODE-2046-length-13469-cov-5.374087_pt1 | contig 13469 bp, 8 predicted proteins | sample MGYA00403669_ERZ1106939 | MGnify/ENA primary metagenome ERZ1106939 (study PRJEB35170, sample SAMEA104062447) | human gut metagenome | biome: human gut; feature: human-associated habitat; material: faeces | place: Denmark | collected 2012-09-28 ...
TTTCCTTTTTTTTGTGCCTTTCCGGAATTTTTGTCACGGATGGTTGGTATGGACTTTAGAATTTTGTCATGTGTGCCCGGCGTATTTTTCTGCCTGAATATGCTTTTTATCCCCTGTTTTTTAGTTTCCGAAGATATGCTGTCTCTTTTGACATTTAGCCCGAATGTTCTTCGAAGGCATCTTGAAGCCTTTTTGACGGCCTAATGTTACGAAATTGTTAAATATATTTAATATATTCCTAAAATATTTGCATAATTCAAAAATGACACGTATCTTTGCAGTGAAGTTTTAAGGTTCATTTAGGTTAGTAGTTTTAGGTTGGTTGAGGAAATCGGTAGGTTGTAACGGAGATTCCGTTACTAAGACTTGAAGGGCGGTGCTCGTCCGAGAGTCGAATACCTCCGATTAAACCTCGTTTTTGGAGGGGGTGGTTCCCCGCCAAAAAAAAGGTCTGAGTCGTGAGACTCCGGCCTTTTTTCATTTTACGGCCCTGCGGCCGTCTCTTTTTCGGAGGATGTTACAGATTCTCCAGCTCTTCGCGGCTCATCGTCACGTCAACGGCTCCCAGCGCATAGCATCCGATGTCGTAAGGATTGTAGTAGAAGGTGATCCCTTCGGGCGTAATCCGGAAATTCTCCGTCAGGGAGATATATTCCGGGAAAAATCCCCGTTCGGCCAGCTCGTCGTCGTTGGCGGCTTCGTATTGCTCGCAGAGTTTCCTGCGCAGCAGGGTCTCCATGCCGAGCAGCTGCCGTTCGGAGAAGAGGTCCGCCGTGGAGAGTTCGTACCCTCCGGCCAGCGAATAGGTATGGCACTCCGTGGCGTACATGCCGTGCGCCCCTCCCGTGTAGCTCCACCGGCTGATGATGTAGGTGACGAGCGAGTCCGTGACGGCTGCCTCGGCTTCGGCCGAGATTTCGTAAGGCTCCGTCATCTGCGGGGCGCTCTGCGGAAATGCAAGCTCCGCGGCGATCTGGCGGAGGGCGGAATCGGCCGCCTGACGCGCCGTGCCGCCGAACTCTTCCAGTTCGAAGAAATAGCCTGCGTTGGCGGCTTCGATGGAGCGCAGGGCGGGGGATTTCTCTGCGTTGGCGATCGTGGCGAAACGGTATTCGATCTTGCATCCGTTTGCGGGCGTGCCGATGAGGGTGTCGATGGACAGCATGCCGAATTGGGGAGCGACGGGCTTCCGCGTGCAGGCTGCCGTCGCCGCAGCCATGCCTGCGATCAGTATGGCGGTTTTGATGTATTTCATGGTCTGGACATGTTTTGTATTTATCGTAAAGATACGGAAAATGCGGCTATATGCGGGGTTTTCCAAAAAAAATCGTAGAATTTGCAGGAAAATTTTGCAGTTTTAAAAGAAGGCGTTATCTTTGCACCACAAAACTCACACGGTGGATTCATCTAAGGGTTAGGATACGTGCCTCTCACGCACGACATAGGGGTTCGAATCCCCTATCCACTACTAAGCGATCGGTTTCCGGTCGCTTTTTTTGTGCGCAGCTCCGCGTTGGGGCGGAGTCATTCGCCGGAATTCCGCGCGGTTTCAGCTTCCGGATAGTTTCGCGTGCCGGTTTTTTTCCGTTTCCCACGGTTCTCGAATGACGTGTGCTTCCCGATGCCGTGTGTTCCCAACTTCCCGCGTCGCCATGTGGCGGATGTTTTCAAATGCAGCGGCCGCCCTTTTCGGGGCGGCCGCTGCGGCATTGAAGTTAAAGGTTATTTGATTGGTTGGTGGGTTTACTTTTCCGATTTGCTCTTGAATTTGTCTAACTGACGCTTGAGGGCGTCGATCGCTTCGTCCACCGACTCCTCGAAGGCTTTGGACTGGTGGCAGGCCACGAGGTCCTCGCCCGGCATATGGAGTGTGATCGTTGCGATCTTGTTTCCTTTTTCATGGTCTTTATCGAGTTTCAGAATGACCTCGGCACCGGTCGAACGCTCTGCGAAGCGGTCGAGCTTTTCCATTTTGTGCTCTACGAATTCGATCAGCCGTTTGTCTGCGTCGAATTTCACGGATTGAATCTGTACGTTCATAGCCTTACAGTTTATAAAAGTTAATCACTTCCCTCCCTTTTCGCGGGGATGGGCTTTTGCGTATATCTCCCGAAGCCGGGCGATGCTGTTGTGCGTGTAGACCTGCGTGGCCTGCAGCGAGGCGTGGCCCAAAAGCTCCTGAATCTCGCGCATGTCGGCTCCGCCGTTCAGCAGGTGCGTGGCGAACGTATGCCGCAATACGTGCGGGCTTTTCTTGCCCTGTACGCCCGCGCGGGTGAGTTCCTCCTGCACCGTGCGGTAGACGACGCTCCGGGATATGCGCTTCCCTTTATGTGTTAAAAATAGTGCTTTTTCCGAAGAAATGCAAATATTTTGCCTCTCTATTAGGCCGAGGTAGTGCAAAATCTTTTCGCGCAGGAATTCGAGAATCGGGACCATGCGCTGTTTGTCTCCCTTGCCCCGGACCCGCAGCGAGGTGTAGTCGGCCGAAAAGTCGCTGCGGTCGATGCCGACCAGCTCGGCCAGACGCAGTCCGCAGGCGTAAAACATCAGGATGATGAGCGAGTTGCGCTCGGTCTGGAAATCTTCGCTGTCCGGTCCGCACTCGCTGACGATGGTCGTCATGCGGCTTTCGGGAACGAATGCCGGCAGGCGGCGTGAGGTTTTGAGCGTCGAAATCATGCGGAAAATATCCTTTTCGACGGCTCCCGTGCGGTGCAGCCACCGGAAAAAGGCCCGGAGCGAAGCCACTTCGCGGTTCATCGACCCGGCGCTGAGCTTTCCCTCCTCCGTGCGGAAAATGATCCATTCGCGGATCTGCTCGGTTGTGACCGACCGCGGGTCGAACCGCGACTCGTCGCAGTCCAGCCACGCGAGGAACTGCTCCACGTCGTGCTTGTAGTTGCGGACCGTGAGCGGCGAGTAGCGCCGCTCGGCGGAGAGATATCGGATGAATTCCGTCAGCATGCGGCAAAGATACGGTTTTTTCGTATTTTTGCGTATTCATAAATAGTATGCCATGAAACGAATCTTCATTTTAGCCTTTCTGCTGGCGTGGCTGACGGCGCAGTTTGCCGCCGCCGCTGCGGTCGATACGCTTGCGGTGCGCAGCGCTTCCATGGACCGCGACATTCCCGTGATCGTGATTCTGCCCGACGGAGCTTCGCCTGCGAATCCCTGCCCGACGGTCTATCTGCTCCACGGTTACGGCGGCAATCAGACGACGTGGCTCCGGATCAAACCGTCGCTGCCCGCCATCGCCGACCGCGAAGGAATCGCCTTCGTCTGTCCCGACGGCGCGACGAGCTGGTACCTCGACAGCAAGGTGCGGGCGAAGAGCCTTTACGAGACTTTCATGACGCGGGAACTGCTTCCGGCCGTCGAGGAACGTTATCCCGTTTCGCGCGACCGCAGCGGACGCGCGATCACGGGCCTCAGCATGGGCGGCTTCGGCGCCGTGTCGCTGGCGATCAGGCATAAGGAGCTGTTCGGGGCCGTCGGCAGTACGAGCGGCGGGCTGGATATCCGCCCGTTCCCCGAAAACTGGGAGATTCCGCAGCTGCTGGGCACGCAGGCCGAGCATCCCGAAGCTTGGGAGGCAGCTACGCCGATCAACCTGATCCCGCGTATCGCCGACGGCGATCTGGCGATCGTTATCGACTGCGGTTACGACGATTTCTTTTTCGGGGTGAACAACGACTTCCATGCCGAGCTGCTGCGCCGCGGCATCATGCACGACTTCTATGTGCGTCCCGGCCGTCACAACAACGAGTATTGGGGCAATTCGATCGACTACCAGATCGTATTTTTCCGCAACTTCTTCTTTCGGGACAAATAGTCGGGCCGATGAAAGAGAGCTGGAAACCCGGAACGCTCATCTATCCGCTGCCGGCGGTGCTGGTGAGCTGCGGCGCGACGCCCGGCGAGTATAACCTGCTGACCGTGGCGTGGACGGGGACGGTCTGCACCGATCCGCCGATGTGCTACGTCTCGGTGCGGCCCGAACGCCACTCCTACGGGATTATCCGCCGCACCGGCGAGTTCGTCATCAACCTCACGACCCGCGGTCTGGCCCGCGCCGCGGACTGGTGCGGCGTGCGTTCGGGCCGCGATTACGACAAATTCCGCGAAATGGGCCTTACGCCCGGCAAGGCGCTCAAGGTCGCCGCACCGATCGTCGAAGAGTCTCCCGTGAGCATCGAGTGTCGCGTGCGGCAGGTGCTTGAGCTGGGTACGCACGACATGTTTCTGGCCGAGGTGGTCGCCGTGCAGGTCGATGCCGATTATATCGACCCTGCCACGGGCCGTTTCTGCCTCGAACGGGCCTGCCCGATCGTCTACTCCCACGGCGAATATTTCGCGCTGGGCGAAGCGCTCGGCCATTTCGGCTGGTCGGTGCGGAAAAAGCCGCGGCCGAAAACGTCGAAATCCGTGGCCGGAACAAAGCCCGTGACCGGAACGAAATCTCTGACCGGAAAGAAACCCGTGGCCGGAACAAAACTCGTGGCCAAAACGAAATCTCTGACCGGAACGAAGCCTGCATCCGGTGTAGAATCTGCGGACCGGACTTCCTCCGCATTATCTTCCGCAACGCCCTCTGCCTCTTTGTCATCCTCCGCATCCGCAATGCCTTCGGCATCCGCCTCGTCTGCCGCGGTATCGTCTTTGGCTTCCTCGTCTTCCTCCGCATCCCCTTCGTCCTCCGCATCCGCAATGCCTCCGGCATCCGCCTTGTCTTCCTCCGCATCCTCCGCCGCATTGTCAGCCGGCCCCAACTCAGACCCCAACCCAAGCCGCAACTCAAGCCGCAATCCGAAACGCAACCCGGATCGCAGGCAGGGGCGAAAGTCGGGACCCGAAAAACCGCGCCGCCGATGAAGGCGATGTTGAAGGAGGGCGCCGGGCTTTCGAACGGTTTGTTATGCACGCTGGCCGTCATCGCCGGCGTGTCGGTCGCCAATCTGTACTACAATCAGCCGCTGCTCGACATGCTCCGGCAGGATCTGGGCACCACTACGCTCGCCGCCAACCACGTCGCCCTCTTTTCGCAGCTGGGTTATGCGCTGGGGCTGCTGTTCATCATACCCCTCGCCGATCTTTTCAGCCGCAGGCGCATCGTACTGGTCAACTTCCTGCTGCTGGCCGTTTCGCTGCTGGCGATCGCCACGGCTTCCGATATCCGTGTGATTCACGGGTTTTCGCTGGTGACGGGCGTCTGCTCGGTCATTCCGCAAATCTTCATTCCGCTGGCGGCGCAGTATTCGCGCCCGGAATATAAAAACCGCAATGTCGGGATTGTCCTTTCGGGCCTGCTGACCGGAATCCTCGCTTCGCGCGTGGTCAGCGGCGTTGTCGGCGAGCTTTTCGGCTGGCGCGAAATGTATTTCGCCGCCGCCGGACTCATGGTCGTTTCGGCGGCCGTCGTGCTGTATGTACTGCCCGATGCGCGCCCCAACTTCCGGGGAACCTATGCCGCCCTGATGAAGTCGCTTCTTACGATCGTCCGGCGCTATCCGACGCTGCGGCTCTATTCCGTGCGCGCCGCGCTGGCTTTCGGCTCCTTTTTGTGTTTCTGGGCGTCGCTCGCCTTCAAGATGGCGCAGGCGCCGTTTTATGCCGGCAGCAACGTCGTCGGCATGCTCGGACTCTGCGGAATCGCGGGCGCTCTGACGGCGACCTTCGCCGGGAAGTACATCCGGCGCGTCGGCGTGCGCAGGTTCAACTATATCGGCGTCGGCCTGCAGATCCTCGCATGGCTGCTGTTCTTCTTCGGTGCGGATTCCTATGCGGCGCTCGTCGCCGGAATCGTCGTCGTCGATATCGGCATGCAGTGCATCCAGCTCAGCAATCAGGCCACTCTGTTCGAACTCGATCCCTCGGCTTCGAACCGGATCAACACGATTTTTATGAGCACCTACTTCGCGGGAGGTTCGCTCGGCACGCTGCTGTCGGGAGCCGCATGGTCGCTTTACGGCTGGACGGGAGTCGTCGCGGCGGGAATCCTGCTTTCGTCCGCCTCGCTGCTCGTCACGCTCTGTACGAAAAAATAGCGGTCTGTTCCGCCTGTGCGCGATGTCTGCCTGCGGCGGTCTTTCCCGGAAACAGCGTGTCCTTTGAAGATACGGCAATCCCCGCAACCCATGCAGGTTGCGGGGATTTGTCTGAAGTCCGGGGATGCTTCCTTTTGCCGCTTCCCGCCTGTCCGGCGGAAAGCTTTGCCGGTCGAGACCTGCCGGCAGGCTCCGGTCTATTCGACCACCTCGATCCATTCGCCCTTTTTGAGCGCGCGGACCGAGTTGTCGTACATGGCTTCGCAGTAGATCGACGGCAGGTAGTAACGGCCCTTGTATGTCGCCGTCAGCTTGACCGGTATCTCCTTGCTTTCGCCCCGTTTCAGGTCGAAGTAGCTCAGCACCCGGTCGTCGCGGATGTCCTGATAGGTGACCGACGTGAGGTCCCGCTCCGAAGTGATCTCCCAGCCCGCCGGAACGATATGTGTCAGCGCCAGATTGGTGTATTTCTCATAGCCGCTGATGTTCGAGACGGTCACCACGGCGTAGAAATCCGTCGAAGCGCGGATCGACTTGGGGTCTACGGCCTTGCCGTCCATGTCCGTATACCGGACGGCGATGCGGATGTTGTCGGCCGCCTCCGTCTCTTCGCCCTTGGCGGGGTTGTAACGCTGGCTGACGACGGCATACAGACTCTCCTTGCCGTTGTTCGTCACCCCGGTCTCTTCGGTCAGCGGCATGCTGACGAAGGATTTGTCGGTTCGGATGCTCTCTTTGCCCGCTTTGGCGTCGATGCCGGTCTGGCCCGACACGATGAAGTTGGAGAGGGTGCTGAGCATCCACGCCGTAGACTGCGTGCTCAGCCACTTCTCCTTCTTGAGGATGTCGGACATCTTCAGGGCCGTGCGGAACGCCTCTTCCCGCTTGCCGAGCAGCGTCTGCGTCATGAGCACCACGGCCATCTGGCGTTCGCTGCTGTTGTAGGTGTCGTCGTACGGATCGACCTTGCCGGTCTGGCCGCTTCCGCCCTGCGCGGTCAGCTCTTCGGCTACCTTCCGGTTGCCGTCCAGCGCATAGGCCGCCGCCAGCATCCATTTGACGTCGTTCTTCAGGTCGGCGGCTTTCTCCCTCAGCCGGTTCATGGCGCCCCGGTCGGCCATGTTGTTGAGCGCCAGAACGTACTGGGCGTAAGCCTGTGTCAGGAAGCTGTCCGCTTCGTTGCCGCGCAGGTATTTGAGCGCGCGGTCGAGCATCGGGCGGTCGATGCCGTAGCCGTATTTCGCGGCTTCGGTCAGGAAGTGGGCCGCATAGGCCGTTCCCCAGTCGGAGCTGTTCGAGCCTCCGCTCCAGTAGGCGAACGATCCGTTGTAGAGCTGGTAACCGCCCAGACGCGACAATACGCTCTTGACGTTGCGGTCGATGTCCTGAAGCGTCCGGACGTCGCACTCCATGACGGCGGGCAGGTAGAGCTGCGGGAATGCGCCGGAGGTGATCTGCTCGATGCAGCCGTGGGGGTACCTCACCAGATATTCCATGCGGCGCGTGAGGTCTGCGGACGGGATCGACGAGAGTTCGAGCTTTGCGCTTCCGGTATCCTTCAGGGGCCTGAGGGCGATCGTTTTGCCCGGCTCCAGCATGTAATCCTCCGACGTCGTTACGTAGGGGTTGGGTTCGCGTACGTCCAGCTCGATCTCCGAAACGGAGCTGTCGCCGGAGGAGGTCGCCGTGACCCGAACCTTTCCGACGCCCGTCTCCTTGTTGACTTTCAGCCGGAACGTTACGACCTCCTCGCCGCTTTGGCTGAGGGCGATCGTCTTGCTGCGCGGGCCGACGGCCGAGAAGAGTTCGTTCGCGGAGACTTTCAGGTCGATCTTGCCGACTCCCTTTTCGAGGGCGAAAACCGTCACCGGCAGCTCCACCTCTTCGTCCGTGGAGACCACGCGCGGCAGGGTGGCCTGCACCAGCAGCGGTTTTTTCACTTCGGCGACCTTCTCCGCGGCGCCGGAAGCCCGTCCGTTCGAAGCCACGACCATCACGCGCACCGACCCGAAATAGGGCGGCAGCGCGATTTTGTGGGTGTTCGTTTTGCCTGCGCCTAGCTTCTGCGCTTCGAGGAACCGTACGACGGGTCTGAACCGCTGCGCCTTCAGTGCGCCGGTGTTCTGCTGCTGCTCCGCGTCGCCGCCGATGGCGAACAACTGTTCGATCCTGCCGCCGTAGGCGCCGATCACGTGGTCGAACATGTCCCACGTCCGTACGCCCAGCGCCTCCGTGGCGTTGAAATGGAGGTAGGGGTTCGGCGTCTTGAAGCGCGTCAGCCCCAGCAGGCCCTCGTCCACCAGCGCCAGCACATAGCTCATCTTCTTGCCGTCCTTTTCCCGGACCTTTATCGTGATCTCCGACTCCGGTCTGACCGTTTCGGGCATGTCGATCACCGGATCGAGCTTCGTGGCGGCGTCTTCGACGTCGAGCCGGACCACGCCGAACAACCTTATCGGCGCATCGTTGTGCGTATGGTTATGGGGCTGGACGAGCGTCACCGAGGCGTAGACGTTGGGAGCCATTCCGGCTTTGATCGGTATCTCGAACGCGGTCTGTTTGTCGGCGCAGTCGATCCAGAAACTTTCCCGTACGACGCTGCCGCTCTCGACGCTCACCAGCGCCCGCGCTTCCGGCGAAGAGGGGATCGTGATCTTCGCCTTGTCGCCCGGCGCATATTTCTCCTTGTCCTTGGTCACGGCGAGTCGGGTGGCTGCGTCCGTCACCGAGGAGACGTCGCCCCGCCAGTCGGAGGACGATACGCAAACGACCTGAGTCGCAGCGTGTTCATGGCCCGAACCGGTCACGCGGATCATATAATAGCCGTAATCGCCTGCGCTCCAGCGCATCGCGACCTGCCCCGCGCCGTCGGTCAGGGTCGTCTGCAATGTCTTGTAGCAGGTGTTGAGCGCATTTTTCGCATAACGGGCCTGCGAGTCCGACGCGGCGTCCCACCACCAGTAGGAGGTGATCTTGTAGACCGAGACGAGCACCTCTTCCCTGCCGGGCAGGGGACGTCCCTGCGCATCGAGCATGACGATGCGCAGCAGGTGCTCCTTTTTGCTGTCGAGGTATTCGTCGCCCCAGTCGCTCGTCTGGGGCGTCACTCCGATTCCGAAATAGGCGTCGTAGGGCGACACGGGGATGATCTGCTGATCGACGCTGAAATCGCCGCTCTTTTCGAAGACCTTTACCGTGAATTTGCCGCTCAGCATGCCGGGGCTGAGCCCCTCCAGCGAAGCGAGTCCGTCGGTCGTCAGTTGCAGCGTTCCCTGCTGGTCCGTGGTGCCGGAGACGATCTCCCGCTCCTCGGTTTCGAAATATTTTGTCGCGTCGTCGAACGAGTACTTCTCATAACTCTTGAAACGCGTCGGAATCTGCCTGAGCTGCGCCTGAAGCGTCACCTTTGCGCCGTCCGCCGGAGCGCCGTGCAGCCATTTGGCCGTCAGGCTGCCCGTGAACTTTCGGGCGTCGATCCGCTTGCCGTCACCGAGCCGCATGTCGATTTTCATTCGGTTGGGCTTGATGGCGTCCACGCGGATCGCTTTTTCGAATACCGCGCCGCCCAGACTTACGCGCGCCAGCCACTGTCCGGTAGGCGCCGCCGGCGTCGTTCCGAGTTTGAACGTGTAGATGCCGTCCGAGGAGCCGTTGCTGACCAGCGTCTGCACCAGCTGCCCGTTGGGGTTGAAGAACTCCACGGACGCCGGATGGTTTTCCGGCAGCGGATTGTCGGACGTGACGATGAAGGTGAGGAAGATGTCGTCTCCGGGCCGCCATACGCCGCGCTCGCCGAACAGAAAACCCTTCGTGCCTTTGGGGTTGGTGGTGCCCCCGACGTCGAAATTGCTCAGTGACAGCGCCGCGCCCCGCTCCACCTTGACGAAGGCGAGCTGTCCGTCGGCTTCGGCCGCTACGATGGAGGGCTCCTCCCTGCATTTCAGCACGGCGCGGCCTTCGGAATCGGTGGACGCTTCCGCCAAGGTCTGGTTCTGCTTGTCGTAGGCCCGTACCTTGCAGCCCCCTTTGGGCCGGGCTGACAGCAGGTCGGTGGTGTAGACGACGTACTCCTCTTCGCCGCTGCTTTTGCAGATGATGCCGATGTCGGACTGCAGAACCAGTTTCGACCGCTCCCGGTAAGTCCGGTAATCTCCGAAATAGTAGTCGTAATCATACTCGTCGGTGGGAACCAGCGGTTCGACGCCCTTGATCTCCAGCAGGTACATCGACTTCCGGCCGTCGGTTATCAGGCGGCTGAGATCCAGCGAATAGGTGTTGGAGAGGTCGAGCTTGGTCGATGCCTTGGCCGAGAGATCGACGGTCGTATCGCGGACGATGCGCGACACGTAGTCCATATCCGAATAGTAGTCGCCGCCGTAGTAGTTCTGCTGGAAGAACTGCAGCAGGTTGTTGGCGAATATTTTCCGCACGCGCACCCGCGCCTTGCGGTAGTTCACCGATTCGAACAGCAGGGACATGTCGTTCGACGAGGGGAGGACGGAGCCTTTGCCCGCGAAGCGGATCGCCGGCACCCGCGACGGCAGGTTGGCCGTGAACGTATAGCTCTCCTTGAGCCGCTGCCCGCCCTTGCTGAGCACGTTCCGGCTTATTTCGATGTCGAAATTCCCCGTGACGTGCGATTCGGGATAGATGTAGAGCCGGTTCTTGTCGACCGAGGTGCGGAATTTCGTGTCGAAGCGGATCAGGTCCTTCAGGTTCTGGTTCTGTTTGAGCGGTTCGGAGAAGGTCACCACCACCGCGAGCGGTTCCGCCGCGACGCTGTGGTCCAGCACCACATACTCGTCCTTCTTGGGCACTTCGACGGTCAGGGTCTTGCTGTCGCCGTAGCCGAAATCGAGCGTCAGCGTGTAACCCGCTCCCTCGCCGGGGGCGATGTTGCCGACGGTATACTGGTGCGTGGTGCCGTTCGCGGAGTGCACCCACGCGACGTCCGGATTCTTCAGTCCGCTTATCTTGAGGTTCTTCTCCACGTAGCCGCTCTCCGCGTAATCGGACGAGACCACCTCGCCGACCAGTACGTAGGAGGTCATGTCGTCGCTTTGCTGCAGCCAGTAGTCGCTGTAGGCGAACCGCAGTTTCGGCGTGGCGAATTCGAATTCCGCGACGCCTTTGAGCTGCCGTCCGGTGAGTTTCGCGGCATCGATGGTCACCTTGTAGCGGGTGTCGTATTTCAGGGGCGACCGGGGGATGATCCGCAGCATCCGCATTCCCGAAAGGTAGACGTCGAAATCGACGGAGGGCGAGATCGATACGGCTTCCCGGATTCTGTCCTCTTTCGGCTCGACGTTCTCCTTGAACGTCACGAGAATCGGCATTTTGACGCCCGTCACTCCGTTCGGCGACGATTCGATGATATCGGACGGCTGCCTGCCGCATGAGGCGAAGAGCAGGAGAGCCGTTGCAAACAATACGTAGCGGATTGCTTTCATAGTGGTTTTTTTGGTAACTTTGTCAAAGATACATAAAATATGACTGAAAAGCTCAAGCGGAAAACAATATATTTCCTGCTGTTGCCGCTCCTTGCCGCGGCTGCGGCGGGGTATTGTTTCTGCCTGCCCCGGACGCTTTTCGACGAGCCTTTCTCGGCGACCGTCTGGAGCCGCGACGGCCGTCTGATGTCGGCCAAGGTCGCTTCCGACGGACAGTGGCGCTTTTTCCCTACGGACAGCGTGCCTTACAAATTCCGTGTCGCTATTACTACTTACGAGGACAAACGTTTCTACCGCCATTTCGGGGTCGATCCGCTGGCGCTCGGCCGCGCCGTGCGGCAGAACCTCGCTTCGGGAAGGGTGGCCAGCGGCGCCAGCACGCTTACGATGCAGACGATCCGCCTGAGCCGCGGCCGGAAAGCGAGGACCTTCCGGGAGAAAATCATCGAGACGATTCTGGCGACCCGGCTGGAATTCAGATACAGCAAGGAGGAGATACTCGCCCTGTACGCCTCCCACGCCCCCTTCGGCGGCAATGTGATCGGACTGGAGAGCGCCGCATGGTACTATTTCGGCCGCAGCGCCGGCAGCCTCTCGTGGGGCGAGAGCGCCATGCTCGCCGTACTGCCGAACTCGCCCGCGCTCATCCATATCAGGCGCAACCGGGAACGGTTGCGGCGCAAGCGGGACGACCTGCTGGAACGGATATGGCGCGGCGGGCATATCGACTCCCTGACGTGCGCTCTGGCCCGGCAGGAACCGCTGCCCGACGCTCCCGAACCGATGCCGATGCAGGCGATGCACCTGCTGGGGCGGATGCGCGGGGGATCGCTCCGCTCGACGCTCGACTATGACCTGCAGCGCAGGGTCAACGAGCTGGCGCTGCGGCACAACCGGCGCAACAGGGGCAATAAGATAAACAACCTCGCCGTCGTGGTGATGGATGTGAAAAGCGGCGAAGTGCTGGCCTATGTGGGAAATGTCTACGATCCCGCGGACAGGAGCGAGGGCACCAGCGTCGATGTCGTCCGGGCGCCCCGCAGTAGCGGAAGCGTGCTCAAACCCCTGCTTTACGCCGCGATGCTGGACAACGGGACGGCCCTGCCCACGATGCTGTTTCCGGATGTTCCGACTTATTACAAGGACTTTACGCCCCAGAACTTCAACCACGACTTCAGCGGCGCGGTGCCTGCCAACCGGGTGATCGAACGTTCGCTGAACGTTCCTTCGGTGAAGATGCTCGACAAATACGGGCGCGAGAATTTTCTGGCGCTGGTAATTAAATATCTATGGGATGATGCATTCAAGTTTAACAGAGAAGTTATTTTTGAAACTACAGAATATAGAAGTTTAGAGAGCGTTATCAGAGCATTTATGTATGCTGAAGGAATTCAGCGTTTTAAAATGTTTAAGCCTAATGTGGTTGATGCGTTACAGAATCCAGAATCTGAGCAGTAAGGTGGTGATAATCAATGGATATAGATTCTGCATTGAAAGCAGCTGAAGGACAAGATATCCGGAAACGTTGCCATGTGAATTCAAATGAAGATGGAGATCGTTTTGTAGGTGTTAAGGCAGATTCTGATAAAGCAATGGTCTATTTTCCTATTGGTTATCAGCTCCCAGATACAGATCAGGAGATTAGAACAGATATTAAGCATTTGATTCAAGTTTTATCAGAATTTACATCTAAGGAGGATCGTCTGATTGCGATTAACAAGTTTGCAGCACCACAGACGGTTGATTTCCCAATAAATGCTTATCGCGCAGTTATGGAATTCTATTTTTCTCTTGGTGGAAAGTATTATGTTGAAACTGACCCAGTTTTCAAGACAAGTCCTACTGGAAATCAACATTGGCCGAGAACTTTTAGAAATCAGACTCCTCTTGTACAGCAGTCGCCGAATGGGGTTAGCTCATTAATATATACTGATTTTACAGTGAGGTCTTCCACACCTAATGACAATAA
>ERZ1106939.2050-NODE-2050-length-13457-cov-18.346739_pt1 | contig 13457 bp, 7 predicted proteins | sample MGYA00403669_ERZ1106939 | MGnify/ENA primary metagenome ERZ1106939 (study PRJEB35170, sample SAMEA104062447) | human gut metagenome | biome: human gut; feature: human-associated habitat; material: faeces | place: Denmark | collected 2012-09-28 ...
TGACCGGCTGGTTCCACGACATCGAGTTCATCGCCGAGGATCTCGGCTATCCCACACCGGAGGTCACGCAGCTGCTTGCCGACTCGCGTCTGCCCGGCATGAAGGTGCTGGAATTCGCCTTCGACTCGCGCGACACGAGCAGCTATCTGCCGCACAGCTACGGGGAGAACTGCATCTGCTACACCGGCACGCACGACAACGCGCCCCTCGCCCTCTGGCGCACGGAGGCGGATAAGGCGGATATTGCCTTCGCCGTGCAGTACCTTGGGCTCAACGACCGAGAGGGCTTCAACCGCGGCATCATCCGCGGCGGCATGAGCTCGGTGGCAAAGCTCTTCGTCGCGCAGATGCAGGACTGGCTCGAACTCGGCGCGGGCCACCGCATGAACATCCCCGGCACGAGCCGCGGCAACTGGGAGTGGCGTATGCTCCCGGGTGAGGCGAGCAAAAAGCTCGCCGCGCAGATCCGCGAAATGACGCGCATCTACGGAAGATCATAAAAGCTGTGAGCGAAAGGGCTGCCGCCGGCAGCCCTTTTCCATTTGACGCGGGCGCAAAAGCATGGTATCGTAGAGAAAAACGGATGCGCCGCGGCGCTTTTTCAGAGGACAGGCCATGAAAAAACTCACCATCGGAATACTCGCCCATGTCGACGCGGGCAAAACGACCCTCTCCGAGGGCCTTTTATATGCCGCGGGCGCGCTGCGCACGCTCGGCCGCGTCGATCACGGCGACGCCTTTCTGGACACCGAAGCGCTCGAACGCGAGCGCGGCATCACCATCTTTGCCAAGCAAGCGGTGCTCGACTGCGGCGGCACGCACATCACGCTGCTCGATACGCCGGGCCACGTCGATTTCTCCGCCGAAGCAGAGCGCACCCTGCAGGTGCTCGACTACGCGATCCTTGTCATCAGCGGCACGGACGGCGTGCAGGGCCACACCCGCACGCTCTGGCGGCTGCTGGAGCGCTACGGCGTGCCGACGTTCCTCTTTATCAACAAGATGGACCTTGCGGGCGCGGACCGCGCGGCGCTGCTGACGGATCTGCAAAAGAGCTTCGGCGCGTGCGTCGATCTCGGTGCGAAGCCGGACGTGCGCGACGAGTACGCCGCGCTGACCGACGAAGCGGCTCTCGAGGAGCTGCTGGAGCGCGGCGCGCTTTCGGACGACACGCTCGCCGCTTTGATCTCCGCGCGGAAAATTTTCCCCTGCTGCTTCGGCTCCGCGCTCAAAAACGAGGGCGTGGAGGAGTTTTTGCAGCTGCTCACGCGCTTCACGCGCGAGCCGGCGCGCGGCGCGGACTTCGGCGCGCGCGTCTTTAAGATCTCCCGCGACGCGCAGGGCACACGGCTCACGCACCTGAAGGTCACCGGCGGGACGCTGCGGGCAAAAACGCAGCTTCCCTGCGGCAAGGCCGACCAGCTCCGGCTTTACTCCGGCGCGAAGTTCCGTCCGCTCGACGCGGCAGGCGCGGGCGAGGTCGTGGCGGTCACGGGCCTTGCGGACACCTATCCAGGGCAGGGGCTCGGGGCGGAGGCGGACGGCGAAAAGCCGGTGCTGCAAAGCGTTTTGACCTACCGCATCCTCCTGCCCGACGGCACAGACGCGCACACCGTCCTCCCGAAGCTGCGCGAGCTGGAGGACGAGGACCCGATGCTCCGCATCGTGTGGGAGGAAGCGTCCGGCGAGCTGCACGCCGAGCTGATGGGCGAGGTGCAGCTGGAAATTTTGCAGCGTCTCATATCCGACCGCTTCGGTCTCTCCGTCACGTTCGGCGAGGGCGACATCGTTTACAAGGAGACCATCGCCAACACCGTCGAGGGCGTCGGGCACTTCGAGCCGCTGCGCCACTACGCCGAGGTGCATCTGCTGCTCGAGCCCGCCCCGCGCGGGAGCGGTGTTCAGCTTGCCTCCGCCTGTCCGACGGACGAGCTGGACCTCAACTGGCAGCGTCTCATTCTCACGCACCTTGCCGAGCGCGCGCATCCCGGCGTGCTGACGGGCAGCGCGCTGACCGACGTAAAAATGACGCTCCTCGCGGGCCGCGCGCACCTCAAGCACACCGAGGGCGGCGATTTCCGGCAGGCGACCTACCGCGCCGTGCGGCAGGGTCTGATGCAGGCCGAGAGCGTGCTGCTCGAGCCGTTCTATGATTTCCGTCTTGAGCTGCCGCCGGAGTGCGTGGGCCGCGCGATGACCGACCTTGCCGCGATGGGCGGCTCGGCGGACGCACCGGAAACGGTCGGCGAGGAAACGGTGCTCACCGGCTTCGCGCCGGTCAAGGGACTGCGCAGCTACGCGCGTGAGGTCGCGGCCTACACCCGCGGACGCGGACGTCTGAGCTGCACCCTGCGCGGCTACGAGCCCTGCGCGGACGCGGAGAGCGTCATCGCCGCCATCGGCTACGATCCCGAGCGCGACGCGGAAAACCCCACCGGCTCGGTGTTCTGCGAGCACGGCGCGGGCGTCTACGTTCCGTGGGACGAGGTCAAAGCCCGCGCGCACGTCCCCTGCGTTCTGCAGGAGCGTCCTGTTGAAGCCGCCGAACCCATGCCGACACGCAGCCGCGCGTCCTCCGGCTCCGCCGCCGAGGACAAGGAGCTGCTCGCCATCTTCGAGAGCACCTACGGCAAGGTCGAGCGCCGCGCGTTCGAGCCAAAGCGCGCGCCCGCGCGCACCGCGCTCGACGAGACGCGCTATAACATCAAAAATCAGAAGACCGGTCCCGAGTATCTGCTCGTGGACGGCTACAACATCATCTTCGCGTGGGACGCGCTCAAAAAGCTCGCCGCGCAGGACGTCGCCGCCGCGCGCGAGGCGCTCGCGGGCATCCTTGCCAACTACCGCGGCTGGCGCAGATGCGAGATCATTCTGGTCTTCGACGCCTACAAGGTCAAGGGCAATCCCGGCTCGCTGGAAAAGAAAAACGGCATCTACATCGTCTACACCAAGGAGGCGCAGACCGCCGACAGCTACATCGAGCGCGCGACCTACGACCTCGGCAAAAACCACCGCGTCCGCGTCGCCACGTCGGACAACATGGAGCAGGTCATCATCCTCGGTCACGGCGCGCTGCGCATCTCCGCCCGCGCGTTTGAGGAGGAGGTCGCCGAGGCCGAGGGGCAGATCAGCGACCTCATCGAGCGCTGGAACGTGCGGGACTTCGATCTGCGCCGCGTGCGCGCCACCGCGACCATCATTGACAAATAAGGAAGAGAAAGGGTCCTGAGACCTTTTCTCTTTTTTCCCCTTGACAAATACCCCATAGGGGTATATAGTGCAGATACCCCCAAGGGGTATATCGCTATCAGGGAGGCACGGTATATGGACCGATCGGAATGCTGCCGCTGCTCGCAGCGCAAAAAGGAGCGCTCGCCGGAGGAGTACAAAAAGCTCATTCACCGGCTCAACCGCATCGAGGGGCAGATCCGCGGCATCCGCAGCATGGTGGAGTCCGGCGCGTACTGTCCCGACATTTTAGTGCAGGCCGCGGCGGTCAACGCGGCGGTCAACGCCTTCAACAAGGAGCTGCTTGCCGCGCACATCCGCACCTGCGTGGCGGAGGATATCCGCGCCGGCAGGGACGAGACGATCGATGAGCTGGTGACGACGCTTCAAAAGCTCATGAAATGAGCGAAAAGCGCACAACCTAACCGCAATTTCACAGAACCGAGGAACACGCAATGACACAATACAATGTGACCGGCATGAGCTGCGCCGCCTGCTCGGCCCGGGTCGAAAAGGCGGTGAGCAGGGTCCCGGGCGTCACGTCCTGCTCGGTGAGCCTGCTGACGAACTCGATGGGCGTGGAGGGCGCCGCCGCGCCGCAGGACATCATCGCCGCCGTGCAGGCGGCGGGCTATGGCGCGTCCTTAAAGGGCGCGGGCAAAGCCGCGCCGAGCGCTGCCGAGGCGGAGGCCGCGCTGGAGGATCACGAAACGCCGAAGCTGAAGCGCCGGCTGCTCTGGTCGCTCGGCTTCCTGCTCGTGCTGATGTATTTCTCAATGGGACACATGATGTGGGGCTGGCCGCTGCCCGCGTTCTACACGGACAACCATGTGGCGATGGGCCTGACCCAGCTGCTTTTAACGGTCGCCGTCATGGTCATCAACCAGAAATTCTTCATCAGCGGCTTCCAGAGCCTGTGGCGCCGTGCGCCGAACATGGATACGCTCGTTGCCCTCGGCGCGACGGCAGCCTTCGGCTACAGCACCTACGCCCTCTTCGCCATGACCGGCGCACAGGTGCGCGGCGACACGGAGGCCGTGATGGCCTACATGATGGACTTCTACTTCGAGTCCGCCGCCATGATCCTCACGCTCATCACCGTCGGCAAGATGCTCGAGGCCCGCTCCAAGGGCCGCACGACCGACGCGCTCAAAGGCCTGATGAAGCTCGCGCCGCAGACCGCGACGGTCGAACGCGACGGCCGGGAGCTTGAGGTCCCCATCGAGCAGGTGCAGAAGGATGACATCTTCGTGGTCCGCCCAGGCGAAAGCATCCCCGTGGACGGCGTGGTGCTTGACGGCGCAAGCGCCGTCAACGAGGCGGCGCTAACGGGCGAGAGCCTGCCGGTGGACAAGGCCGCAGGCGACACGGTCTCCGCCGCGACGGTCAACCAGTCCGGCTTCCTGCGCTGCCGCGCCACGCGCGTCGGCGAGGACACCACGCTTTCGCAGATCATTCAGATGGTCAGCGACGCCGCCGCGACCAAGGCCCCCATCGCAAAGATCGCGGACAGGGTCTCCGGCGTATTCGTGCCGGCCGTCATTGCCATCGCGGCGGTAACGACCGCCGTGTGGCTGCTGCTCGGTCAGAGCGTCGGCTTTGCCCTCGCGCGCGGCATTTCCGTGCTCGTCATCAGCTGTCCCTGCGCGCTGGGGCTTGCCACGCCCGTCGCCATTATGGTCGGCAGCGGACTGGGCGCGAAGAACGGCATCCTCTTCAAAACCGCCGCGTCGCTGGAGGAGACGGGCCGCGTGGACATCGTCGCGCTGGACAAGACCGGCACCATCACCGCAGGCGAGCCGCAGGTCACCGAGCTTCTTCCCGCAGGCGGCGTGCGCGCATCGGAGCTGCTTCGCGCAGCGCTTGCGCTCGAGCAGAAAAGCGAGCATCCGCTCGCCCGCGCGATCCTCGCCAGGGCGCAAGCCGACGGCCTGACCGCAGATGAGGTCACGGACTTCCGGGCGCTCTCCGGCAGCGGCCTGACCGCCGTGCGGAACGGGCAGACGCTCTGCGGCGGCAGTCTCGCCTACGTTTCCACCGCATTGGAGGTCTCCCCCGCCATGCGGGCGCGCTGCGAGGCGCTTGCGGAGGACGGCAAAACGCCGCTGCTCTTCAGCGAAAACGGCAGACTCCTCGGCGTCATCGCCGTGGCGGACGTCATCAAGCCCGACAGCCCGCAGGCCGTGCGCGAGCTGCGGAATATGGGCATCGAGGTCGTCATGCTCACGGGCGACAACGAGCGCACGGCGCGCGCCATCGGCGCCGCCGCGGGCGTGGACCGCGTGATCGCCGGCGTACTGCCCGACGGCAAGGAAGCGGAGATCCGCCGCCTGCGCGAGCGCGGCAAGGTCGCTATGGTCGGCGACGGCATCAACGACGCTCCTGCGCTCACCCGCGCGGACGTGGGCATCGCCATCGGCGCGGGCGCGGACGTCGCGCTCGACACGGCAGACGTGGTGCTGATGAAGAGCCGCCTGAGCGACGTGCCCGCCGCCATCCGTCTGAGCCGCGCGACGCTGCGCAACATCCACCAGAACCTCTTCTGGGCGTTTTTCTACAACACGCTCGGCATCCCGCTGGCCGCGGGCGTGTTCGTCCCGCAGGGGCTGACGCTCAACCCCATGTTCGGCGCGGCGGCGATGAGCCTGTCGAGCTTCTGCGTGGTGTCCAACGCCCTGCGGCTGAATCTCTTCAAGCTCCGCGACCCAAAGCACGACCACAAGCACAGAAAAAAGCCTGCCTCTGCAAACACAGCACCGGCAGAAGAAAAAACAACAACGGAAAAGGAGAAGAAACCCATGAAAAAGACGATGAAGATCGAAGGCATGATGTGCGCCCATTGCGAGGCGACCGTCAAAAAGGCGCTCGAGGCCATTCCCGAGGTCGTGGACGCCGAGGTCAGTCACACCGCCGGCACCGCCGTCGTGACGCTGCAGTCCCCCGTGGACGACGCCGCGCTCAAGAAGGCGGTAGAGGACACGGACTACAAGGTCCTCGGCATCGAATAAGGCAAAAGAGAAGGAAAGCGCGCTCGGATCCGAGTGCGCCTTCCTTCTCTCTTTTCTTTATGCCGCGATCGGCATTACCGGGGGGAGCGTGATGATCGTCGCGCCTGCGGGCGGAGCCGTGAGCGGCTTCTCGCTCGTCGTGCGGACGCTGACCGCCGCGGCAAAGCTCACGTCGCAGACATTGCGCAGCTGGACCGCTCCCTTGACGGTCATGCGGCTGCTGTTCCCCGTGAGTGTATAGTCGATGCGGAACGCCGCCGCCTCCTTCGCGTTCATCGCCGCCGTGTACTTGAGCTCCACGCTGCCGTCGCTGCGCAGCGTCAGGTCAATACTCAGCTCCTCGACGCCGCTGTCCGCGATAAAGCCCGGGGTGGCTTCTGCCAGCAGCATCGCAAGCTCCTCCTTGCCGAAGTGCCACTTGTAGCTGCTGCCCGACCTGGTGAAGGTCTCGTCGCCGAACATCTCGACCGCGGCGGCGGCAAGCTGCTCCGTACCGCTCCAGCTCTCATAGAACCCGTTCGCGTCGCCCTGCTTCATCGCGGCATAGAGGGCTTTGCCGACGGTGTAGTCCTCATTGCCGCCGTACATCGACTCGTAGAGAGCGCCGAAGCTCATCACAGCGTCCGTCGCGTACCATGCGCCGGAAACGGCCTGCGTGCCGTCTACCTTCGCCATCGCCGCGTCAAGGAGCGGGGACCTAAAGTAGAGCTTATCAGAGAATATAGCCTCCAGCTCGGGCTTGACGGTCAAGGCGCGGTACGCCTCCGGCAGCTTTCCGCCAAGCCCCTCGAGGAGCTCCGCCAGATCGCTGAGGTCGGCGCTCAGGCTCATGCTCATGCCGTCCTTGCCCAGCAGCACGGACGCCTTGCCGGAATACGGATAGCTGCGGTCGCCCTTGATGGAGTCGATGACCTTGACCGTGCCGGAGAGGGTCACATCCTCCTTATAATTCTTGGAGGCGTCAAAGCGCTTCGCATTTCCGGCCAGATAGCCATTGAGAATGGTGAGACGGCTGTCCACCTTCTCCGCAAAGGTCTCCTCGTCGAGCAGGAACGCCATGCGGTAGCCGTTGTCCCAGAACACGTCGTAGCCGAGCACCTGCGAGAAGAAGCGTACCGGCACCATCGTGCGGTTGGAGGGCGTCACATAGGAGCGGACGTCCATCTTCACCGTCGAGCCGTCGGCGCGCGTGATGACGTCGCTGCCGACAACATGGGTAAAGCTCGCCTTCTCACCCGTTACGATGGCGGTCTTGGTGGCCTGGTCAAATTCGATCCTTGCGCCCATCGCCTCAAGCGAGGCGCGCAGCGGCACCATCGTGCGCCCGTTCTTCACCTCGGGCACCGCGTCGGTGAAAGCAATGCATCGGTCGCCCAGCAGCACATTGACCTGCCCGACCACGCCGCCGAGCGCCTTGATGTTCTGCTCGCGCTGTTCCTTTGAAACCGTCGCGGCAGCCTTCGGATCGGCGCTGACGAGAATATAGGTCGGACCGTCGGCTCCGCCGATGATGCCAATATCCTCGCCCGCCGCGCTTGCGGGGACGGCCAGCGCCAGCGCCAACGTCAGCGCCAGCAGAAGAGCGATCAGTTTTTTCATTTTTCCATTCTCCTTCCCTGTGTGGGTCCATTGGGTATCCTGTTCCTTCAGCGTACCATAAACGCCGCTCTTTTGCAAGGGCTTTGCCCCGTTTTCCGCCCTCCTACGAAATGTCCGCCAGTTCCAGATACTTGTAGCCGTTCTCTGCGATATGGTCCTTGCGGCCCTGCAGATTGTCGCCGAGGAGCAGATCGAATACCTGCGCGGTCGCCTCCGCGTCCTCGGGCATGACCTTGATGAGACGGCGCGTTTCGGGGTTCATGGTCGTCAGCCACATCATCTCCGGGTCGTTCTCGCCGAGGCCCTTGGAGCGGTCGACCTTATAGCGCTTGCCCTCAAGCGTTTTCACGATGTCGTTCTTCTCTTTGTCGGAGTAGGCGAACCACGTCTTATCGCCGCAGTTGATCTCAAAGAGCGGCGTTTCCGCGATGTAGACGTAGCCCTCGCGGATGAGCGTGGGGCAGAGACGGTAGATCATCGTCAGGATCAGCGTGCGGATCTGGAAGCCGTCCACGTCCGCATCGGTGCAGATGACGACCTTGCTCCAGCGTAGATTGTTGAGGTCGAAGGCGTTGAGCTCCTTGACCGCCTTGCCCTGCACCTCCACGCCGCAGCCGAGCACCTTCAGAAGATCGGTGATGATCTCGCTCTTGAAAATGCGGGCGTAGTCGGCCTTGAGGCAGTTCAGGATCTTGCCGCGCACGGGCATGATGCCCTGAAATTCCGCGTCGCGCGAGAGCTTGACGCTGCCGAGAGCGCTGTCGCCCTCAACGATATAAATTTCGCGGCGGGACACGTCGCGCGTGCGGCAGTCCACGAACTTCTGCACGCGGTTGGAAATGTCGATATTGCCGGAGAGCTTTTTCTTGATGTTCAGCCGCTGCTTTTCCGCGCTCTCGCGGCTTCTTTTGTTGATGAGCACCTGCTCGGCGATCTTGAGCGCCTCGACGCGGTTCTCGATGAAGTAGGTCTCCAGGCGGGACTTGAGAAAGTCCGTCATGGCCTCCTGCACGAATTTGTTCGTGATGGACTTCTTCGTCTGGTTCTCGTAGCTCGTCTGCGTGGAGAAGTTGTTGGACACCAGCACGAGGCAGTCCTCCACGTCCTGCCAAGTGATCTTGCTCTCGTTCTTCTGGTATTTGCTGCTGTCCTTGAGATATTTGTCGATGGCGTAGACGAAGGCGGTCTTAGTCGCCTTTTCCGGCGCGCCGCCGTGCTCGAGCCACGAGGAGTTGTGGTAGTGCTCGATGACGTTCACGCGGTTGGAAAAGCAGCACGCGCAGGAGAGCTTGACCTTGTACTCCGGTTTATCTTCGCGGTCGCGGCCGCGGCGCTCGGTCTCCCAGAAAACGGGCGTGGTCAGCGCGCCCTCTCCGGCCAGCTCGGTCACATAGTCCACGATGCCGTTTTCGTAGAGGAACTCCTGCGTCTCAAATTTTCCGCCCACCTGGTTGCGGAAGCGGAACGTGATGCCCGCGTTGACGACCGCCTGTCGGCGCAGCACGTCGGTAAAATACGACGCGGGGATATTGATATCAGTAAACACGTCGAGATCGGGCAGCCAGCGCGTGAGCGTGCCGGTCCTCTTGCCGCGGTCAGTCGGCTCGATCTTCAGCTCCTCGCCCTTTTTGCCGGTGATCTGCCCGCGCTCAAAGTGGAGGGAATATTTGTTCCCGTCGCGCCAGACGGTCACATCCATATAGCGCGAGGCGTACTGCGTGGCACAAGCGCCGAGGCCGTTGAGGCCGAGGGAATATTCATAGTTGTCGCCGTCGAGATTGTTGTACTTGCCGCCGGCGTAGAGCTCGCAGTACACAAGCTCCCAGTTGAAGCGTTTTTCCTTGGGGTTCCAGTCCACGGGACAGCCGCGCCCGTTGTCCTCCACCTCGATGCTGCCGTCGGCGTAATGCGTGAGCGTGATGACCTTGCCGTGCCCCTCGCGCGCCTCGTCGATGGAGTTCGAGAGGATCTCGAACACCGCGTGCTCGCAGCCGTCCAGTCCGTCCGAGCCAAAGATAACGCCCGGGCGCTTGCGCACGCGCTCCGCGCCCTCGAGTAGGGAAATGCTCTCGTTGCCGTAATTCTTTCCTGCCTTTGCCATTTGTCTTCTCCGTTTCCATAGGATACTATTCCTTGTATATTATAGCCGCTCCGTCCCACAATAGCAAGTGTTTTGATGCGCTCCCGCGCCGCGTCCCGCGCTTGTTAAAAACTCGCGCAGCATTCTCAAATAGTTTTCGTATCGGTCAAAAAATAATCGAGCGTCAACCTGTAAATTTCTTGTAAAATCAAGGTTATTCACAGTTTCCACAGAGTTATCCACATTCATTATGTCAACACAAAATCACGCAAAAAATGCGCTTTTTCTCTCCCATTCGACCTCTTGCAATGTGCGCGCAGGTGTGCTACCATAGGCGCAGAAAATCCGCGTGCGCTCCATTCCGCACGCAGACAAGGAGGACCCATTCCATGCAGGCATTTGAATTTTACTGCCCGACTAAGATCTATTTCGGCAAGGGCGCGGAGGCCCGCGTCGGCGAGGCGGTCAAGCACTTCGGCGGCACGAAGGTCTTTATCGTCTACGGCGGCCACAGCGCCGTGAAGAGCGGGCTTATCGCACGCATCGAGCAGACGCTCACCGACGCAGGGCTTGAGCACATGAGCTTCGGCGGCGTGCAGCCCAACCCGCGCCTGTCCCACGCGCGCGAGGGCGTGCAGAAGGCGCTCGCCTTCGGCGCGGACTTCATTCTCGGCGTCGGCGGCGGCAGCGTGATGGACACGTCCAAGGCCATCGCCCACGGCGTTGCCAACCCCGAAACGGACATCTGGGATTTCTGGAGCAAGAAGGCGGCGCTCACCAAAACGAGCAAGCTCGGCGCGGTGCTGACCATCTCCGCCGCCGGCAGCGAGACGAGCGACAGCGCCGTGCTCACGAACGATGAGACGACGCTCAAGCGCGGTCTGAACACCGATCTGCAGCGTCCGCTCTTCGCCATCATGGACCCCGAGCTGACCTATACGCTCCCGCGCTATCAGGTCGGCTGCGGCGTGGTGGACATCATGATGCACACGCTTGAGCGCTACTTCAACCCCGGCCATCCCTCCAACCGCATGACCGACGAGATCGCCGAGGGTCTGCTGCGCACGGTGATCGACGCGGGCCGCGTCGCCATGCAGGACAGTCACAATTATGACGCCATGAGCGAGATCATGTGGGCCGGCTCCCTCTCGCACAACAACCTCACGGGCCTCGGCGGCGTGAAGGACTTCTCCGTGCACCAGTTCGGTCACGAGCTTTCCGGTATGTTCGACGCCGCGCACGGCGCGACGCTCTCGGTCATGTGGCCGCAGTGGGCGCGCTATGTGGTGGACACCGATCCCTCGCGCTTCGCGCACTACGGCGAGGCCGTTTGGCGCCTTACCCGCAAGGACGGCGAGAGCGACCGTGACCTTGCCCTCCGCGCCATCGACACGACCGAGGAGTTTTTCCGCTCCATTGATATGCCGACCACCTTCACTGAGCTCGGCATCGGCGTGCTCAGCGAGGAGCAGCTGCGCGAGCTTGCCGAGCGCTGCACCTTCTTCCACACCCGCGTTGTCGGCAAGTTCTGCCCGCTCGATTACGACGACATTCTCGCCGTCTACCGCATGGCAAACAAGTAAACCGCATACCGCGAAAAAGGCGCGCCGAACGGCGCGCCTTTTCTCTCTATTTACCGTTTCAAAATGCCCAGCAGACCGCGCTTGAGGATCTGCCCACCCGCGGAGACGAGTTGTGTCTCGATCTTGGACTGGAGCCGCTCGGCCTTTTTCTTTGCCGCGGCAGCCTCACGCTCGCGCTTTTTCTGCTCGGCCTCGGCGGCCCTCTCCGCCCTCCGGCGCGCCTCGTCCTCCAGCTTTTGTGCGTGGCGGCGCTCCTCATCCTCCAGCTTCTGGCGGCGCTTTTCCTCGGCGGCTTCCTCCTTCGCCCGCTGCTTTTCCGCCGCGGCCTCCTCCTTGGCGCGCTGCTTCTCCGCCTCCGCCGCAGCCTTCTCCTGCGCAAGACGCTCCTCCTCCCGCTGCTTTTCCAGCGCCGCGGCGTCAGCCTGCTCGGCTAGCACCTCATAGGCGGAGAGATTATCCTCCGAGTCGTCGTACTTTTCCATGCCGTCATGCAGCATGGCCTTCATGCGCGCCATCGGCTCGGGCGCACCCATGAGGCTCTGCGGGCAGACGATCTTCGTGCGCTGCACGATGGTCGGCACGCCCTGTTCATCTAAAAACGAGGTCAGCGCCTCGCCGACACCCAGCTCCATAATGGCATCCTCCGCGCGGAAGGCGGGATTGGCGCGGAACGCCTGCGCCGCGACGCGCACAGCCTTCAGCTCGGCGGGCGTATAGGCGCGCAGCGCGTGCTGCACGCGGTTGGAGAGCTGCGCGAGCACCGCGTCGGGAATGTCGCTCGGGCTCTGCGTCACGAAGAACACGCCCACGCCCTTCGAGCGGATGAGCTTAACGGTCTGCTCGATCTTCTGCACGAGGACCGCCGGCGCGTCGCGGAAGAGCGTGTGCGCCTCGTCGAAGAAGAACACCAGCTTGGGCTTTTCCAGATCGCCCGCCTCGGGCAGGCTCTCAAACAGCTCCGAGAGCATCCACAAAAGGAAGCTCGCGTAGAGCGTCGGGTTCTGCACCAGCTTCACGCAGTCGAGCACGTTGACCATGCCGCGGCTGTCCGCGTCGGTGCGCATCCAGTCGCGGATGTCGAGCGCCGGCTCGCCGAAAAAGAGGTCGCCGCCCTGCTGCTCGAGCGGCAGCAGCGCGCGCAAAATCGCCGCGACGGACTGCGGCGTGATGTTGCCGTAGGTCATCATGTACTCCGCGCGGTGCTCACTGACGTAGTTCAGCATGGCGCGCAGGTCCTTGAGATCGAGGAGCAGCAGTCCCTTGTCGTCCGCGATGCGGAACACGATGTGCAGAATGCCCTCCTGCGCGGGCGTGAGGCTGAGGATGCGGGACAAAAGCTCAGGCCCCATGTCGCTCACCGTCGCGCGGACGGCGTGGCCGCCGGTCTGATAAATGTCCCAGAAGGTCGTGGGATAGCCCTTGTAGGCAAAGCTGCCGCGCAGACCGAAGCGGTCGATGCGCCTTTCCATGCCCTCGCTGCTCACACCGGGGGCGCAGATGCCCGCGACGTCGCCCTTGACGTCGCACAGGAACACCGGCACGCCCGCGTCGGAAAAGCTTTCGGCCATCACTTTCATCGTGATGGTCTTGCCCGTGCCGCTCGCGCCCGCGATCAGGCCGTGGCGGTTGCACATATTGAGCGCAAGCTCCACGCGCGCGCCGTCCGCAAGTCCCATGTAGATCTTACTGTTTTCGTACATCGTGCCATCCTCCGTTGTTTGATTCGATGGCAACATTATAGAATATCGTGCGGCGCGGCGCAAGAGAAAAGCGCGGCCCCGCCGCGCTTTTTCCCTATCCCATCAGCATCAGCACCACGCCGTACACGACGCTCGCGAGCGTGCCGAACACGATCACCGGCCCCGCGATGACGAACATCTTTGCCGCCATGCCGGTGATGATGCCCTCGGCCTTGAAGTCGATGGCGGGCGAGACGACGGAATTGGCAAAGCCCGTGAT
>ERZ1106939.2055-NODE-2055-length-13441-cov-15.893321_pt1 | contig 13441 bp, 10 predicted proteins | sample MGYA00403669_ERZ1106939 | MGnify/ENA primary metagenome ERZ1106939 (study PRJEB35170, sample SAMEA104062447) | human gut metagenome | biome: human gut; feature: human-associated habitat; material: faeces | place: Denmark | collected 2012-09-28 ...
TAAGAAAAATATGTATGTGGCCACGGTTGTCGTACTGGTCAGCGTTCTTATGGGCGTCCTGCCTTTTGTGCTGGCTTATCAGGTGATCGCGCCGCTGGTCATGGGTGAATCTATTGAAGCATCCTTTATCATTTTGCGCGTGGTTCTTGTCTTTGTGTGTCTGGTGCTGCAAGCCCTTTTCTATGGCTGGGGGCTGAATCTTTCTCACAAAGCCGCTTACGACACGCTGCTCCGTCTGCGGACGGCACTTCAAAAACGGTTTGAAAAGCTGCCCCTTGGTGTCATTCAGGATAAAGGCACCGGCACAGTCAAAAAGCTGTTCGTGGATGATGTAGACAGTCTGGAAGTTTTGCTGGCTCACTCCATGCCGGAGGGAATTGCAAACCTGATGATCCCTATTGCGGTTTATGTGGCAATGTTCTTTGTGGATTGGAAACTGGCGCTTCTGTCGCTGGCATCCATTCCGATCAGTCTGATTGCCATGATGACGATGTATTCCGTTGGCATGAAGAAAATGGGGCCTTACTACATGGCCGGACAAAAGATGAACAATACCATTATTGAGTACATTAACGGTATGGAAGTTGTCAAGGTATTCAATAAGGACGCAGATTCCTACGAGCGGTTCCGCAAAGATGTATCAGATTATCGGGACTATACTCTGGCGTGGTACAAGGCGGCGTGGCCGTGGATGGCAATTTACAGCAGTCTGCTTCCATGCACCATTATTCTGACTTTGCCTGTTGGCGCATGGTTCGTTCTCTCTGGCTGGTCTACTCTGCCTAATTTGATCTTGGTACTGTGTCTTTCTTTAAGTATTGGTATGCCGCTGCTGAAATCTCTCGGTTTCCTGCCTACCATGCCCCAGCTTAACTATAAAATTTCTGCATTGGAGCAGGTGTTGGATGCGCCGGAGCTCCAGCAGACAGAAGGTGCGTTCCACGGGAAAGATGACACCATTACTTATGACCATGTTTCTTTCGCTTATCAGACCACACAGCCCGGCCCGGATGGAAAGCCTGTTGTAATTGAGGATGAAGTTCTCCATGACATTTCCTTTACGGCAAAAGCTGGACAGAAAACAGCCCTTGTTGGTGAATCTGGCTCCGGCAAGAGTACATTAGCGAAACTGCTGATTCACTATTATGACTCACAGAAAGGCAGTATTTCCATCGGTGGGCAGAAACTATGCGATATGAGTCTTGAAGCACTCAACAGCCGTATCTCCTATGTGGCACAGGATCAATACCTGTTCAATACCTCTCTGCTCGAAAACATTCGGCTTGGTCGGCTGAACGCAACGGATGAAGAAGTGGTGGAGGCCGCAAAGAAAGCTCAGTGTATGGAGTTCCTTGAGAAACTTCCGCAGGGTATTCATTCGATGGCTGGTGATGCAGGAAAAATGCTCTCCGGCGGTCAGCGCCAGCGTATTTCTCTGGCAAGGGCAATCTTAAAGGATGCTCCTATTGTGGTGCTTGACGAGGCAACTGCCTATGCCGATCCTGAAAACGAAGAAAAGATGGAGACCGCTATTGCAGAGCTTGTAAAAGGTAAGACCCTTGTGGTTATTGCACACAAATTACCAGCCATTATGAACGCAGATCAGATTTGTGTTATGGATCACGGAAAACTGGTTGCAACGGGCAGACATCAAGAGCTGATCCAGTCCTGCCCTGAATATCAAAAGTTGTGGAAAGCGGCACAAGACAGCGCCGAGTGGAAAGTACACACTGCAAAGGAGGGGAAATAAATGTTTGCTTTGTTTTCAAGAATATTGAAACTTTCCGGCCGTTATAAGAGCCGTATTCAGGGCGCATTTGTTTGTGCGTTTCTGGAATCCATTCTGTCCAAAATGCCGATTTTTCTGGCATTTGTGGTTTTGAGTGGATTTGCAAACAAGACCATTACCGGGCAGACTTGCCTTTATGTGGGACTTGGCCTTGCCGCTATTGTGCTGGTTCAGATGCTCGTCCATTATCTTAGTGACAGCCTGCAAAGTGCAGCGGGATATTTGATGTTTGCTGACAAGCGTATCGAATTGGGCGGCCATCTGCGGAAACTTCCGATGGGATATTTCACTTCCGGCAATATTGGCAAGATCAGTTCTGTCCTCAGTACCGACATGGTGTTCATTGAAGAAGTCGCTATGAGTACGCTGGGAAACATGATGAGCTATCTGCTGTCCTCGCTGGTTTTGCTGGCGTTCATGTTTTATCTGAATTGGCAGCTTGGCTTGATCGCTGCGATAGTTACTATTTTGGCATGGCTGGTATCTAAGGGAATGAACAAAGTTTCCCTACGAGAAGCAGCAGGCCGTCAGGAGCAGAGTGAACGGCTGACCGATGCGGTGCTGTCTTTTGTGGAGGGCATTGGTGTTATTAAGAGCTATAACCTGCTTGGAGAAAAATCCGAAGAACTGTCCGGCAATTTCAAGCGTTCCAGAAATACATCGCTTGACTTTGAACGAAAAATGACCCCGTGGACAATGGGGCTGAATATCCTTTACGGTATTGGTATTGCAGCAATTTTTGGCCTGTCTATTGTGTTGGAACAGAGCGGTGCGCTTTCTTTGGCTTATGTGTTGGGTGTTCTGCTATTTGTATTTGATCTTTTTGGCCCGTTGAAGGCTCTCTATGGAGAAGCATCCAGACTAACCGTTATGAACGCTGCCCTTGATCGTATTGAAGCGGTATTGGATGAACCGGAACTTTCCGACAACGGCAAGCAGCATATTCCGGCTCAGGCACAGCCGGGACAGCCGGAAGTCCTGTTCAACGATGTTACATTTGCTTATCAGGATAAAGAGGTTCTGCATCATATCAGTTTTGCCATGAAGAAAAATTCTATGACAGCGCTGGTTGGACCGTCCGGTAGCGGTAAGTCCACCATTGCAAACTTGCTGGCGCGACTTTGGGATGTAAAATCCGGCAATGTGACGATAAGGGGCGTGGATATTCGCAATGTACCTCTGTCGGAATTGATGGATCAGATCAGCATGGTATTCCAGCGCGTGTATCTGTTTCAGGACACCATTTACAACAATATCATCATGGGAAAGCCGGATGCCACGGAAGAAGAAGTCTATGAGGCTGCCAGAAAAGCCCGCTGCTATGATTTCATTATGGCTTTGCCCGACGGATTCCAAACGGTGGTTGGTGAGGGCGGTGCAACACTTTCCGGCGGCGAAAAACAGCGTATTTCGATTGCCCGCTGTATTCTGAAAGACGCGCCTATTGTCATTTTGGATGAAGCTACCGCAAGTGTAGATACGGACAATGAAAGCTATATTCAGGAGGCTATTTCCGAATTGGTGAAGGGAAAGACCCTGCTTGTAATCGCTCACCGCCTAAATACCATCTGTCAGGCTGATCAGATTTTGGTGATTGCCGATGGACGGATCAGTGAACAAGGAACCCATGACGAGCTTATAGCAAAAGCCGGGATTTATCAGGATTTTGTAAATATCCGTAAAAAGTCCTCCAGCTGGAGCCTTGCATAAAGGAGACAATAGTGAAGATTCATGCGTCCGGAGAGGATTATCTGGAGGCTGTGCTGGTTCTTCAAAAGAATCACGGTGCTGTCCGCTCTATTGATGTTGCACGGCGTGTTGGAGTTTCAAAAGCCAGCGTAAGCTATGCGGTGTCGGCTTTGCGTGAAGGGGGCTTTTTAACGGTAGATAGTGATTACGTTTTGCATTTGACCGAAACAGGCCGGAATGTTGCCGAAAAAATTTATGAGCGGCATCAGTTCTTTACAGAGCAATTTATCGCAGCTGGCGTTGACCCTGAAATTGCAGAGCGAGATGCTTGCCGGATTGAACACGCCATCAGTCAGGACACCTTTGAAAAGATCCGGGATGCACACAAACAGGAAAAATAGGATACTAATGCCCGTCGTTCCAACTGTGCGGACAAGAGCAGCCAGTGGGGAAAATATAAGCCCACTGGCTGCTCTACATGAAAGACAATCATCGGCCCTTTTGTTTTCCCCTGTACATCACTTCAGCTTATCTGCGCTCATGCACAGGTCTATGTACCGTTGCGACTCTTCTTCACTCTTTCCTGCAAAGTAATCAAGAACGCACTTGGCAACGGTCTGCGGCGCTCTATCGTGGAACACGATTCCATCCAGACTGATGTCCATTTCTTCTGAGATCAGCGCAACCGTTTCAAATTTCGGATTGCTCTTGCACTTTTCAATCTCAATGACAGTTCGGGTACACATATTAAGCCGTTCCGCTAATTCGCGCTGCGTGATCTTTTTCTGCTCCCGCTTTTCGCGAAGCTTTTGGGCGAACAGGTCAAGAAAGTTCATTGTAAATCACCTCTACTACATTGTAGAGTGAGCCTCAATTCACTTAAATACACATGAAGCTCACATTGAATGAGCCGCAAATCACATTCAGCGAGTTGGAGGTAATTTTATGATGTCACGGATGAACAGGAGATACTGCTAAGGCCGCTCGCGGTCATGTAAAAAAGCATAAGCACCGATTAGCCGTCCACTTCAAAAAGCACGCGGCTATCCCCCAGACGAGCTGCACTCACGAAAGCGAGTTGCAGCTCTCTTTTTATGCGGTTTGGTTCATCCGTGATTTAGCCCCTCCCGGTACAGTATTCGTTACTCATGTTTTCACTCGCACGCAAGGCGCTCGTTCAGGTCATCATGCCTGTTCGAGCGCCTTTTTACGTTTTCCTGTCGGCTGTCGTTCTCCGCCGGTGTTGGTCTGGTTCACCACCCACCCAACACCGAAACGGAGGACATATTATGTTTAACAGAAAGAGCAGCTATGCGCTGAACAAGAAAGACCCCAACGCTATCGTTTACATGGATGCCAACGAAGCCATCATCCGCCTGACCCGCGAGGACTTTGCCAGCGAGGAAGAATTTCTGAAATGGAAGTCCCTGTCGGATGCAGACTATCATGCTTCCGAGAAAGAGGATCATGTCTACGCTAATCATACCCTTGCACTGGACGAGCTTTCCGAGGAAGCAGCATCTATTCCCGCTGCGGATATCTGCATGGAGCAGGCGCATGACCGGGTGGCGGAAATCCGCCGTAGCACCCAAAAGGTTACGCAAATCAGGAAGCACCTGACGGACACTCAGTTCCGCAGGATGTGGATGTATTTCGTGGATGGAATGACGATTGACGAGATTGGAAAAGTCGAAGGCGTGTCGCATCAGGCTATTTCTCTCAACATTACAGCAGCAATCAGAAAAATCAAAAAATATTTCTGAGGTTTTTCAAAAACACCTTGCAAAAGTGGCCCAAAATCGGCGATAGGTGAAGGGACATTCTCCACGAAGCCTTTCGTTGAACGTTGAAAACTGAATAGACCATGATGCAGGCACAAAACCCGCGTGATAGCGGCATAAGGTGCGCCGCCACGACGATGGCTTCAAGGAGGTGATTCCGGAAAAGCCATCCGAGCGATCTACGCAGCCTTAGACCCGATTCGGCAAATCGGGCGCGATGACAGCGCGGCGGATAATGAAACTTGCTCACGCCCTCCCACAGACTTGAGGGGGAACCCTGCGGTATGCGCCAGCTCTTTGAGGCAGCGGTATCGTGGAGTTATGACAGCCCTGCCAAGGGCGGCCTGCATCATGCCCACTATCCGGGGCGCGTGGCAAATAGGATGGATCTTCTCAAATGGACAAGCAGAGCGGCTGCGCCGGTATTCGCCGTTATGTTATGTGGCTCCAATTCTACCCGCGCAGCCGCCTCTCAAAGTCAGATACCATGCGCTGACGGCCTTTCCGTCAGCGCATTCATGTGACCTTGAGGAAATCCACCAAACCGAGAAAGGAGATCGCCATGATGCAGCCGACGCCAAACGAAACCCAAATCCACACGGATGAACTGGTGGACATCCGGGAAGTATCCGTAGACAAAAATCTTCCCAAGGAAGAACGCATTGCCGCCTTTATCCGCCAGATCAAAAATCCTTACCGCTTCCGCTGCGGCGATTTTGTGGTAAACGCCTGCTTTGCCGGGAACGGCGTTACGTTGGAGGAATGTCTGCAAGGCATTTTGCGCTGAGCGACATCCTCGCTTTTTTCCGCAGAGAGTGCTATGATCGGTGTGGAAAAGGATGAAAACCTAATAGCCAGATAACCACTCTTTTCATGCGGGAGCAGTCCGGGAGAAAGGAGTGCTTTTTCATGCCTAAATACAAAGCTACCGCTTACATCCGCCTGTCCTACACCGACGATCATTCCAGCGAAAGCGACAGCGTTTCCAATCAGCGCAAGCTCATTGAAAACTTTGTAGAGCGTAACCCGGATATTGAGGTCGTTTCCGAAAAGATCGACGATGGATACAGCGGCATCATCTTTGACCGCCCCGCGTTCAAGGAAATGATGCAGGATGTCACCGATGGCAACATCAACTGCGTCATTGTAAAAGACCTCTCCCGCTTAGGGCGCGAGTACATCGAAACAGGCCGGTATCTGCGCCGGGTATTCCCGGCCTACGGGGTGCGTTTCATCGCTATCACCGACAGCATCGACACCGCCCACGACAGCGGCGATGATCTGACCGTATCGGTCAAGAACATTATGAATGAAGCCTACTGCCGGGACATTTCCATCAAGACCCGTTCTTCTCTGGACGTGAAGCGGCGCAATGGCGATTTCGTCGGCGCGTTCCCGGTGTACGGCTACATGAAAGCCGAGGACAACAAGAATTTGCTCGTCCCTGACCCCTACGCCGCCCGCGTTGTCTGCGACATTTTCCGTATGCGGCTGGAGGGCGCAAGCGCCTCCAAGATCGCATCAGAGCTGAACCGGCTGGGTATTCTCTCCCCGCTGGCGTACAAGAAGAACAACGGTCTGCCCTACGCGAAAAAGGGCTACGCGGACAAAGCCGACTGCAAGTGGTCAGCAACCACCATCATCCGCATCTTGCAGGACGAAACCTATACCGGAACGCTGGTGCAGGGCAAACAGGGTACGCCGCATTACAAGATCAAGCAGATGGAGCAGCGCCCCGCCTCCGAGTGGGTGCGTGTCCCGGATGCCCACGAAGCGCTGATCGCCCGTCAGGATTTTGAGCTGGTGCAGCGCATCAAGGGGCTGGATACCCGCACTTCTCCCAACGAGGACACGGTGTACCTGTTCTCCGGTATTCTGATCTGCGGGTGCTGCGGAAGCCGCATGACCCGCAAGACCAACCGTGCAAACGGCAAGGAGTACCACTACTATTATTGTCCTACCGGCAAGAAAAAGGGCTGCGCCCATCCGGTCATGCTGAAAGAAAGCAGCCTGATCGACTGTGTGCGGGACAGCCTGAAAGCCTATATCGGCAATATTGCTTCTCTGGAGGCGCTGCTGACCGGCATTGACCAGTCCAGCATCAATCAGGCGCTTGCCAAGGAATACAGCGACCACATTACCGACAACGAGCGCCGGTTGGAGCAGGTGCTGGAGTTCAAGGCACGGCTTTATGAGAGCCTTGTGGGAGGTATGCTTACCAAGGAAGAATACGCTTCCTATAAGGCAAAGTACACCAAGCAGGCCGAGGACATCCGCGAGAGCATCCGCGTTCTCAAGGAAAAACTCACGGAGGTTTTGGAAAACCGGAGTGAGCGCAACCGCTGGATTTCACAGTTTACGCAGTTCTCCACGCTGGAAACCTTAGACCGCAGGGCGCTCATTCACATGGTACAGAGCATCCGCGTCCGTGGCAAAAAGGAGCTGGATATTACCTTTACCCATGAGGACGAATACAAAAAGGCGTTGCAGCTTTTGGCACTGGCAGCGCAGCAGAAAGATTACGAACAGAGAAAGGTGGGCTGAGCATGGCAAGAAAAAGCAGAAAAGAAACGGCTGCGGTGACCGTTCAGGAGGCCGACGCCGCTTGCCGCGCCGCGATCTACGTCCGCCTTTCGGTGGAGGATACCCACACGCACAGCGTATCCATTGAAACCCAGCAGATGATTATTGCCCGCTATCTGGAGCAGTACCCGGAGATCAGCGTGTACGATACCTACATCGACAACGGCGCGACGGGGACAAACTTCCACCGTCCGGGCTTTCAGCAGATGCTCTCGGATATTGAGGCCGGTCATGTAAACTGCGTGATTGTCAAAGACCTTTCCCGTTTGGGACGGAACACCATCGACACCGGCTATTACATCGAGCAGTATTTCCGCATCCGCAGCATCCGCTTTATTGCGGTCAACGAAAACTTCGACACCGCCAACCCGGAGGACGCCCATTCCGGTATCATTATCCCGCTGCGGAACATGATAAACGAAGCCTACGCTTTCGACATTGGGCGCAAGATCAGGGCGCAGCAGCGGCAGGCCATGAAAGACGGCAAATTCATCGGTGCGCGTACTCCCTACGGCTATCTGAAAGCCGAGGACGATTGCCACCAGCTTATCATCGACCCCGTTGCCGCCGTTGTGGTGCAGCGGATGTTCCGCTGGGCTTCCGAGGGTGCTGGCCTCAATACCATCGCCGTGCGGCTGAATGAAGCGGGCGTTCTCACTCCCAGCCACTATAAGAAGATGCAGGGCAAGATCACCCACGAAAATTTGCTCGGCAGCGGCAAGTGGCAAACCCGAACAGTCGGCGTTATTCTCCGCTCCGAGGTCTACACCGGAGATCTCGTTCAGGGGCAGACCAAAACCGTGGATCACCGGCAGGTCAAGGCCGATGCCGAGGAATGGACGGTGGTACGGGACACCCACGAGGCCATCATCAGCCGGGAACAGTTCGCGGCGGTGCAGGAAATTCTCAATCAGACGGCCAGCCGCGCCAAGACACGGGAGGTCAAAGCCTACACGCCGAATTTACTCAAAGGCAAGGTGTTTTGCGCCCATTGCGGCGGCAGCCTGCACCGGCAGCGGAATATCCGCAAGAAGTCCGACGATGTGTACTTCTACCATTGTCTGAGCAGGAGCCGAATCAGCAAGGATGCCTGCCCCGGCGTGACCATCCGCGAGGATGCGTTGCTGGATATGTTGGCAGATATGCTTCAGGACGCGCTTGATACGGCGCTGGGGCAATATACCCTCTCCCTTGCGGAGCTGCCCCGGCAGGCCGCTGACCGCGCCGAGCTGCGGGAGAAGATCACCAGCCGCAGGCAGGAAGTCCAGCGGCTTCGCGGTATCGTGCGGAGCTTATATGAAAACCTTGTGCAAGGCGTTCTTACCAAGGATGAATACTTCGACTACAAGGAGAAGTACGAAAGCCGCATTGCCGACCTCGCCGTGGAAATGGAACAGTTGGAGGATGGCCTGCGAACGATGGATGCTCAAACAGAGCAGCACCGGGCGCTGGAACAGGACGCCGCACAAATCAAGACCGACCGTGCGCTGACCGGCGCACTTATCGAGCGACTGATCGACCGCATTGAGGTATCCCACGACAAGCAGATTACGGTGCGCTATCGCTTCCAGAGCGAGTTTGAAACCTATGCGGAGGTGCTGGAACAATGCAGAAATATGTAATCGCCCTCTACATCCGCCTCTCCATCGAGGATTACAAGTACGACAGCCTGAGCATTGAAAATCAGAGCCTTGTCCTCCACGAATACGCGGCTTCCATGCCCGAAGCCCTGAACGCGGAGATCACGGAGTTCATCGACAACGGATATAGCGGCACGAATTTTGAGCGTCCGCAGGTACAGAAGCTCATTGAGCTGGTACGGGCCAATCAGATCGACTGCATCATCGTCAAGGATTTTTCCCGCTTCGGACGAAACAGCATTGAAACCGGCTATTTCATCGAGCGTGTGTTCCCACTGTTCCATACCCGCTTCATTTCCATCAGCGACGATTTTGACAGCAGCAAATTCAAGGGTGACACCGGCGGCATGGACGTGGCGTTCAAGTATCTCATCAGCGAATATTACAGCCGCGATATGTCCATTAAAACCAAGAGCGCCAAGTACGCCAAGATGCAGCGCGGCGAGTATCAGAGCAAAATCTGTCCCTACGGCTACCGCAAAAGCGCCGATGGCAGAATGGAGCCTGACCCGGAGGCTGCTGCCGTTGTGCAGCTCATCTTCCAGCTTGCCGCCGAGGGCATCAACGCCACCGCCATCACACGGGAGCTGTTCCGCAGAAGCATCCCTACCCCCGGCCAGTACAAAGCGGCGCACGGCAATCATACCCACGATATTTCCCGCTGCCACGGGATTTGGAGTGCATCCACCATTCTCCGCATTTTGGAGGACGAACGCTACACCGGCGTGTATGTGATCGGCAAGCGGGCGGTTCTCGAAGTAGGCGGCACCAGAAGCCGCCTGAAGGACAGAGAATCATGGTACATCATCCCCGACCATCACCCGGCCATCGTCGAGAAAGCCGTGTTTGATACCGTGCAGGCCAGCCAGCTCCGCTTTTCCCAGCCCAACAAAAAGAAGCGGGACTACCCGCTGAAAGGCAAAGCCTTCTGTGGCTGCTGCGGTCATGCGCTGTCCCGCACCATGCAGAAAACCTCATATTATCACTGCCGCCATTCCGAGGCGGACGTAGAAAGCCGCTGCCACAAGATGCGCCTGAACGCCGCAGAGCTGGAACAGGCGGTATTCCTGACGCTGAAAAAGCAGTTGGAGGCCGCCGCACCGCTTGCCCCTGACGGTACGCTCCGGGTGGATGCTTCCGTACCGGAACGCACCGAATATGAGCAGCAGATCGAGGCGCTGCAAGACGGTAAGCGCGCCTTGTATGAACGCTATCTCATGGGCGAGATCGACCTGAACACCTACAAGGCGGAAAAGGCCGCGTGTGACGAGCTGCTTTTGAAAACGAAAAACGCCTATGCCGCAGTATTGGCACAGGCGAAACAGAAGCAGGACGAACAGGCACGGCAGGACAGCCGCAAGGAAGCGTCCAAGGCGATTTTCGATGCGGACACGCTGACCACCGAGCTGGCCGAGCTGCTGATCGACCGGGTGCTGGTGTACCCCGATAAGCGCATTGAGATCGCATACAAAATCCAAGACATTTTCGCTTGAGGTGGCAGTCATGACAATCGCTTTCTATTGCAGAGTGGACGGACAGGGCTTTGGCTTTGTCCTCCCCGATGAAGCTGACAAGCTCCGCGAGTTTTTCGCCGAGCATCAGGATAAGCCTGCGCTTGAAAATTCATTAAGCGTAAGCTAAAAATTTTTGTCGTGTGCTTGACATACGGGTGTCGCAGATCATGAAATCTGACACGCTTACAGTCTGCCCGCTCCAGTATGGCGGTCAGCCGCTTGCGGACAGCAGCGGGATCTCTGGGCGAGTCATTGTTCAGCGGGGAGGGGAACAGCCATACAGAGTTTATTTCGGTTTTGTAGTCACTCAGCACCTTTAGAACAGGGGGCGGGAGGATGACGCTCCGGTTGGACGCCTTTGTTTTCGGCTCGGACACTGCCAATTCTCCCTTGACCCGGTGTACCTGCCGCTTTACCTGAAGCTCTCCGGTGTTGAAGTTTAGATCGTCCCATTGGAGGGCGCAGATCTCACCACGGCGCAGGCCGGTGGACAGTTCCAGCAGGAGCAGCTCGAAGCAGCCGTCCTCTTTGGACTGGATGAGCAGAAGCTGGATCTCCTCCGGGGAGAGAACCTGCATCTCTCTGACTTTTGCAGAGGGGAGTCGGCAGAAGTTGGAAGGATTTTTGGGGATGATCTTCTCGGAGACTGCCTTGTCCAGCGCCGCGTGGAAGGTGGTGTGGATGCCGCGGACGGTTTGGTCGGAAAGTCCCTCGCCGTACTGTTCCTGCCGGAGCAGACGGCCGTTTTGTTTGAGCCCGGTGTAGAACTGCTGGATGTCGCCGGTGGTGAGTTTGTTCAGCGGAATAGGGCCCAAGTTCGGGATGATGTGCTGATAGATCCGCCGTTCATAGGACATCTGGGTGTTGGGGCGAAGATTTGGCTTTTTGTAGGTCTGATACCAGAAGTCCAGCCATTGGGCGGCTGTCATGGTCTGCTGGGACGGTTGCGGCTCAGATCCTTTTTGCGCGGCAATCAAGCTTTTGAGTTTTTTCTCACATTCGGTCTTTGTTTTTGCCAGCACATTTTTAGTTTTGGGCAGTCCGCTGTCATCATAGCCGATGACAACGCGGCCCTCCCAGCGGCCATCACTTCTCAGACGGACGGTGCCGGTGCCGTGTTTTCGCTGCTTTGCCAAGGTTTCATCTCCTCTCCAAGGTAGTCGGTCAGGAAACCGCCCACGATCTCAGCGGCACGCTTCTGCATATCTCCGGTGGTGTGCGTGTAGGTGTCCAGCGTGAAGCTGGTCTTTGTGTGGCCAAGGATACCGGCCAGTGTCTTGGCATCCACACCGGAGGATAGGGCATGGGTGGCGAAGGTGTGCCGCAGATCGTGAAAGCGGATGTCCGGCAGTCCAGTTTCTTTCAGTAGTGCTTTCAGGCGGTTGTATGCTGTGCCGGGGGCGATAGGCTGCTCTGGATCAAAGGGATTAGGGAATATCCATTCGGTCGGCGCTGTTTTCTTTCGCTCCCGCAGGAGTTGTGCCGTGCTGGGCGGCAGGACGATCTTCCGTGTTCCTGCATAAGTCTTGGTATCGCCTGTGGTAAGCGGTTTGCCTTTCTCTTTATGGAGGGTGCGCCGCACATGGAGCGTTTCCTGTTTCGTATCGAAATCCTCCCACCGCAGTGCACAGATCTCGCCCCGGCGCAGACCTGTGGTCACCGCGGTGTAGAAGAAATCATGCCAGAACGCATCCTTTTCAATGACTTTCATAAACGCGTCCAGTTGTGCTTCGGTGAGGATCTTCATGGGCGCGCCGTCAAACTTGGGCGGGTCAACTTCTGCCGCGGGATTGTTGGGGATCAGGCTCTGCTCCATAGCCGTTTTCAGGGCGTGGTGCAGGGTGGTGTGGATGCCGTGGACCGTTCTGGCGGAAAGGCCGGGGGATTGTCTATCTTTGGGATGTACCCGCTCGGTTTCCTGCAAGGTGCGGTAGAGCGACCGCAGGTCGACGGCAGTGATTTTTGAGAGAGTTTTGTTTCCGAGATAGGGTTTGACATGGAGTTCCAGAGAGCGGCGATAGCCGTTCAGGGTGGTGGGACGAAGCGTAGCGGCCATGTACTCGTCCAGCCATTTGTCCAGCCAGACGGAGAGGGCCATATTGCTTTCTTCGGTCAGATCAACACCTTTATAGGCTTCGGTGAGTTGCCGCAGCTTGGCAGACAGTTCCTTTTGCGTGGGCGCGGAGATGTACCGGAAGATGGAGCCACCGTTGCTTTTGTGTCCCACCACGATGCGGCCTTCCCAGCGGCCGTCCTCCCGCTTGCGCACCATCCCGTCGCCGGACGGTCTTCGTTTCGCCATTCAGTCCTCCTGTTCCGCCGGATGGCAGATGTGTTCTTCTTCCTCTTGCTCGAAGGAGTAGAGCCCATCTGCCTCCAGCTCTTTCGCCATGCCCCATGCAAGCTTGAAGCCTGCGGTGAAGCTCATCAGCGTGGAGTCCACCA
>ERZ1106939.2058-NODE-2058-length-13426-cov-4.209782_pt1 | contig 13426 bp, 10 predicted proteins | sample MGYA00403669_ERZ1106939 | MGnify/ENA primary metagenome ERZ1106939 (study PRJEB35170, sample SAMEA104062447) | human gut metagenome | biome: human gut; feature: human-associated habitat; material: faeces | place: Denmark | collected 2012-09-28 ...
CTTATTTTGCCGTGGGCTTTCTGTCCCATCTGGTGCTCGATTTTTTCAACCGGAAACCGGAAAAGCTGTTCTGGCCCTGGAAGAAGGGATTCTGCCTCGGACTCTGCTCAGCACGGGGACTTGTGAACCGCGCGCTGCTCGGGTGCGGCATGGTATCTCTTGCTGTAATACTGGTGATCTCGGCGCCTGCAGGGCGGCTGATGGCTAAAATCATGCGGGCAATTTACGGATGAGATGGGATTGACAAAAAGATAACAAGACAAAAGAAGAACAAGCAGGAATTTTTCGGTGTTAAAGTTAATATTTTATACATTTTATAGTAGGATTTTTGATTAAAATGATGTAAAATAGAAAACAGAAATCCGGCGTCCGTAATTGTTTTTGAAATGAACGAACAGGGAACCGCCGGCCCGTTACCGCAGCCGATTGCGGAGCGCAGCGCAACCGACAACAGAGATTAGAGCACAACAGGCAATACAGGAGTTAGTATGAACGAAGAAATGAAAAACCAAACAGAACAGTTACCGCTTTTAAAAGTACACATGATGGGAAGTTTTTTCCTGGAGTACGGCGACCAGCCGATTTCCTTCCGGAAAACAATGGCAACAAAATCGATGAGACTTCTGCAGATTTTCCTCTATAACAAGGACAATGGAATTTCCAGAGGAAGACTGTTGGAGAGCACATACGGAAGAGAAGATGTGGCGGACGCGGCAAACAGCCTGCGTGTTGGCGTACATCGCCTGAAAAGAAGCCTTGTCGAGGCAGGACTTCCGCAGTTTGAGTACATTTATACACAGAAAGGCGTTTACCACTGGACCAGCCCGATGCCGGTCGAGGTAGATGCGATTGATATCAAAAATAAGATCCTGGAAGCAGGAAAAGAGACAGACGAGAAAGCGCGCATGGATCAGATGATCGAAGCGCTGGAGCTGTACACCGGAGAGTTCCTTGCAGATTTCGGCGAGGAAGAGTGGGTACAGGCGGAGCGCGCGCAGCTGAAAAAAGTATATTCCGATGCACTGAAAGAAGTAAGTGAGTATCTTCTGAAAAATGAGGAGTTCGATGAGCTGCAGAAGCTGACTTCTGTTGCTTCCGAACTGTATCCGTTCGACGAGTGGCAGGCAGTCCAGATGCAGGCGCTGATCGGCCTGGAGAGATACAAAGAGGCCATGAAACTGTACGAGCAGACCTCGAAACATTACTTTGAAGAGCTTGGCGTTACACCGAGCGAGAAACTGGTGGAGCAGTACCGCTATCTGGGAAGCCGCATGGGCAGCAGACACCGCGTGATCGAAGAGGTACAGGCAGATCTTCAGGAGAGCCCGGGAGAAAAGGACGGAGCATTCTTCTGTTCCCTCGCCGGATTCCGTGACTGCTACCGACTTGTTTACCGTATGTCCGAGCTGAACGGACAGATGCCGTGGCTGATGCTGTGCACCATTACAGACGGAAAAGGTTACCCGGCAAAAGGCGGTCCGCGCCTTGACCGTATGTCCGAAAAGCTGCTTGAGGTAATGAAACGCAGCCTGCGTCATTCCGATTTCTTTGCAAAATACAGCCCGTCCCAGTATGTGATTCTGCTGCAGGGCGGCAACCAGAGAGGATGCGAACTCGTCTACAAGAGAATCAGCGAGCGCTTCTCCGAGGAGAAAAAAGGCTGGGCAAAGAATCTGAAATACAGTGCACTGCCGGCAATTCAGACCGAAAAAGAGCTTGAGTTCTTAGAAGGAGACGATGTTTTATGATTCGCGTACAGCTGCTTGGAAGATTCCGCATGTACGATGAAACACGCTGCCTCAACGAGGAAGCGATTCATTCCCCGATGATCACAAAGCTGCTGGTTTATATGATCTGCAACAAAAACCACATCGTAACACTGGAACAGTTAACCGAAGCACTCTGGACGGATGAGGAGAGTGAAAATCCGTATGGAGCGCTGAAAAATATGATGTACCGTCTGCGCGGAACGCTGCGGAAGGTATGGCCGGTTAAGAGAGGATCATGCCTGCTATATGAAGGCTGTCATGGAACTGACGAAAAGCCTGGAGCATCGCAGACTGCAAAGGAAAAGTACAGGTTCTCAGTGATCTAAAAGAGCTTTATTAGGAGCCAAGAGAATTAGAAAAAATAAATTAATTTTTAAGTTGACAGCAGACTAAATAAATGGTAGCTTTAAGCTGTGATGAAACGAGCTTAAATCCAGAAAAAAGTCTGCTGTCTTAAGTTAAATAAAGTAAAACAGACAGGGAGGATAACAAACATGAGTTACAGAGAAGTATATGAAAAATGGTGCAATGATCCATATTTTGATGAGGCATCCAGAGAAGAGCTGAAAGCACTCGAAGGAAATGAGGCAGAAATCGAAGACCGTTTCTACCGTCAGCTTGAGTTCGGTACCGGCGGACTCCGCGGTGTCATCGGAGCGGGTACCAACCGCATGAACATCTACACCGTACGCCAGGCAACCCAGGGCCTTGCCAACTACATCATTTCTCAGAACGGACAGGAAAAAGGCGTAGCCATCGCACACGATTCCAGAAGAATGTCTCCGGAATTCGCACGCGAAGCAGCACTCTGCCTGAATGCAAACGGAATCAAAACGTATCTGTTCGAGTCCCTGCGTCCGACACCGGAGCTTTCTTTTGCTGTCCGTGAATTCGGCTGCATTTCCGGTATCGTCATTACCGCAAGCCACAACCCGAGAGAGTACAATGGATACAAAGTATACTGGGAGGACGGCGCACAGATTACACCGCCGCACGACAAAAACATCCTCGCAGAGGTAGCAAAAGTAACCGAGTTTTCTGCCGTTAAAACGATGGAAGAAGATGATGCAAGAGCAGAAGGCCTGTTCCAGGTCATCGGAACCGATTTTGATGACCGTTACGTCGCAAAATTAAAAGAGCAGAGCATTCATCCGGAAATCATCAAAGATGCGGCAAAAGATATGAAGATCGTCTACACACCGCTTCACGGAACCGGAAATGTGCCGGTACGCCGCGTTCTGCGCGAGCTTGGCTTTAATCAGGTTTACGTTGTAAAAGAGCAGAAAGTGCCGGATGGAAACTTCCCGACGGTGGCTTACCCGAACCCGGAAGACGAGAAAGCATGGACACTGGCGCTGAAACTGGCAAAAGAAGTAGACGCTGACATCATCCTTGCAACCGACCCTGACGCAGATCGTCTCGGCGTTTATGCAAAAGACAGCAAGACCGGCGAGTACGTAAGCTTCACCGGAAATATGTCCGGTATGCTGATCGCAGAGTACATCCTGCGCGAGCGCACCAAGAACGGAACCATGCCGGAGAACCCGGCTCTCGTTGAGACGATCGTTACCACAGATATGGCAAAAGCAATCGCAAAAGCCTACAACGTGGCACTGATCGAAGTTCTGACCGGATTCAAATACATCGGCGAGCAGATCAAGTTCTTTGAGCAGAGCGGTGCACACAACTATGTCTTCGGCCTGGAGGAGAGCTACGGCTGCCTGGCTGGAACATATGCAAGAGACAAAGATGCCTGCGTGGCAGTTATGATGCTGTGCGAGGTTGCTGCATACTACAAACAGCAGGGCAAGACACTGTGGGATGCCATGGTGGATATGTACGAAGAGTACGGCTACTACAAAGAGGGTCTTGCAACGATGACCTTAAAAGGTATCGACGGTGCAAAAGAGATCCAGACCATGATGACCAACTTCCGCGAGAACCCGCCGAAAGAGCTGGGCGGCTTCAAAGTTCTTGCCGTACGCGATTACAAAGCAGACGTACGAGTGGATCTCGTAAGCGGCGAGAAGAGCGCAACCGGACTTCCGTCCTCCAACGTTCTTTACTATGAGCTGGAAAATAACGCATGGTGCTGCGTACGCCCATCCGGTACCGAGCCGAAGATCAAATTTTATTTCGGCGTAAAAGGCACATCCCTCGAAGATGCAGCCAAGAAACTGGAAAAATTAAAAAATGCAATGGTAACTGCTTAAACGCTGTGTGATATAGAAACAAAAAAAGGCCTCAGCCCGGCGGGCGGGGGCTTTTTTGGCAGAAAATCGGCGCGGCGGATGGCGGCTGCCTTCAGACAAGGAGAAGAAAATGGCGATTTTATATTATGATGACAAAAAGCTTTTTCAGTTAAATACAGAGAAAACGACGTATGTGATCGGTCTGAGTCCGGAAGGCTACGTCGGACACGTTTACTACGGACCGCTTCTGCACGGAGAGCCGGATCTGTACCCGCTCCGCATGGACGAGCCGCCGTTCACCCCGTCCGTCAACAAGAGAGAAAAATCTTCTTTCCTCGACCGTTTCCCGATGGAGTATCCGACCGGCGGAATCGGTGATTACCGGGAGAGCTGCCTGAACGTGAGAAATGTACAGGGACGCATGGGATGCGAAATCCATTTTGATTCCTATGAGATCTTCAAAGGCAAACGCAAAATGGAAGGTCTTCCGGCTTCTTTCGGAACCGAAGAGGAAGTTGAGACACTGGAAATCACCTGCAAAGATCCGATCCTTGGACTCGTTGTTGTTCTTTCCTACTCTGTTTTTGAAAAAGAAAACGTTATCACCAGAAGCGTCTGTGTGAAGAATGAGGGCAGCGAAACACTGAAAGTAGAGAAAATCTACAGTGCCTGCCTCGACATGGACAACGAAGACTTCGAGATGATCTCCCTTCACGGATCCTGGGCAAGAGAACGCCATATCCAGCAGGGAGCACTCCGCTACGGAAAACAGCTCGTTTCCTCCGGAAAAGGTGAATCCAGCCATCAGGAGCACCCGTTCGTGGCAATGGTAACACCGGGAACCGATCAGGAGCGCGGCGAGGTTTATGCGATGCATTTCGTATACTCCGGTAACTTCATCGGCCAGGTCGAGAGATGCCAGTTCGACACCGTCCGCATGGTCATGGGTATCAATCCGGACGAGTTCTGCTGGAACTTAAAAGCCGGCGATGAGTTCCAGGCACCGGAAGTCGTTATGGTTTACTCCGCAGAGGGACTTGGTGAAATGACGCGTTCCTATCATGCATTTTACCGCAGACACATGATCCGCAGCCCGTACAACCACAAAAAACGCCCGATTCTGATCAACAACTGGGAGGCAACGTACTTTGATTTCGATACCGACAAACTTCTCGATATCGCAAGAGAAGCGAAAAAAGACGGCATCGAGATGCTGGTTATGGATGACGGATGGTTCGGAAAACGAAATAAAGACGATTCTTCCCTCGGTGACTGGGTTGTCAACGAAGAGAAGATCAAAGGCGGCCTGAAGAACCTGGTCGACAAAGTCAATGAAATCGGTCTGGAGTTCGGTATCTGGTTTGAGCCGGAGATGATCTCACCGGATTCCAACCTCTACAAAGAGCACCCGGAATGGGCCATCCAGATTCCGGGAAGAGAAGCGACCGAGAGCCGCTGCCAGTACGTGCTGGATCTCTCCCGCCCGGAAGTGCAGGATTACGCATATGAGAGCGTGGCAAAAATCCTGCGCAGCGCAAACATCAAATACGTAAAATGGGATATGAACCGCCAGTTAAGCGATCTCGGCAGCACCTATCTCGATGAGGATTCCCAGCAGGAGCTGTTCCACCGCTACGTGCTCGGCATGTACGCGATGCAGGAGCGTCTGGTGCAGGAGTTCCCGGATCTGCTTCTGGAGAACTGCTCCGGCGGCGGTGCGCGTTTTGACCCGGGAATGCTCTACTACAGCCCGCAGATCTGGTGCTCCGATGACACCGATGCGATCGAGCGTCTGGAAATCCAGGAGGGAACCGCCCTCATTTACCCGCTCTGCGCAATGGGTGCACACGTCAGCGTATGCCCGAACCACACCGTCGGCCGTGTGACTCCATTCACAACGAGAGGCCATGTGGCACTGGCTGGAACATTTGGCTATGAGCTCGATATCACAAAGCTGCCGGAGGAGGAGAGAAAACTGATTCCGGAGCAGACCGCGATGTATCACAAATATCATGAACTGATCCGCGATGGAGAGTATTATCGTATTCTTTCCTACCGTGAAAACCACAGATCCGACTGCTGGGCAGTAGCTTCTGAGGATAAAAACGAAGTGCTTGTAACTTACGTACAGGTGCTGGCACAGGTAAATATGCCGTCCCGCAAGGTACGCCTGCGCGGCTTCGATCCGGCGAAAAAATACCGTCTGGAAGGAACCGACGAGGTTTACAGCGGCGAGATGCTGATGAATGCCGGATTCCGCATGAAAGATTTCTGGGGCGATTTCGTCAGCAGACTGTATCACTTTATCGCAGTGGACTAAGGAGTAACATATATGGCAAAAGTAAGATTGGCAGATATTGCAAAGGTGGCGGGCGTCAGCGCCGTCACCGTGCATAACGCGATTACAGGACAGAAAGGGGTCAGCGATGAGATGCGCGCCCGGATTCTGGAAATTGCAAAGGAAATGGGGTACCGCCAGCCGGGAAGCGGAGCGAGAAATACACAGGGAAAAAGCCTGCGCTGCATCGGAGTGGTGATTCCGGAACGGTATCTGGCAGAGTATACGACATTTTACTGGAAAATGTATCAGGAGATGGCACTGGCGGCGACGGAAAAGAGTTGTATGGTGACCGTGGAGATCCTGAAACAGGAGATGGAAGATGAGATGATCGTGCCGTGCATCGCCAAGGAGCAGACCGTCGATGCGCTGATCCTGATGGGAGACACGAGCCGCGATTACATCCACTATCTGAAGAAAAACGTGGATCTTCCGATCATATTTCTGGATTTCTACGACAATGAGCTGGCAAAAGATGCCGTGATCGCAGATAACTTTCACGGAATGTATCTGATGACGGAATACCTGTATGAGCATGGCCTTACCAAGCTGGCTTTTGTCGGTTCGATTCATTTTTCCAGCAGTATCATGGATCGGTACTGCGGTTTTTCCAAGGCTGTTCTGGAACACCGCGATGTGACACCGGCGGAATGGATTCTGGAGGACCGTGATGAGCGGGGCCAGATCGAAATTCATCTCCCGGAACAGATGCCGGAAGCGTTCGTCTGCAACTGCGACCTGACCGCCGGCCTTCTGATGCTCGAGCTGGAAAAACGCGGCATCTCCGTGCCGGAGGACGTTTCCGTTGTCGGCTTCGACAATTACCTGTATCCGGGTTTCCCGGATCTCAAGATCACTTCGTATGAGATCAATACGAAGGCGATGGTAAAAGTAGCGCTCGAAAAAGCGCTGAAGCAGATCCGCGGCGCGGCATCCGGCAAAAATATGGAAATTGTCTCCGGACAGCTGGTGCCGAAAGAGAGCGTAAAGCTTTGATTTTTATAACTGAATTATAAATTAAGAAACGGGGCATTTTGAAATGCCCCGTTTTTGTACATATTACACAACAAAGTCACTTAAAAATTGACAGTATCTAACGGAACTTATTTTTTAAGCAATTTCCAGTTGAAAAATTAACCATCTATGTTAAAATTAAGCTAAAGGACTGGGCGTGAGGGTGATAAAACACGGCGGTTCGGAGAAAAAAGAATTAAAAAACAAGATTCTGTCCACTAACAGAAACTTAAAAAAACAAAGTACAACTCATAAACAATATTTTTCATGGAGGTTTCAAAAAATGAGCGAAGTTAAAATTATTGGAGATGCTGTCAAAAATATGCCATGGCAGGAAGGCCCGGCTGAGTTTTCCGGTGCACCGGTATGGAGATACAGCGAGAATCCGATCATCGGAAGAAATCCGGTGAAGGAAGTAGCAAGAATCTTCAACAGCGCCGTTATGCCGTACGGCGACGAGTTCATCGGAGTATTCCGTGGTGAGCAGACAAACGGAATCCCGTACATCTACCTTGGAAGAAGCAAAGATGCGATCCACTGGAATTTCGATGAGAACAAAATCCAGTTCGTTGACGAAGAAGGCAAACCGTTTATGCCGGTTTACGCATATGACCCGCGTCTTGTAAAAGTAGAAGATACCTACTACATCATCTGGTGTCAGGACTTCTACGGTGCAGCCATCGGAATGGCAAAAACAAAAGATTTTGAAACCTTCGTACGTGTGGAGAATCCATTCCTTCCATTCAACAGAAATGCCGTTCTCTTCCCGAGAAAAATCAACGGCAACTTCGTGATGCTGTCCCGTCCAAGCGACAGCGGCCACACACCGTTCGGTGACATCTTCCTGTCCGAGAGCCCGGATATGCTGTACTGGGGCAAACACCGCCACGTCATGAGCAAGAGCCCGGAGTGGTGGGAGTCCTTAAAGATCGGCGGCGGCGCAGCTCCGATTGAGACCAACGAAGGATGGCTGCTGTTCTACCACGGCGTAAGCGGCACCTGCAATGGCTATGTATACAGCATCGGCGGCGCAATCCTCGACAAAGAGAATCCGTCCATCGTAAAATACCGCTGCCAGAACTTCCTTCTGACACCGGAAGAGTGGTATGAGGAGAGAGGCTTCGTTCCGAACGTAACCTTCCCGTGCGCAACCATTCACGATGCAGAGACCGGAAAGATCGCGATCTACTACGGCGCAGCCGATACGTATGTAGGACTGGCATTCACAACCGTAGATCTGATTGTAGATTATATCAAGAAAAACAGTGTCGTACGCGAGTCTGACACCGAAATCGGAAGAAGATAAGAAAGAAGGAAAGAAAAGATGCAGTCTTTGGCAAAGGAAGTAAAGCAGGAGCTTACTGGACGGATCATTCCGTTCTGGGAGGGCTTAAGAGATGAGGAATACGGCGGATTTTACGGCTATCAGGACTTTGATCTGAACGTGCAGAAAACGTATGAGAAGGGCTGCATCTTAAACAGCAGAATTCTCTGGTTTTTCTCGAATGCGTACCTGACCTTAAAGGATGAGAAGCTGCGCGCCGATGCGGAGCATGCGTACCGCTTTATGAAACAGGCGTGTGTGGACCGCGAGTACGGTGGCGTGTTCTGGTCTGTCACCTACGACGGAAAGCCGCTCGATACGACAAAGCATACGTACAATCAGGCATTTGCAATTTATGCGCTGTCTACGTATTTTGATGCGACAGGCGACACCGAGGCGCTGGAGCTGGCAAAATCGCTGCAGCAGATCATCGAGACACACTGCACCGACGAGTACGGTTATCTCGAGGCATTTACCCGCGATTTCAAGCCGGAGAGCAATGAAAAGCTCTCGGAGAACGGCGTCATGGCAGAGAAGACCATGAATACGCTGCTGCATGTTTTCGAAGCATATACCGAGCTGTACCGCGTGACAAAGGATCCGTTTACCGGTGACCGTCTCCGCTTTATGATGGATCTCTTCGCGGATAAAGTATACAACAAGGAAAAAGGCCGTCAGGAAGTATTTTTCGACCGGACATGGAATACGCTGATTGATCTGTATTCTTATGGCCATGATATCGAGACTTCCTGGCTGATCGACCGGGGTACAGAAGTGCTCGGCGATCCGGCTTACCGGGAAAAACTGCTGCCGATCACCGGAGAGATTGCGGAAAATATCTACAACACGGCATACAAAAATCATTCGCTGATGAATGAGTGCGAGCGCGGTGTGGATGATACCACAAGAGTCTGGTGGGTACAGGCAGAAGCTGTCGTTGGATTTTTAAATGCATGGCAGAAAAAACCGGAGGAAACAAAGTATCTCGATGCGGCAAAAGACATCTGGGGCTACATCAAGGACTATGTGATCGACAAACGAGAGGGGTCTGAGTGGTTCTGGTGCGTGAATGCAGACGGAAGCCCGATCCATGAGCCGATTGTAGAACCGTGGAAATGCCCGTATCACAATGGCCGGATGTGTATGGAAGTAATTGGGAGGTTAAAAGATGCTGAATAAACAGTATTATGTGGAAAAAGCCAAGGTAGACCGCCTTGTGGCAAGAAAGAACACAAAAGCAGATTTTTACAACGGTATTTATGACCGCTATGAGTATCCGGTGCTGACAAGAGAGTTCGCTCCGGTTCACTGGAGATATGATCTGGATGAGGAGACGAATCCGTACTTTATGGAGCGTCTCGGCATCAACGCTGTGATGAACTCCGGCGCGATTTATCTGAATGGAAAGTATTATCTCGTTGTCCGCGTGGAGGGCAATGACAGAAAATCTTTCTTTGCTGTTGCAGAGAGTGATACTGGTATCGACGGCTTCCATTTCTGGGATTACCCGGTTGTGCTGCCGGATACCTGCGCAGAGGAAACCAACGTTTATGACATGCGTCTGACCCAGCACGAGGACGGCTGGATTTACGGAGTGTTCTGCTCTGAGAGCAAGGACAAAAACGATCCGGATCTGTCCGCGGCTGTTGCTGAGGCTGGTATCGTAAGAACGAAAGACCTGAAGACCTGGGAGCGTCTGGACAACCTGAAAACCTTACGTTCTCCGCAGCAGAGAAACGTTGTTCTGCATCCGGAGTTCGTAGACGGAAAATATGCCTTCTACACCCGTCCGATGGATGGTTTCATTGAGACCGGAAGCGGCGGAGGAATCGGCTTCGGACTCTGCGATGATATCACACACGCTGTCATCGACGAGGAGAAGATCATCAGCAAACGTATTTATCATACCCTGACCGAGTCCAAAAATGGTGCCGGAGCAGTGCCGATCCGCGGTAAGAAATGCTGGATCAACATTGCACACGGTGTAAGAAATACAGCAGCAGGCCTTCGCTACGTTCTGTATGTCTTCGGTACCGATCTGAACGATCCGTCTAAAGTCATTGCAGAGCCGTCCGGTGTATTCCTGGTTCCGCTTGGAAAAGAGAGAGTCGGAGACGTTTCCAACGTTGTATTTACAAACGGCGCGATTGCGCGTGAGAACGGAGAGGTTTACATCTACTATGCATCCTGCGATACAAGAATGCATGTAGCAACCACCACAATCGACAAACTAGAGGACTATCTGTTCAACACACCGCAGGATCCGCACAGATCCCCGGACTGCGTAAAACAGAGATGCGAGCTGATCTCCAAAAACCTGGAGCTGCTGAAAAACGAGAAATAAAAGCGTCCGCTGCGGCGCATGAAAAAAGGAGCTGTTCTCTTTACGGGAACGCTCCTTTTTTCATGCATATTATTTGTTTTTGGGTTTCTGATCGTCGATGGAAGTTAAAATTCCATAGAAGAGGCGCGGTGCATCGGGATCTGTAACGGGACCGTATTTTCTGCGGAAGAATGCTCCGCTACTTTCATCATTTTATCTGTATTCATATGCACTCCAGATCTGTAAAGGTTATGAAAACCTGGAAAGTGTTTCGAGAAGAACCGAAACGTCAACGGGTTTCGCGATATGGGCGTTCATGCCGGATTCCAGTGCTTTTCGGCGGTCCTCTTCAAACGCGTTTGCCGTCATGGCGACAATCGGGATTTCCCCGCGTTTTCCCGGGAGTGCACGGATCGCTTCTGCGGCCTGATAGCCGTTCATGTTCGGCATCTGAATATCCATCAGAATAACATCGTAATAATCTTCTGGTGCGTTCTGGACTGCTTTTAAGCAGAGGGCGCCGTCTTTTACGTGCTTGGCGTGAATGCCGTTTTCTTCCAGAACGGTGAGTACAATTTCTGCATTCAGGTCATTATCCTCGGCAAGCAGCACGCGTTTTTCGGAAAGCGTCTGCAGGGACTGCTCGAGAATCTCGTCTTTATGCTGGTGAGCCGCAAGCTGTTCTTCGGTCGGAAGTCCAAACGTGAGGCAGACCGTAGTTATTGTTCCGACACCGAGTTCGCTTTCCACATCGATCGTTCCGCCCATCAGATTCACGAGGGATTTGACGATCGGAAGGCCGAGGCCGGTTCCGGTGATGTGGCTTTCGGTGGAGGAATGTTCTCTTGTAAATTCTTCAAAAATATGCGGCAGATACTCTTTGCTCATGCCGATGCCGTTGTCCTTCACGGTGATGCGGTAGGAGGCAAAGCCCTTCCTTGGTGCCGGTGTCTCTTCGATTTTTACGGAAATTTTTCCGCCCTCCGGCGTATACTTGATGGAGTTGCTGATGATATTCAGCAGAATCTCCCGTATTTTTGTCCGGTCGCAGAGGATGGCATCGTGTTCCACCGTGTTGTAATAGAGATAGGAAAGATTTTTGCTTTTTAACGAAGGCTCAAACACTGCATTCAGGGAATTGATCAGCTCGCTGTAGCTGCCGAGCTCGATTTTTAGCGAGGCCTTACCGCTCTCAATGCGCGCCATCTCAAGCACGTAGTTGATCAGGGAGAGCAGAAAACTGCTGGAGGACTTGATTTTTGCAATGTAGTCGACCGCGCGGTCCTTCTCGTCGATGTGCTTTTCCAGCAGATCCGAGAAACCGATGATGGCATTCATCGGGGTTCGGATGTCGTGGCTCATGTTGAACAGAAAACGTGTTTTTGCTTCGTTGGCAGACTGCGCTTCCTGTACGGCTTTTTCCAGTTCTGCTGCGTGAACCTCGTCTTTATAGCGGCGCATCTGGAACTGCAGAAAACCAATAGAGGTAAGCAGGGAAAGGATGAGCCCGAGTGCAAAGGAAACAAAAACCTGCAGCGGACTGAGCCAGCCGTTTTTCGGTACAATTTCAAAATGCCAGGTGTCGTTCGGCACGGTGCAGAGAACTTCCATGGCATCGGAACGCCGGGAATTGCCGGAGTGTGCGATGGAAACGTGTTCGCCGGTGGCCGGAGAAATTTTCCAGAGTTCGTAGGTGTAGCCGGCTTCTTCCAGTGTATCCAGTTCAATTTCGTTCAGAAACGATTCCCAGTCGAGAACGAGAATCGAAAAGCCCCAGAAAGTCTGGTCACCGTTGGCATCGGTGGTATAAATCGGGTCAAAGAGCAGTGCTCCGATGTCGCCCTGCTGCAGCTCAAACGGTCCTGCAATCGTGTATTCGCCGCTCTCTTTGGCAAGGCGTGCCTCCTGTTTCCGGGCAGGATGCTCGAGCATGTTAAGTCCGAGTGCGGCTTCGTTTCCGCTCATCGGATAAATCAGTGTGACAATGCCGTCCTTTGCAAGCTCATGTGCTTTGATGACATTCTGGTCGTCCTGCATCAGCGAGGAGAGGACGGAAAACTCTTCGTCATCGACGGTATAACCGGCTTCAATCATGTGTTTCATCAGATTGGATTCGGCAAGATAATGGTTTAACTGCGATTTCACGCGGCCGATGGTCGTCTGTGCGGTATAGTCAGCTTTCAGCTTTGCTTCCTTTAACTGATTCTGATATAGAAAAACGGCGCAGAGCTCGGCAAGAAAAAATGTAATAAAAAACAGCAGAAGCGCCTGAAATCGAATCTGTTTTTGCATTAATTTTGTTTTCATATCGGATGCTCATCTAAATTTGTAATATTTCCGGCTTTTTCAGGTGATTTTTTTGAGTAAAAACGAAGGCTGGAGTTAAAAATATTATATCGGATTTACCCTGGGATTTCAATAAAAGAAGCGTTAAGTTTGAAAGAGAACAGGATGAAATGAATGGGA
>ERZ1106939.2067-NODE-2067-length-13369-cov-5.866682_pt1 | contig 13369 bp, 9 predicted proteins | sample MGYA00403669_ERZ1106939 | MGnify/ENA primary metagenome ERZ1106939 (study PRJEB35170, sample SAMEA104062447) | human gut metagenome | biome: human gut; feature: human-associated habitat; material: faeces | place: Denmark | collected 2012-09-28 ...
TGCGGAGATGGAGGCAAAAAAGAGCGTCCTTTCCGTAAAGCAGGAGATGATATCTGCCGCGTTTGACGCAGCACGCGAAGAGATAGTCAATATGCCGCGCGATAAATACACGCAGTTTCTTGCGCGTATGGCGGCCGAGGCAGCTGTCAGCGGCATGGAGGAGATAGTCTTAAATGCGCGCGACAAGGCCGAGGTCGGCAAGGCCGTCTGCAAGGCGGCAAACGAGCTTCTTTCGGCAAAGGGAACGCCCGGCAAGCTCACCGTGAGCGAGGAAACTGCCGATATTTCCGGCGGAGTTATAGTCCGCTTCGGCGGCATAGAGACAAATTGCAGCATCGACGCGCTCATTCGCCAGCGCCGCAGCGGACTTTCCACCGAAGTTGCGGCAGCTCTGTTTGAATGATGCTCCGGCGCTGCATATCCCGAAAAGGGAGGGAACGAATTGTCAAATAAAAAGTGCGTCAGAGAAAAATATCTGTATCTTTCCGCGATGCTCAGGGCAAGGGAAGCGAAGATGCTCACGCGCGATAAGGCCGAGCGCATGATAGACGCGCCGAGCTTTGACGAGGCGGCAAAGATGCTCACAGACTGCGGATATAAGGATATGTCGGGCTTTACGGCAAAGCAGGTCGAAGAAACTCTTGCCGAGCACAGAGCAGAGATTTTTGCAGAGCTTGCGCGGCTTTCGCCGAACGCGGAGCCGGTAGAGGTCTTCCGCATGAGGTATGATTACCATAATGCGAAGATCGTAATAAAAACCGAAGCCGACGGCCGCGACCGTTCGGATTTGATGAGCGCATCCGGAAGAGTAAGCCCGGAGATCTTGAAGCGCAGCTTTGCCGAGGAGAAGTATCTTGGCCTGCCGCCGGTGCTCGCCGACGCTATGGTCGAGGCAAAAAGCGCACTTGCAAGATCGCAAAATCCGCAGCTTGCCGATTTTATACTCGACAGAGCGTATTTTGCCGAGATCTGCGCGGCGGCGAAAAACCTCGGAAGCGCGTTTCTCAAAGGCTATGCGCAGATGCTTATAGACGCGGCAAACCTCAGAAGCGCTGTGCGCACGATGCGCATGAATAAGGATACGGAGTTCTTGAAAACGGCGCTCATACCGGGCGGTGGCATTGACACAGGGCGCGTCCTCGCAGCCTTTGGCTCGGGAGATACGCTTGCGTCGATATATGCGAACACGCTTTTGGAAAATGCCGCGGCTCTCGGAGCTGCCGCCGTCAAGGGCGGAACGATGACCGAGTTTGAGCTTGCCTGCGACAATGCCGTGACAGCGTATCTCACGGGTGCAAGGCTCGTCTCCTACGGCGAAGCGCCGGCCATTGCGTATCTTGCCGCTGTCGAGGGTGAAACCACCGCGCTGCGCATGATACTCACCGGGATGCTCGCCGGACTTCCGACGGAGACCATACGGGAAAGGCTGCGTGATCTTTATGCTTAAAATTGCTGTAATCGGACGGCGCGACACCGTTATGGGCTTCACCGCGCTGGGACTGGAGGCATATCCGGTCGCCGACGGCACTGAGGCAAAGGCGATACTTCGCACGCTCACCCATGACAGGGAGGACGTTGCGATCATCTACATCGAGGAGGATATCGCCGCCCAGCTTCAAAGCCAGATAGATAAATTCAAGGACAGCCCGAAGCCGGCGATAATACTTATCCCCGGCAGAGAAGGCAGCCTCGGCATGGGCCTTTCGGCTCTCAATGCCGCAGTCGAGCGTGCCATCGGCACGAACATCCTCGAGAATAATTAAGAAAGAAAGGTATCTGTATGAGCGGAACTATAATAAAGGTCTCAGGACCGCTTGTAGTCGCGGAGGGATTGGGCGACGCGAACGTTTCCGACGTTGTGCGTGTCGGTCCCGACAGACTTATAGGCGAGATACTTAATATGACGGGCGACAGCGCGTCGATCCAGGTCTATGAGGAGACCTCCGGCCTCGGACCGGGCGCGGAGGTTGAAAGCTCGGGCATGCCGATGTCCGTCGAGCTCGGACCGGGTATGCTGGAGAATATCTACGACGGTATCCAGCGCCCACTGCCGGAGATCCGCGAGCTGACCGGCGCGACCATAAGCCGCGGAACCGACGTTCCGGCGCTCAACCGCAAGAAAAAATGGACGTTTACGCCGACGGCGCACGAGGGCGATGAGCTTACAGGCGGCGACGTTATCGGCACCGTTCAGGAAACAAGCGCCATTCTGCACAAAATAATGGTGCCGCCCAACATGAGCGGCAAGCTTCTGAGCATCAAGGGCGGCGACTTCACCGTAACGGAGACCGTTGCCGTGCTTGAGGATAACAAAGGCGAAAAGCATGAGCTTACCCTGATGCAGAAGTGGCCTGTCCGTATAAGCAGACCCTATGCATCCAAGAGCATGCCTACGCGCCCGATGAACTCCGGACAGAGAATAATCGACACGCTCTTCCCGATAGCAAAGGGCGGTACTGCGGCAGTTCCCGGCCCGTTCGGCTCGGGCAAGACCGTCGTTCAGCACCAGCTTGCAAAGTGGTCGGACGTCGATATAGTTATCTACATCGGCTGCGGCGAGCGCGGCAACGAGATGACCGACGTTCTCATGGAGTTCCCGGAGCTTACAGACCCGAGAAACGGCGAACCTCTGATGAAGCGGACCGTTCTTATAGCAAACACCTCCGACATGCCCGTTGCGGCACGCGAGGCGTCTATCTACACAGGTATCACCATTGCAGAGTATTTCCGCGATATGGGCTATGACGTCGCGGTTCTCGCAGACTCCACCTCGCGTTGGGCGGAGGCTCTGCGCGAGATGTCCGGCCGACTTGAGGAAATGCCAGGCGAAGAGGGCTACCCGGCCTACCTTGCATCGCGTATCGCACAGTTTTACGAGCGCGCAGGCGTTGTCAAATGCCTCGGCTCGGATGAAAGACGCGGCTCCGTCACCGCCATCGGCGCAGTTTCGCCTCCGGGCGGCGATATCTCCGAGCCTGTTTCGCAGGCAACGATGCGTATCGTCAAGGTGTTCTGGGCGCTCGATTCGTCCCTTGCATACGCGCGCCACTTCCCGGCGATAAACTGGCTGACCTCGTATTCGCTGTATGTCGATACTCTGGCAAAGTGGTATAACGAGCAGTTCGGCCCCGAGTATATGATAAACCGCGATAAGGCGATGCATATACTTCAGGAGGAAAACGAGCTTCAGGAGATCGTCCGCCTCGTCGGTCAGGATGCGCTCAGCCCTGCCGACAGACTCACGATGGAAACGGCAAAGATGCTGCGCGAGGACTTCCTGCAGCAGAACGCTTTCGTCGATGAGGATGCATATTCGTCCTATGACAAGCAGTTTGAGCTTATGCGCATGATACTCACCTTCGATGCGCTCGGCCGCGATGCACTCGGCAAGGGCGCAGATATGAAGGCGCTGTTTGCAATCGGAGCAAAGGAGCGCATAGGCCGCGCAAAAATGGCGGCTCCCGATACATACAAGGCCGAGTACGCTTCGATACTTGAGCAGATGAAGAACGAGATCGATGCGGTCATCGCAGGAGGTGAGGACGCATGATTAAAGATTATAAGACCATACGACAGATAGCAAATCCGCTGATGATCGTCGAGCAGGTCGAGGGCGTCACATATGACGAGCTGTGCGAGATCGAGCTTCCCAACGGTGAGGTTCGCCGCGGCAAGGTCCTCGAGGTCGAGGGCGACAGAGCGGTCGTTCAGCTGTTTGACTCGGCTCAGGGCATTAACCTTGCGCAGACTAAGGTCAGATTTCTCGGTCATCCTCTGGAGCTTGCGGTTTCCGAGGATATGCTCGGCCGCGTATTCAACGGCATGGGTCAGCCCATCGACGGCGGTCCCGAGCTTCTTGCGGAGGCTCACCGCGATATTAACGGCATGCCCATGAACCCGGCGGCGCGCGCGTATCCGGCGGAGTTTATCCAGACCGGCGTTTCCACCATCGACGGCCTGAACACCCTCGTTCGCGGCCAGAAGCTGCCCATATTCTCGGCCTCAGGCCTTCCGCACGCTGCGCTCGCGGCGCAGATCGCGCGTCAGGCGCGCGTTCTCGGCGACGGTGAGAACTTCGCTGTTGTCTTTGCGGCGGTCGGCATCACGTTTGAGGAATCCGAATACTTCATCGAAGACTTCAAACGCACCGGCGCTATCGACAGAACGGTTGTGTTTTCAAACCTTGCAAACGACCCAGCGGTTGAACGTATCGCAACTCCGCGTATGGCGCTGACCGCGGCAGAGTACCTTGCGTTTGAAAAGGATATGCACGTTCTTGTCATCATAACCGATATCACAAACTATGCCGAAGCTCTTCGTGAGGTCTCCGCGGCAAAGAAGGAAGTCCCCGGCCGCCGCGGCTATCCCGGCTATCTGTACACCGACCTTGCGACGATGTACGAGCGCGCCGGCCGCCGTGTGGGCCGCGCCGGCTCGATCACGATGATCCCCATCCTGACCATGCCGGAAGACGACAAGACCCACCCGATCCCCGACCTTACCGGCTATATCACCGAGGGCCAGATTATCCTCAGCCGCGATCTGTACCGCAAGGGCGTCGTTCCCCCGGTGGACGTGCTGCCGAGCCTCTCCCGACTCAAGGATAAGGGCATCGGCGAGGGCAAGACCCGCGCCGACCACGCCGGTACGATGAACCAGCTGTTCGCGGCCTACGCCCGCGGCAAGGAAGCCAAGGAGCTTATGACGATCCTGGGCGAAGCGGCGCTGAGCGACGACGACAAGCTCTACGCGAAGTTCGCCGAAGAGTTTGAAAAGCGCTATGTCTCCCAGGGTAATGAGACCAACCGCTCCATTGAAGAGACGCTCACCATCGGCTGGGAGCTGCTCTCCATCCTGCCCGAGCGCGAGCTCAAGCGCATCAAGCCGGAGTTCATTGCGAAGTATCTTCCCAAGAAGCAGCAGTAATGCGCTTCGCGGAAAGGAAGAGGTGATCCCATGGCAACCATAACACCGACCCGAATGGTGCTCAACCAGATGAAGGGCCGACTGAAAACCGCCTCCCGCGGCCATAAGCTGCTCAAGGACAAGCGCGATGAGCTGATGCGTCAGTTTATGGACGTTGTCCGCCGCAACAAGGAGCTGCGCACGAAGGTCGAGCAGGGACTGACCGAAGCGTTCGGCGCGCTGAGCGTGGCGAGCGCGGTCATGTCGCCGGAAATGCTCGAGCAGGCGCTGCTCTATCCGCGGCAGAGCGTGGCGCTCGATGTGAGCTTCAAGAACATTATGAGCGTCAACGTCCCGGTCTACGATTTCCAGACCAAAACCGCCGAGGAAGGGGACATCTTCCCCTACGGTCTCGCGCAGACCTCCGGCGAGCTGGACGACGCCATGACCGCTCTCTCGGGCGTGTTTGAGGACATGCTGGAGCTGGCGCAGGTAGAAAAAACGATGCAGCTTCTCGCGCAGGAGATCGAAAAGACGCGCCGCCGCGTGAACGCGCTCGAGTACGTCATGATCCCCGATCTGCAGAAGAACATCAAATACATCTCCATGAAGCTTGAGGAGAACGAAAACTCCACGAAGGTACGCCTCATGAAGGTGAAGGAAATGGTCTTGCAGGACGCGCACCATTACCAGTATTGATTATGCGAAAAGGCACTCTCGTAAGAGAGTGCCTTTTGCGCCGTGAAGGGGGGCATGAGTGTGTTTGAAGAGATCCGGGGCAGCGAGAGCTGGCTGTCTGTGGAAAAGATCGAAAAGGGCTGGTCGAGCGACGAAAAATACCATGTCCGGACGCAGGACGGGCGGTATCTGCAGCTGCGTATTTCCGCACCGGAGCGATATGCGGCGAAGAAAAAGGAATGCGAGATCATCGAAAAATTCTCATCTCTCGGTTTTCCGATATCCGAGCCGGTAGGGTTCGGGCGGTGCGCTGCGGGGACGTATATGCTGCTCACGTGGGTCGAGGGCGACGATCTGGAAAAGGTTCTGCCCACGCTGCCGAAGGAAGAGCAGTACCGTCTCGGACGCGAGGCGGGCGGCATCCTGCGCAGGATCCATTTGCTGCCGCTGGACGCGGCGGATGTGCCGGAGGAGACAAAAGGAAAGAAAGCTCCGCCAGCTCGAACGCTACGAGGCGTCGGACGTGCGGATACCCGGCGACGAAGGCACCATCGCTTTCGTGCGGGAGAATATCGACGCGATATGGACGCAGCCGCCGGTATACCTGCACGGGGATTTCCATCCGGGAAATCTGGTGTACCGGAGGGACGGTTCGCTCGGCGTGATCGACTTCAACCGTTGGGAGGTTGGTGACCCGTACGAGGAATTCTATAAACTTGAATGCTTCGGTGTCGAGGCCAGCGCGGCGTACTGCGCGGGACAGATCGACGCTTATTTTGCCGGAAACGTGCCGGAAAACTTCTGGAAGGCGCTTGCCGTATACAGCGCCCACGCGGCGCTTTTCTCGATCGTCTGGGCGAAGCCGTTTGGTGCAAGGGATGTCTCCGAAATGAAAGCGCGCGCTGTGCGCATCATCCGCGACTACGATTTCTTCCGGACGCTCGTGCCGAAATGGTATTCCGAGATCACCTGCCGGTGAGAGAGCCCCACCATTCGAGCAGACGGAAGCGAAGGACGTAGCCCTCGCCGTCCTCGGTGATGAGCTTTACGTCGTCATCGGAGAGCACGGCGGCTTCCTGCGCGGTCTCCACGCCCGATGTACAGAGCGGAGGATACACCACGCACCACCAGTTTCGCCCGCTGCCCGCGCCGAGCGTTATGCGAAGCGACGTATACACGCCCGCCGGGAGCGAGAATGTTTCGTATTCCCGCGTGGGGTACGTTTCACGCCCGAGCTCCACGCGGGCGCTGCCGCCGCTTGCAGTCTCCGCGATACGCTGAAGCTCCCCCGACGCCGCGGCAATCACTGCGGCGGCATCCTGCGCGCCGGACGCGGCTTCCAGCCGCGGCGTGAGATACGCGAGCAGCGCATCCCGCACCTCGAGCTTTACGCGCTGATCCTCCGCGCTGTCGGACGCGGCGATCACGTGCAGCCGCACGACCTTGTCCGCAAGCGCACTCTGCCGCCCCTGCGCCCACACGCCGGTGAGCAGCGTTACGCACACCGCCGCGAGCAGCGCCGTTTCCCACGGCCGCAGCCTGTCGTTTTTATGCATAAAAAGAACCGCCCTTCTATGTAGGTTATACACATAGTATGGGCGGTTTTTGTGTTTTTTAAACCGATGCGGTCAGGGCTGCGGTGTTTCCGCGGGAGGTTCGGGCGTCGGCTCCGGCATGGAGAGGTCGATGTCCGTGATGATCTGGCAGGCGGGAAGTGCCTCCTGCAGCGAGCGCACCATATCGGCGGTGAGAGCCGGATTTCCGGTGATGTTCAGCGTGCGGAGCTGCGTGAGCGAGCGGAGCGCCGCAAGGGAGTTCAGGTCGTTATAGCTGAGATCAAGCTCCTCAAGCGCGGTGCAGCCGGAGAGCGCGGTGATGTCGCGCAGGGCGTTGTGATCGAGAATGAGTCGCCGCAGCGCCGTGTGGCCGGTGAGAGCGGAGAGATCGCAGAGGTTGTTATAGCCCAATTGCAGCTCCTCCACGGAGAACAGCTCCGCGAGCGGCGCAAGGTCGGTGAGCGTGTTGCCGTAGGCGCTCAGCCGCCGCAGCTGGTGAAATTTCTCAATGCCGGAGAGCGTTGTGAGTCCCAGCGCGTCCACCGTCACATCGGAGGCGTCCGACGAGAAGGACTGGTCGCCGAAAACGACGGTATAGTACTTCGGCTCATGGACGATCTGGCAGCTCGGCAGCGCCGATTGCAGCGCGTCGATGCCCTCGGCGGTGACGCCGTCGTTGTTTTCAAGCTTCAGGTACGAGAGCGAGCGCAGCGACGAGAGAAGCTCGTTATCGAGATCGCTCCGTCCCGTGGCGCTCAGATCAAGCGAGGTGAGCTTCGGCAGCAGGGCGAGCGTGGAGATATCGGCGATCGGGTTGTTCGAGAGATTGAGCTCGCGCAGCTCCGAGCAGCCGGAGAGCGCGGAAATGTCCGTGATGCCGCGGCCCGAAAGGTCGAGCGATTCGACCGATTCGGTGAAGTCCAGCCCGCCGAGAGACACCGGACGCGAGCCCTTCACGACGCTGTCGCTGAATATGCGGCAGCCGGGCAGCGCTTTTTGCAGGTCTTCGAGCACATAGTCCGCGATCTCCACGCCCTGAATGGAGAGCGTCGTGAGCGCAGAGAGCGGCGAGAGGACGGAAAGATCGGCGACCGGATTCCGGTCGAGATACAGCGTGCGAAGCTGCGAGAGCGAGGCGAGCGGCGAAGCGTCCGCCATGGCGTTATCGGAGAGAATGAGCGTGCGCAGCTGCGTAAGTCCTGCAAGAAAATGCACGTCCGAAATATTGCAGTTCGTAAGCGAGAGCGTCGTGAGATTTCCGAGCGAGGCGATGGAGGCGCAGTCCCCGGCAGAGAGCGTCTTTCCGGCAAGCTCAAAGCTGTCCGCCGCGGGATCGACATCCACTCCGGCGATGGTGAGACCGGCGGAGGCACTGGGGGCGGCGGTCACTTCGGGCGTCGGTGCCGCGTCCGCGTCGGATTTCCCGCCGGACGGACCCTGCAAAAGCAGAAACAGCAGCGCCAGCGCCAGCAGGACAAAGCCTGCTGCGGCGAGTATGTACTGTATTTTCTGTTTCTTTGTGATCGGATGCATGGCGTCCTCCCGGTACAGCAATATATCAAATCATAAGTATAGCCGTTTTACCGCCGCTCGTCAATCGGCGAAAAAAGTAAACGGCTGCGTCTTAGTATAAGACGCAGCCGCCCGAAAAAAGTTCCGCCTCAGGTCTCCGGCACATATTCGGCGGGATCAACGGTGCTGCCGCCGCGCCGCATGGCGAAGTGGAGATGCGCCTCCTCGCCGGATTCGGCGAGCGCCGTTGAGCCGACGGCGCCGACCGTGTCGCCGCAGGCGACCATCTGCCCGACGCCGACGGCGGGGGAGACGTCGAGATTGGCGTACACGCTCACGACATCGTTCCCGTGGTCGATCTCCACAACGGTGCCGAGAAGATCGTCCTCATACACCGCCGTCACCGTGCCGCCGGATACGGCAAGCACCGGCTCGCCCGCGGCGCATGCGATGTCCCAGCCGCGGTGAACGCGCCAGTCGGCCATCGTGCGGTCATAGGAGAGCGCCTCCGCGCTGAAGCCGCGAAGCAGCACGCCGTTTACCGGACGGATGAACTGCGGAGCGCTCTCGTTCACCGATACCGGAACGTCCGGCATCTCCTCCTGCACGGCGGGGGCCTGCGCCTCCGGCATCTCCTCGCCCTCCGCGGCGGGCAGGACGCCCGTGCCGAGCGGGAGACGCTCGTCCTCCTCCGTGTTCATAACGGGGATGCTGCCCTGCGGCGGCGCGGTCTCCTGCGCCGAAGCCGTGATGTTCGTTTCCTTGACCGGATCGCGCTCTACATCAGCCCTGCTTCCGCGCCCAACCAGCCAGAACGAAGTCCCGACCAGAACGGCGCACAGAAGAAGGACTATGTAGAAGCCCTTCCCGGCAAAGAACGCATTCAGCTTTTTGCTGAAGCCTTTCTTTTCCTCCATGGTTAACCTCCTCGATTTGGGATTCGAGGGTATTTTTACCGGTACGAAAAGAATTTATACACGCCCTCCGCGTCGTTCACATTTTGTTTTCAGAAATAACACAGTCTGTTTAGGAAACTTCGGGGGATTTCCGGTAATATACAGACAGTCGGACGAAGCAAGACAGACAAAACCTCCAATTATTTCTTTCCCTCTCATTTCTCCCCTTTCTTGGGCGATCGTCCAGCCCGCAGCCGGTCCTCTCTCCCGGCGGCAAATCGGATGGCAAAAGCGGAACGGCGTTATACGTCGTTCCGCTTTTGGCGTTTAGATAAGATCGTAAGAGTGCATTCCCCTTTTTGACCGGAGCCCCCGATGATAAACATTTTACTTGCAAAAGCAAATCTGAACATATATAATTTTCCCAGACACGAAGTCCGTAAACCCGATGAAATTATGCAATTTTATCGATCTGCGACATTGTGTCATTTTTGTATCAAGGGGGACAAACCATGTCTCGTCTGAAAAAAGCCCTGTGCCTGTTTCTTTCGGTGGTTTTCCTGTTCCAGCTTTTGCCGGTAACGGCATTGGCGGCGGATGGGGATGCCTCCTATACGAACGAAAGCTTCCAGCCGGTGGATATGTCGGACGCCGTGGCGGCGGACGAGATCGCCGTGCTCGGGGAAGATACCTCCCTGCGCGAGGAGTTCACGAAACAGTATACGTTGGAAAACGGGGCCAAAATGGCGGTCGTGTACCCCAGCGCCGTGCACTACGAGGAGAACGGCGCGTGGCAGGACATCGACAACCGCCTGAACGAGACCACGGCCTCGTATACCGTGGCCGCGCATGCGGGCGTGCCGACCGGCGCGGTCGTGAGCGAGGAGCAGGGCGGCGGCATTACGGACGCTGCCGGAACGGCTTCCGTGGACGCAGCGCTGGACTACAGCGAAACGCTGGATATCACCGAACCGGCGCTGCGCAACGCCGCGGGAGCGCTCTCCGTGACGTTCCCCACGTCGCTCACGGATACGAACCGCATCGCCGTGACGCACCGCGGATATACCCTGTACTTCCGTCCGGACGGCGCGTCGTCGTCGTCCGCGGTGTCGTCCGCACCGGAAACGCCCGCGGGCGCGAATGCTCGCATGACCGCCGTGCATACCGAAAGCAGCGTCACCTATGCGGGCGTATACGGCGGCGCAGACATCCGTTACGACCTCCAGAGCAACTCTCTCAAAGAAAGCTATATCCTCCAAAGCCTCGCTTCTACGTCGGAGGTCTACTCCTCCACCATCGCGGCGCCGGGACTCACGCCCAAGCTCCACGAGGACGGCAGCATCGACTTCACGGACGAGAACGGCGAGATCATCTTCTATATCCCGCCCTCGTACCTCTACGACGCGGACGGGCTCATCGGCAATGTCGCGGTCGAGCTGTATACGCTAAACACCGGCGAATATGCCATGGTCTGCCGCCCGGACCATGACTGGCTTTCCGACTCTGTGCGCAGCTGGCCTGTGACGCTCGACCCCACGATCTATACCATGCTCAGCACCTCCAGCTTCGAGGACTGCTATGTCACTACTGCCGGAGCGCGCTACTCTTATCCCTATACGAATAATCTTATCGTCGGCAACGCCGGAACGAGCGGCACCTGCCGCACGTTCATCCGCATCAATGACCTGCCCTCCATCGGCAGCTCGGACGTCATTATAAGCGCCAAGCTGCACTATTACTGCGAGTTCAGCTCCAAGGTCCCCGGCACGCTCGAGAGCAGCATCTATCCGGTCTCCGCCGCCGAACGGCTCGACTATACGGAAATCTCCTGGAACAATCAGCCGGCATACGATGAGACCGCGCTCGACTTCAAGCTCAACAACAACCGGCGCATGGGCTATAACATCTTCGACATCACCCGCGCGGCGCGCGGGTGGTACGCCGGAGAGCTCAACAACGGACTTATGATAAAGTCCATGGACGAGAGCACCTACTGCTGGTATTACTACTACGCAAAGGAAAACAGCGGCAACAACCGCTATCCCAAGCTGGAGATCTTCTACATCAACACGAGCGGCCTCGAAGAGTGCTGGGACTACACGTCCCAGAGCCTCGGCCGTGCGGGCACGGCGTATGTGCAGGACTTCTCGGGCAACTACCTTCTCAGCCGCACGGACATGAGCTACGGCGGCAGCCGGATGAGCGCCGCGCCGGGCTTCTGCTACAGTCTCGCCGCCAGAGCAAATGATATTGGATACGGCTACGGCTGGCGCAGCAACTACGCGCAGAGCATCGAGGCATGCACCGTCTCCGGCACGAGCTATTACCGCTGGACGGACGGGGACGGCACGGAGAAGTACTTTGTCTCCGCGAACGGCGTATGGAAGGACGAGCTGGGGTACGGGTATACCCTGACGGTCTCCGACAGCGGATACACCATCACGGACAAGAAGAGCAACACCATGGAGTTCTCGTCCGCGGGACAGCTCACCGCCGTAAAGGACGCCTACGGGAACGCCATAAGCATCACGTCGGACGGCAGCCGCGTTACGGCCCTCACGGACGGCGCGGGGCGGCACTATGCCTTCACCTACGCAGACGGCCGCCTCACGCAGCTCACCTATACCGGCGCGGGTTCGGACGCCATCGAGACGGTGACGTATGCGTATACCGCGGCGGGCGACCTCGCCTCCGTCACCTATCATGACGGGGAGAGCGTAACGTACGCTTGGGACGGCGCGCACATCATGACCTCCGCCTCGGACATCGAGAACGCGGACGGCAGCCGCGATACGCTCTCCGTCTCGTGCTCGTCCGCCAGCCCCGCGCGCACGACGGCGCTTTCGTACAACTCGCGCAATACTTCCGTAACATCCCTGACATTCGCCTACGGCGACAACACGACGAAGGTGACGGACAACCTCGGGCGGTACGTCATCTACCAGTTCAACAACTTCGGCAACACGACGGCGGTGTACAACAGCGCGGGACAGGCGCTGTATGGGCGGTACGCGCAGGACGAGAGCGCCTCGAACCGCGCCAACCAGCTGCTTTCGAGCTCCCGCCTCCAGAGCGCGTACCGGACAGGGGACACCACGTCCGTAACGGTGCAGATCGGGGACACATCCGAGACGATCTCGCTCGTGGACCACGTCAACCTCCTCTCGAACGGCGACATCTCCGCAGACATCTCCGGCACATGGACCGGCACGGCAACAAGCGGCACAGACGGAGCGGTGAACGTGGAAAACGCCGCAGGGGAGACTCGCGGCGGACTGGATACGAACGCGCTGCACCTGACGGGCAAGGGGATGGTCTCGAAGCGGTATACGCAGACGGTGACGGTCTCCGGCACGGCGGGGGATATCTTCACGTTCGGCGGCTGGGCGAAGGCGGCGACCGTTCCTCTGGACAGCGCGTCCATGGAGACCCGGACGGACTACCCGCGCCGGGCGGGCATTGCGGTAACGCTCTATAACGGCACGACCGCCGCTGGAACGAGCTACGTCCCCGTGAATGAGGACGTGCATTACTGGCAGTTCCTCTCCGGTAAGCTCACTGCCACCGGCGACTATACGAGCGTGGAATATGCGTTCGTCTATGAGAACAACGGGAACGAAGCGTGGTTCGACGGCGCGCAGCTCTTCCGCGAACCGTTCGACTATGTGTATACCTACGACGATGACGGCAATCTCACGTCCGTAAAGAATCCGGACGGCACGACGACCACGTATACCTACGTCGAGGGTACGAGCGATGTGGCGACGATCACGATGCCGGGCGGCGGGCAGTATTCGTATACCTATAACGATAACCACCAGC
>ERZ1106939.2070-NODE-2070-length-13356-cov-7.500338_pt1 | contig 13356 bp, 10 predicted proteins | sample MGYA00403669_ERZ1106939 | MGnify/ENA primary metagenome ERZ1106939 (study PRJEB35170, sample SAMEA104062447) | human gut metagenome | biome: human gut; feature: human-associated habitat; material: faeces | place: Denmark | collected 2012-09-28 ...
ATCTGGTTTTTCTGCGAATACCTTACGGATAGCAGCTGTCATAGCCAGGCGAGAGTCTGAGTCGATGTTGATTTTGCAAACAGCAGACTTAGCGGCTTTACGCAGTTCCTCTTCAGGAATACCGATAGCAGCTTTCAGTGCACCACCAAACTGGTTGATAGTTGCAACCTCTTCTTCAGGAACTGAAGATGATCCGTGAAGAACGATAGGGAATCCCGGAAGTTCTTTCATTACACCGTCCAATACGTCGAATGCCAACGGAGGAGGAACCATACGGCCTGTCTTCGGATCGATGTGGCACTGTTCCGGAGTAAATTTGTAAGCACCGTGAGAAGTACCGATTGAGATAGCCAAAGAGTCGCAACCAGTGCGAGTAGCGAAGTCGATTACTTCTTCAGGGTCAGTATATGTGTGATGGTCGGAAGAAACTTCATCTTCTACCCCAGCCAATACGCCAAGTTCACCTTCTACAGTTACGTCAAACTGGTGAGCGTATTCAACAACTTTCTTAGTCAATGCTACGTTTTCTTCGTAAGGAAGGTGAGAACCATCGATCATTACTGAAGAGAAACCAGAATCGATACAAGATTTGCAAGTTTCGAATGTATCTCCGTGGTCAAGGTGAAGAACAATTTCAGGATGTTTGCAACCCAATTCCTTAGCGTACTCAACAGCACCCTGAGCCATGTAACGCAACAGCGTAGCGTTGGCATACTGACGGGCACCCTTAGATACCTGAAGAATAACCGGAGACTTTGTTTCAACTGCAGCCTTGATGATAGCCTGCATCTGTTCCATATTGTTGAAGTTGAATGCCGGAATAGCATATCCACCTTTGATAGCCTTAGCAAACATCTCTCTTGTGTTTACCAGTCCTAAATCTTTGTAATTAACCATTTTGTTTAAATTTTATTGTTAGTGAATTAAAATTCTACGCAAAAGTAATCATTATCCTTTAAAGTAAAGAACTTGACGGGAATAAAATATCCGGCTCATCCTACCAAATCCATTCTATTTTAAAGCTATTGGCTTCATTTAACAGATTATTGTAATCTCTATATTACAAACTCTTTGCATTTATCTCTGCCAGCCATACTTTTGCCATCTATACTTCTATCAACAAAAAAGCCGGAGAACATGTTTGCTCTCCGGCATCTGTTTACACATTATTATGTAATACTAATTTTTCAGATAGATGATGGTCGGCAAATGGTCACTGTAACCGTTCAGCCAAGTCCTGCCCCCATGCGTACGCAAGGGGGAACCTTTGTATTTGCCATCCTGCTGAATCAGATAATCGCGGATGAAAACTTCATTGTGATCATAGCGCAACCCTTTCTTAGCCTTCAGCAACGGTTTCGAAATGACAATCTGGTCAAACAAGTTCCACTTGCCCCGATAGAGCAATGTCCCCACTCCCTTGTCTTCCAGCGTCACCCACCAGGGATTGTAGAATTCGCCTTTCTTCACCTGCTTCGGATATTTGCGCGCTCCCAGCACCTCCATGCTTTCGTCCATCGGGTCGTCATTCATATCCCCCATCACGATGAGCTTCAGCTTCTTGTCGCTACGCATCAGAGAGTCCTTCAAGGCCTTTACCTGCCTGGCTGCATGCACACGCACCGGCGACTTTGCCCCACGGGAGGGCCAGTGGTTCACTATCACGCAGACACGCTCTCCCGCCAGTTGTCCGTCCACAATCAAGAAGCCACGCGTCAAGTGCACCGTATCCCCCTCAAAAGGAGTGGAAAGCACCAACTTTGAGTGGGTAACGCTGAATTGCTTCGGGTCGTACAGCAAGGCACAGTCGATGCCCCGTCTGTCCGGTCCTTCATAATGCACGAACTCATAATTGGAAATGGCCGGCTGCTTCACGAGGTCTTCCAGCACCCGGCTGTTCTCTGCCTCTGCCACACCGATGAATGCCGGACCTTCCGGCACTAAATCACGCGAAAGGGACCCCAACACTTTGGAAAGGTTCTGCAGCTTGGACTCATACTTCTTTGCCGTCCATTGGTAACTGCCGTTAGGCAGGAACTCATAGTCATTCTTACCTGCATCATGAATCGTATCAAATAAGTTCTCAAGATTGTAGAACGCAACACTATACAGTTTCCGTTCCGCATTTTGTGCCCCCAGCGTTGCCACGCACAGCCAGAAAGAGCATAAGACAAGTAGTTTCCTCATAAATTCACAAGATTAAGTCCTGCAAAAATCAGAAATAAAATGCGATAAACCTACTAAATAAAAATAAATCTGAATTTATTTTGTAGAGTCTCCAACTTGCACTATCTTTGCGCTCTGAAAAGAAGACCATTACACTATTTATTACCAAAATAGTAACAGAATATAAATTTTTAAAAGAAAATATCAAAATGAAAAAAGGTATTCATCCTGAAAATTACCGTCCGGTAGTATTTAAAGATATGTCAAATGGTGACATGTTCTTGTCTCGTTCAACCGTAAATACGAAAGAAACCATCGAGTTTGAAGGTGAAACTTATCCGTTGGTAAAGATGGAAATCTCTAACACTTCTCACCCGTTCTATACTGGTAAATCTACATTGGTGGATACAGCTGGTCGCGTTGATAAGTTCATGAGCCGCTACGGTGACCGTAAGAAGAAATAAAATTGACTTCTTTTGAAGTTAAAAGAGGGAAGACTTTCACGAAGTCTTCCCTTTTTTATTATAGGAAATTCCCTATCACTTTGTAGGGAAAAGAACGGGAAAGAGAGAAAACTCTTTCCTATTTTTGTATCAGCAATTTTGATTGCAAGTCAATTGTACAAACCATAAACGAATCCATATGAAACGTCTTATCACTTTCGTTATCCTCGCCGTCCTCCTCTCCACGGCAGGATTTGCTGCCAGACAGAAAGACTTGAGCGGCCCGATTGCCATAAAAGGCGAACTACAACAACAGTATGAGAATTTTCCTGCCGGCACTCCCGTAGTGATCCGCAAGGTAGTGAAAATGAAATCGGCAGACCAAGCAGGTCCCGACATTTTCTATGCAACCGAAATCAATGGTATACAATTCGCAGTACCTGCTTCTGCTCTGAAGACCATTAAACTCTCACCTCCCGAAACCAATCAGGAGTTTTGGCAGCAAACTTATCTGAAACAACATCTGTATGAGTATTTCGGCGAACGCGGATATAACTCTAAGTTGCGCAAGGAAGTGGACGAAGAATGTCGGGACTACCTGTACAAGCTGGAAGAGATCGGCTATGAGGATGATTTCATCACTTCGTATGTACAGAATATCTTTGCGAAACTGACTGCCACCGGCATAGATCCCAATCGCAGCGAACGGTTGAATGTACGCGTCATCCAGTCGCCCGAACCGGATGCTTACATGCTGCCCAACGGCACAATGCTGATTAGTACCGGTCTGCTCTGCACACTTGATTCGGAGGATGAACTTGCCGCCATTATTGCCAATGAGATGTCTCATTTTGTGCTGGACCATCAGGTTAATAACATCTACCGTGCTGAACGCCGTGCCAAGCGGGCAGCTTTTTGGGGAACGGTTCTTGCCGTCACTGCCGAAGTAGCCCTGGAAGTGGCATACTGGGATGACGATGATACGGCTTTAGGTGTAGGCGCCGTTGCCAGCATCGGAAGCGTTGCCGCCCTGCTGAATGTAAATGTAGTGAATCGCCTGGGAATGAATTACAAGAATAACCAGGAATACGCAGCCGACCGGGTTGCACGTGAGTTATTGGAATTCAAGGGGATGAATCCCGATGGATTGGCGTCTGCACTTTCCAAAGTCATCGGTTACTATAATATACAGCAACGTGGTCATAAGCTGCTTCGCTACGGCAGCATCGACAACCTGAAAAAGCGAATAGACAAAGCCGGTGAGGCAGAAAATCAAATCAGTCATCCTTATCTTAAAGCGACATCGGATGTAGTGACTTTCAACGCAGCCATGAATATGGCAGACCAACGGTATGAAGAAGCCGAAAGATTAATACAGAAGAATATCAATAACAATCTGGCCACCGACCATGATTACGTTATCTTAGCGAAATCACGGATGGCGCTTTACAACACAGAAGAGGTAAACGAAGAATGTGCCACCCTGCTTTGGAAAGCCAAAGAACTAGCAGGAGACAGTCCGAATCTTGACATATATAAACAAGAGATTCTATTGCTAATGCGCATGAATAAACAGGCTAAAGCCGCAGACACATTGAAGGAATATCTGGGATTACTTTCCCGGTATCAGGGACAAGGGGTGCAAGGAGAAGAGGAAGAATGGACAAGCAAAGAAATAGCCTGGGCCAATCAATTATTAGATAAAATCAACAGACTATAAAGGAAAGAGTGTTATAAAGTCTTTTTCACCACAGATTACACGGATTTACACAGATTAAATTATCAATATAAATATCTGTGTAAATCCGTGTAATCTGTGGTGAAAAAAACTCCTCTTATTTACGGAATGGCGGACGAACCACTACCGCTTTCAGTTTGCGTCCACGCATATCAATGCAAATTTCCGTACCTATCTTGCTATATTCCGGTTTTACATAGCCCATACCGATACCAATCTTGCGAGTAGGCGACATAGTACCTGAGGTTACTACTCCGATAGCTTCACCCTCTGTATTGAACAGTTCATATCCATGACGGGGAATTCCACGGTCCACCATTTCAAAACCGACCAACTTACGGACAGTACCTTCCGTTTTCTGCTTTTCAAGCATCGGACGATTGATAAAGTTCTTACCTTCAGCAAACTTGGTAATCCATCCCAAACCGGCTTCAATAGGAGATGTCGTATCATCCAGATCATTGCCATACAGACAGAAGCCCATTTCCAGACGTAGCGTGTCGCGTGCACCCAGGCCGATCGGTTTGATACCTTCAGGCTTACCGGCTTCGAAGATGGCATTCCAGATCGTCATGGCATCATCCGGGTAAAAATAAAGTTCGAAGCCACCGGCTCCGGTATATCCCGTATTGGAGATGATGACGTTCTTGCAACCTGCAAATTCACCCGTCACAAACGAATAGTAAGGAATGGAAGACAGGTCGACCGGAGTCAGGCGCTGCAAAACTTCGACGGCTTTCGGGCCCTGGACAGCCAACTGTGCAGTACGGTCGGAAGAGTTTTCCAGTTCCGCCCCTACTGTATTATGGCTCACGCACCAATCCCAATCTTTGGCGATGTTACCCGCATTGACAACCAAAAGGTATTTTTCCGGTTCATAATGATAGACCAGCAGGTCGTCCACGATACCGCCCTTGTCATTCGGAAAGCAAGTATATTGAGCTTTGCCGATCGGCAACACGGAAGCGTCGTTCGAGGTAACGCTCTGGATAAAAGCCAGCGCGTTCGGGCCTTTTACCCAAAACTCGCCCATGTGGGAGACATCGAACACACCCACACCATTCACAACGGTCATGTGTTCGTCGATAATACCGGTGTATTCGATCGGCATGTTGAAACCTGCAAATTCATGCATTTTGGCACCGAGTGCAATGTGCACATCGGTAAACGGAGTTGTTTTCATGATTTATGATTTGTGATTTATGATGTATAATTACCTTTGACCAATAGTTCTGCTATTTTAACGATCGTCTCCATGCTCTTTTCAAGCGACTTGACCGGGAGGAATTCATACCGTCCGTGGAAGTTCAACCCGCCTGCGAAGATATTCGGGCAAGGCAGTCCCATGAAAGAAAGGCGAGCACCGTCCGTACCTCCACGGATCGGCTTCACCAAAGGTGTGACACCGGCTTCCTTCATGGCGTCGAACGCCAAGTCCACGATGAACTTCTTCGGTTCGACCACTTCACGCATATTGTAATACTGGTCGCGCAGTTCGAGCGTCGTACTGCCCGGATGCATCTCGTTCATTCGCTTCACCAACTCGTGCAGCAACTCTTTCTTCCGTTCGAAAGCAGTGCGCACATGGTCGCGTATGATATAGGAAAGAGAAGCCTCCTCGACCGTTCCGCTTATGCCGGTCAGATGGAAAAAGCCTTCATAACCGGTCGTATGTTCGGGACGTTGCGCGACAGGCAGCCAAGAGGCGAACTCTACCGCCAGCAACGATGCGTTCAGCATCTTGTCCTTGGCATATCCCGGATGTACGTTCAGCCCTTTGAAAACGACTTTGGCTCCGGCAGCATTGAAGTTCTCGTATTCCAACTCGCCGATCTGTCCGCCGTCGATCGTATAGGCCCATTCGCAACCGAACTTTTCGACATCGAAGTAGTCGGCTCCGGCTCCGATCTCTTCGTCGGGCGTAAACCCTACGCGAATCTTGCCGTGTTCGATCTCCGGATGATCCTTCAAGTATTTCATGGCGGCGATGATAGCAGCCACTCCTCCCTTATCATCCGCCCCTAACAGGGTTTTGCCGTTGGTCACGATAATATCCTGTCCTTTATAATCGTCCAGTTCGGGAAACATAAGCGGCGAAAGCACCACGCTTTCTTCGGCGCACAACACGATATCCCCCCCTTCGTAACTTACGATACGCGGCTCGACATCCTTGCCCGACATATCGGGGCTGGTATCCAGATGGGCGATAAAGCCGATTGTCGGAACTTCCTTCGCCGTATTGGCAGGCAGGGGAGCCATCAGGTAGCTCTTGTCATCGAGGGTGATGTCTTCCAATCCTATCTCTTCCAACTCTTTCACCAACGCTTCGGCAAACACGCGCTGTCCCGGCGTACTGGGAGTCACACCCGTGGTTTCGCTCGACTCGGTGTCGAACGTCACGTACTTCAAAAATCTATCTGTTACAGTCATAAGCTTATCATTAATATTACAAGCCATAAAAGTAATTAAAGTGTCACTAACAACAAAAAAATCATGCGCATTTCTGCACATGATTTTCCTTATTTCATCCGATCATATCTCTTTAGAAACAACTGCTTCCGTCGAAACAATGCGTACAAACTTTGCATTTCGGTAAGCCGATTGCCTCGATGAGTGTTTCCAGCGTATTGAACTTTAATGATGACAGTCCAAAACGCTCACGGATAACTTCTACCATTTTCTCGTACTCCGGCGAACCCGTAGTGGCATATTTCTCAAGATTTTTGTTTTCATCACCTTCCAACTCCTTAATGACACGGCGGGTAATCAACTCCAAATCTCCTTTGGATGCTGTGAAGCCTACAAACGGACAGCTATATATCAACGGCGGACAGGCAATACGAATGTGTACTTCTTTCGCTCCATACTCATAAAGCACCTTTACATTATCGCGCAACTGAGTTCCACGGACAATGGAATCGTCACAAAACAGAAGGCGTTTACCTTCCAGCATGGCACGGTTGGGAATGAGTTTCATCTTTGCCACCAACGAACGCATTTCCTGCCTGCTGGGAGTGAAACTACGCGGCCAAGTCGGAGTATATTTTGAAATGGCGCGATGATAAGGCACTCCCTTTCCTTCGGCATATCCTAGCGCCATACCGACACCGGAATCGGGTATGCCGCACGTACAATCCACTTCCGAGGTATCGGTCTGTCCCATTTTCAGTCCGGAAACAAAGCGTACATCTTCCACATTCTTTCCCTCATAGCATGAAGTGGGAAAACCATAATAAACCCATAGGAAAGAACATATCTGCATCTCCTCATTAGGTTTGCGCATCTGCTCCACCCCTTCTGCATGCAGACGGACAATCTCGCCCGGTCCCAGATAGCGGTCTATTTCATATCCCAAGTTCGGGAAACTGCTCGATTCACTTGTGGCTGCATATGCTCCATCTTTCTTACCGATAACAATGGGAGTGCGCCCCCAACGGTCGCGGGCGGCAATAATGCCGTCTTCCGTCAGCAGCAGCATGGAACATGAACCTTTAATATGCTTGTATACATTCTCAATGCCGTCTACAAAAGTCTTACCTTGTATCAGCAGCAAAGCGATAAGTTCCGTTTGATTGGTTTTGCCGGAACTTAATTCGGCAAAGTGCATATTTTGCTCCAGAAGTTCGGTTTCCAACTCTTTCAGGTTCATAATCTTGGCAACCGTAACTATGGCAAAACGACCGAGATGGGAATTTAAAATAAGAGGTTGAGGGTCTGTGTCACTGATAATTCCGATGCCGGAATTTCCCTTGAACTTATCCAGTTCGTCTTCAAATTTCGTACGGAAATAGGTACTTTCCAAATTATGAATGGAGCGTGTAAATACAGCCTCATCCTGATCATAAGTAGCCAAACCGCCACGTTTTGTCCCTAAATGCGAATTATAATCTGTGCCGTAAAACAAATCCGCCACGCAACTTGCCTTGGCGACTGTCCCGAAAAAACCTCCCATAAGTTCCTTGTGTTATTAGTTATTTTATTAACGGGTACAAAGGTACAAAGAAGTTTCCTTGTGAGCGATATATTCCACCTCTAAAAATAATAAAAAACTCCCCGCCAAAACAAAGAAGTCAGTCCTGCGGGGAGTTTACCAATACCTAATAAGAATTTCTTTTTACCTTAATCATTTCCATTTTTTCACACTCTTCTTCTCAGCCGGAGTAGCTTCAATCAAGCTCAATGCGAAACCACCGCTACGTGCTTCCCAAACGGAGATTTTGGTTTTATTGGTTACAATACCTTTCTTTATCTGATAGGAAGTAGGATTCTCTTTGTAGTCGGCATCCTTACCATCGGCATACAGAGTAGCTACATATTGCTTGCCCGGCGTCAGAAAATCGAGAGTAAAGCCGGCTGTGCGGGCATTTTCATCTGTAATGCCGCCTACAAACCAATTATCAGTACCTTTCGCCTTACGGGCTACGGTAATGTAATCTCCCGGTTCAGCTTCAATATATTCGCTGTCGTCCCAATCTACGGCTACATCTTTGATGAACTGGAATGCATCCATGTGCTTCTCGTAATTCTCCACTAGATCGGCAGCCATTTGCAACGGACTGTAAAGGGTTACATAAAGAGCCAACTGCTTGGCAAGCGTAGTTTGTACCTGTCCGTGAGGCAGGTCGCCCATGAAATCCAGTTTTGTATCAAAAATACCCGGAGTGTAGTCCATCGGTCCGCCGATAAGACGGTTGAACGGAAGTAGTGTGGTATGAAACGGCTTACTACCGCCAAATGCTTCGTATTCAGTGCCACGGGCAGATTCGTTGCCGATAAGATTCGGATAAGTACGGCACAAACCGGTAGGACGTACGGCTTCATGGCCATTGACACAGATTTCATAGTCGGCCGCTTTTTTTACGGCATAAAGATAGTGATTGTTCATCCATTGTCCGTAATGATGTTCGCCACGCGGGATGATATTTCCTACGTAACCGCTCTTCACAGCATTATAACCGTTATCGACCATAAACCGGTAAGCTTTGTCCATGTGGCGTTCGTAGTTGCGGACGGAAGAAGAAGTCTCATGGTGCATCATCAGTTTAACACCTTTACTCTTGGCATATGCATTCAACATCTTCACATCGAAATCGGGGTACGGAGTCACAAAGTCGAAAACATAGTCTTTGGAGTGTCCGAACCAGTCTTCCCAACCTTCGTTCCAACCTTCTACCAGAACCTGGTCAAAGCCGTGGGCAGCGGCAAAATCTATGTATCTCTTCACGTTCTCATTGTTGGCGCCATGACGTCCGTTAGGTTTTGTTTTGGAATAGTCCGTTTCGCCCAACTTAACAGAAGGCAGATCATCCGTATACGCCCAAGTGCTTTTACCGGCAATCATTTCCCACCATACGCCTACATATTTCACAGGTTTAATCCAAGAAACATCTTCATAAGCGCAAGGTTCGTTCAAATTTAAAGTCAACTTGGAAGCAAGAATATCGCGTGCATCGTCACTGACAATCACCGTACGCCACGGCGATTTACAGGGAGCTTGCATATAACCTTTATCACCTACTGCATCGGGCGTCAGCCAAGATTCAAAAATCAGATTTTTATCATCCAGATTCAGATGCATGCAGGAGTAGTCTACCAAGGCAGCTTCGTGCAGATTGATATACAAGCCGTCCGCCGTTTTCATCTGAAGGGAAGTCTGTACGCCCGTCGGAGAGAATTGTGTCTGCGACGCATTACCGGTAATGGCAGATTTCATAAGACCGCGGATTTCAGAAAGTTTGGACTCTGTAAAGTCATACTCCTGCGTATCATAATCACCTGGAATCCAAAACGCCTTATGGTCACCCGTCATGGCAAATTGGGTACGTTCTTCCTTAATAACAAAGTAGTTCAAATTCTTTTGTAAAGGAAACTCATAACGGAAACCGAGGCCATCATCGAAAAGACGGAAACGGATGATAATATTACGGTCTTGCGCTTTTTGGTCCAGCGTTACAGCCATTTCATTATAATGGTTGCGGATCGATTTCACCTCTCCCCACACCGGTTCCCATGTTTCGTCGAATGTAGACGTTTGGGTATCGGCCAGAGTAAATCCGTTCATCAGTCCCGGATCATTCTTCAATTCCAAACCCAGCTTTGAGGGCTTTATAACAGCTTTTCCTTTGTAGAAAAGTTCATAAACAGGTTCGCCTTGAGAATTGACGGAGAAGTTTAATTGAAGTTGTCCATTGGGCGAGGTGATGCTCTCGGCCATTGCTGCACTACTCATAAAAAGTACGAGCAGGAAGCAGGTTAGTTTAATGCAAATTGCTTTCATGTTTCTCATGCTATGATTTATAATTTATTTGATGCAAATATAAGCAGGAAAGTCTCCTGATTTAAGGTTATCAAATGAAAATAGATATGAAATAAAAGCAAACGTTTGCATAAGTGATTATAAACCTGTTTTTTAAAAGAAATACCGCTCACTCGGAAATACAAATGGAATGAAAACACTATCTTTGTCAACTCAATACCAGACTTCAATTATTATGACTAAAATATTGATAGCCATATTTCTTGGCGGCGGCACAGGCAGCGTATTGCGCTATTGCGTGCAAATGGCACTCCATGAACGGATAGTACCCTACTCCTTTCCTTGGGCTACATTTGCCGTAAACATCATCGGAGGCTTCCTGATAGGATTGTTCTACGTCTTATCCGCCCGCTTCAACTTATCCGCAGAAGTAAGAATGTTGCTGACTACCGGCTTGTGTGGTGGCTTCACCACTTTTTCCACATTTTCCAACGACGGATTGATTCTGATTAAACAAGGATTTTACGGATTATTCGCCCTATATACCTTATTAAGTATCTTGTTGGGAATATTTGCAGTATGGGGCGGAAATATCTTAGGGAAGACCTTTTAAAACAGCAATCATGAGAACAGGCAAACCCTTCAGCATGCCGCCCGTACGGGTCATCTCCCCCACTTTTGAAAGTCAAGTCGAGAGTTCCAAATCACTCAAGGAATGGCTTAGGACCGAAGAAACTGTCAGAGGGATATGTTTCAGCAAACAAATGGAAGAATCAATGGATTGTTCTTATAAAAGTATCACCAATTGCACTTTCAGCTATGTACAGTTCAACAACTGTAAACTGAAAGCTACTCACTTTACGGATGTCCGTTTCGAGCATTGCGATTTGTCCAACATATCATTTGCAGAAAGCTCTCTTTTTCGGGTAGAATTCATTTCCTGTAAACTGGTCGGCACAAATCTGCCAGAAACAATCCTGAATCATTGCAGGATGCAGGATTGCAATGCGAGATACCTCAATTTTTCCATGAGTAAAATCAATCAGGCGGAGTTCACCACCTGCGATTTGCGCAACAGCGACTTCAACGACTGCAAGTTGACTTCCATCGCTTTTACCAATTGCGAGTTAGTAGAAGCGGAATTTTCGCATACTCCGCTAAGGGGCATTGACTTGAGCGATTCGCATATCGAGGGTATTCACGTCAATCTGCCGGATATACGGGGAGCTATCGTCAGTACCCACCAAGCCATGGACCTGACAAGCCTGCTGGGACTCGTAATAAAAGACTGAACAATTTTCCATTTTCACTTGTTATACCTATGGAATTTACATTTAAAATAAAATAAGATGAAAATAGAAAAGATTATCGGACGTGAGATTCTTGATTCAAGAGGAAACCCTACCGTAGAAGTTGATGTAATATTAGAGTCCGGCTTTATCGGCCGCGCTTCCGTACCCTCCGGTGCATCCACTGGCGAACATGAAGCCCTAGAACTGCGTGACGGTGATAAAAAACGTTATGGTGGCAAGGGCGTACTGAAAGCCGTTAACAATATTAATAATATCATCGCTCCCAAGTTGATTGGCATGTCGGTTCTTGAACAAATGAGTATCGACCATACCATGCTGGCCTTGGACGGCACAAAGACCAAATCCAATCTGGGTGCAAATGCAATCTTGGGGGTTTCGCTTGCCGTAGCCAAAGCAGCGGCGGCATACCTTGATATTCCCCTCTATCGCTATATCGGTGGAACAAATACATATGTAATGCCTGTTCCGATGATGAATATCATCAATGGCGGTTCGCACAGTGATGCCCCCATCGCTTTCCAGGAATTTATGATACGTCCGGTAGGGGCGAATTCTTTCCGTGAAGGTCTGCGCATGGGCGCAGAAGTGTTCCACGCCTTAAAGAAAGTATTGCATGACCGCGGACTTAGTACTGCTGTAGGCGACGAGGGCGGTTTCGCTCCCGACTTGACAGGCACAGAAGACGCTTTGGACTCGATCATTGCTGCCATTAAGGCTGCCGGCTACGAACCGGGCAGGGATGTGATGATTGCCATGGACTGCGCTTCTTCCGAATTCTATCACGACGGCATTTACGATTACAGCAAATTCGAAGGTGAGAAAGGCAAAAAACGTACAGCCAACGAGCAGGTAGATTATCTGGAAGAGTTGATTGACAAATATCCTATCGACTCTATCGAAGACGGCATGAGCGAAAACGACTGGGATGGCTGGAAGAAACTGACCGACCGCATCGGAAACCGCTGTCAACTGGTAGGTGACGACCTATTTGTCACCAATGTAGATTTCCTTGCCATGGGTATCGAAAAAGGTTGCGCAAACTCCATACTGATTAAGGTAAATCAAATCGGCTCCCTAACAGAAACGCTGAATGCCATCGAAATGGCGCACCGTCATGGCTACACGACCGTTACATCCCATCGTTCCGGCGAAACGGAAGATTCCACGATTGCAGACATTGCCGTAGCCACCAACAGCGGTCAAATCAAGACCGGTTCTTTAAGCCGTTCAGACCGTATGGCTAAATACAATCAGTTGTTGCGCATCGAAGAAGAGATAGGCAATAACGCCGTATACGGATACAAAAGAATAAAATAAGTGCCGTTTTCAAACTGAGCCGAAATATCATAAAGACAAAGAGATATATCATCGCTGATATATCTCTTTTTTTGAGCCTCTTGTCGGATTCGAACCAACGACCCCGAGATTACAAATCACGTG